>TARA_B110000003_G_scaffold204596_2_pt1 | contig 21044 bp, 17 predicted proteins | sample TARA_B110000003 | Tara Oceans TARA_B110000003 (sample SAMEA4396424) | marine metagenome | biome: Westerlies Biome; feature: [SRF] surface water layer (ENVO:00010504); material: water (ENVO:00002006), including particulate matter (ENVO:01000060) such as... | depth 5 m
GCTGTTTTTTATCGGTTCCACGATGTAACTCCCGTCCGATTGTCGCTTGATGCTGTGTCCTCCGTCGATGCGGACATCAATTTTGTCTTGTGGGACACCTGGAACGGACACTTCAACTGGGTTGGGAACTCCACGGTAAAACACATTCATCTTGGTTGGTGAAACCACCAAAGCGGGTTCAGCCACCGTGATGGTGGGGGTGAGAAACGGATAGGGCTCAACATTTCCGTCTGGTCCCTGAAAACGAATCAATCCTTTGAAGTTCATTTCCCCTAGGCTCATTCCACGAGTGGGAATGCGCAATTTGCCCATGCCGTCTGCTCCGATTGTCATGCCTTCCATGCCTTCGTAGGCCAACAATGCGCTGTCGCGGCCATCCCATTTCTTGTCGTCGATGAAAATGTCAGGGGCGTTGGTGGCATCGTACGCAGCCAAGAGCACATCGGCACGGAAAGAGTCTCCACGCAAAATGTAGTTGGATTCCGGCACCACAAGCGGCTTGAGGTCGGTGAATTTGTAGGACTTGGCCTCAATGCCACCCAGCAACCACGACAGAACATCTTCCTGGGCGTCTTGAACGTCGATGATCATCTTGGACATCAGCGGCATGACCGCTGCCAGGGGTACGTCATAGAAGTTGGCTGCTTCCCAAAGCACCTCTTTGCCGTCCTCCATTTCATTGGGAAAGGAGAATCGGTCGTTGAGTTGTACTTTGATGTATTCAGGCAATTCTCTAGCATTCCCCTGGGAATCGACAAGACGGATTTCCTTGAGGTAGTCCCTGTAGGCCTCGAGGTTTTGCTTCAGGGCACTTGCTGACCAGGGGTCATTCTCGTCAAATTTGGGACTCTGTGGTTCTGAGCCCACCATGAAGGCCGTCAATTCTTGGTACTCGTCCTTCTTCTGAATGTCAGCGAGGCTCATCGTGGTGTCCATCCCAGAATCATCTTTTCCGATGAAGTTGAGGAACTCATTTTCCAATGCGTCATCGTACTTCCCTTCGGAAGTCGCCATGCACCTGCCCTTGAGTTGGGTGATGTAGTTGACCAATTGGTCACTTTCGCTCCGGACCTCTCGGGCCTTGTCCATAAAGGGGCCTACCTTTTCTTTGTTCTGTGCATACTTGACCTCTAGGGTCGTCAAGGTCTCTGAAACCTTGCCTTTCAATGTTTTCTGCGTGTTCTGCAGACTGTTCTCCACTTTGACGAATCCGTTGAGGACCTCTTTGGAGATGTTCAATGCCAAAAGTGCTGTAAGAACGAGATACATCATCCCGATCATCTTTTGACGCGGTGTTTCTTTTCCTCCGGCCATGGTTCAGGTGCTTAGCTGCGACCGCCACCCATGGCGTTCAACATGTTGCCGTAAACGGTATTGAGGGAGGCAAGATTCTTGGCCAACTCCGAGATGTTCTCCTTGTACACCTTGGTGTCTTCAATGCTGTCATTGAGGTTCTTGACAAGATCCCCCATGCTCTCAAAAGCTTGTTTGTTTTGCTCCAGTTGAGAGAGTTGACCTTCGTACATGCTGTTCAAAGCATTGAGGTTCTCACCCATTTTGGTCAAACCATCTCCTGCACCTGCGCCTTCTGTGCTCGCCTTCACGAGGCCAGTCAATCCTTGGCTGACATCTTCATAGGTGGTGCTTAGATCGTCCACGCGGTTGGTGGCTTTTACCAATGCATCGCTGTAGCCTTTGGTTGCCACGGATGCATCCGCAACCTCGCCCATTTTGGATGCCTGCTCTCCCAAGTGTCGCATTCCATCTCCCAACTTTTCAATGGTGGACGCTTCAATGTTGGCCTTGGTCAGCATGACGTCCAGCTGCTGCGTTGGGGTCTTTTCTGCACCTTCACCGGTTGCGAGTTGTGGGTAGACCAATGACCAATCTGGCTCCTCATGCGGTTTTTCAAAGGCCGACATGAAAAAGATGAACGCCTCCGTACCCAATCCAATGATGAGCATGAGGGATGCACCTTCCCAGTGCTGGATTTTGAAAAGGGCCCCGATGATGACAATTGCTGCGCCCCATCCATAGAGCTTGGCCATAAAGTTCTTCCACTGCTTGCTTCCTGGTTTCATGGTTTCGGTTTTGGTGTTGGTTTCAATTCAGCTAACGCTGTGCAGGTTGGTTTTGTTGTTCAAAAAGACGTGTGGTTTCAAGTCACGCCTTGCGGTTTAGTTCCACTCTTCAGGCAATCCAGACTTGCCTCTTCCCAGGTAAGACATCACCGATCGGAAGCCAACGGAGGCTTTGGCGGTGTCGCTGTACTCGAAAGTGCGGGTGCCTGTCTGACAGTAGTAACCGATGTCTTTCCATGATCCTCCACGGATGACCTTGCGCTTCAAGGCAGGGGGGTCATCTACTTTGGCGTGGTACACGTAATCGGGAGCCAGGTCCCAAGAGAAGTCGTACACCGTCTCGTCGTAAGCCGTGTTGGTCCATTCGGCAACGTTTCCGCTCATGTTGTACAAACCGTAATCATTGGGACTGTATGACTCTACCGGGGCAGTGTACGCGTTGGCGTCTTCGACGTAGTCCCCTCGCATGGGTTTGAAGTTGGCCAAAACGCAACCCTGTTGGTTCCTGGCATAAGGTCCACCCCAAGGGAACGGTGCAAGATCACGGCCTCCGCGGGCTGCAAATTCCCATTCTGCTTCAGAAGGAAGACGAAACCTCTGGACGAAGGTCTCGTTGTTCTTTTGCTTCCACTCGTTCATGATTTGGGTCCGCCATGCATTGAACGCTTTGGCCTGCCCCCATGTCACCCCTACAACGGGGTAGTCGTCAAAGGCAGGATGCCAGAAATACATTTCTGCGTAGGGCTCGTTGTATGCGTAGGTCGCATCGTGGATCCAAACCAAGGTGTCCGGGTACACGTTGATGATTTCTTCCACCACAAATTGTGCTCGGTCGCTGTGGCGACGCGTGGAATGCAGCTGATTCATCTCGTTGACTTCACCATACTCCTCGTCGCGTCCGCTTTTTTGGGCAGCAGCGTCCAAATTCACCCAGTAGTAACGGTAGTTCAATTTCCGTGTGTCCAACTCTCGTCGGTTGTAAAACTGGTCAGAACCTTGAAGATAGAATTCGTCGTAGAGCAGGTCGAAAACATCTTCGTCTTCCCAATCGATGGTTTCCTCCCAATTCAGAAGGAACCCTTTGTCAATGAATCGGTCCAATTCTTGACCGCGGTCATTTTCAGCAATGTAATAGCGGTCATCGTCGTTGTCAGCGAGAGTTTGGAGAAACAGAGAGTCGCGAACGTAATCGACGAATTGGCGGTACTCGTTGTTGGTGATTTCGTGCACGTCCATGTAGAACGGTGGGATGGTCACTGTTTTGGACCTTGTGTTGAGGGCGAAGGGTACATCTTGGTCACTTGGTCCCATGGTGTAGGATCCAAAGTGGATGTAGTTCATACCGTATGGGTTGGACTGTTCCCAGTACTGGCGGGGATGAACACCCACCAGCTCGCCCTGGGGTCCCATGTAGCACGCCGACAGCATGACGGGTGCCAAAAGGATCATCAGGAGCTTTTTCATGGATTGATTTTCTTGCAGAGGTTAGGAGGACAACAACGCTCGGAGGACATGGTTTCGTATGCCTTACAGGATCCGAGGGTTGGCATATTTGTTTTCGACGGGTGTCGTGATGAACTTGAAGCAGTAGGACAAGAACACCTCATGTGATCCCGTGCTGTAGTTGCGCAATTCACTTGTGGTGGCATCGAAGGAGTATCCCAATCTGAACACTTGGGTGCTCGAGCTGATGCCTTCCTTGTTCTTGACTTCATATTGAACCCCGGCCATTGGAGCGATGGCATCTCCATGTCGGTAGCTCACACCTCCCCAAACGAAGTCGTTGTAGAGCACGTTGACGTTGACGTCCACAGAGGTAGCATTCAAGTCAGTTTTGGCCATCAAGTTGCTGCGCAACACCAACTCCTCTCCATTGAGGGCATAGTTGTATCCCCCCATAAAGTAGTAGTGACGCGTTGGGACGATGTTCAAAGATGACATCTGTACTTCCGCAAGGTGGGTCATGGAGAGGCCGGCATAATAGTCTTTGCCCTTCCTCATAAAGACCCCGAAATCGACGTCGGTGGAGGTTCCCGACGCACCGTTCGTGGGAATGGCGGGGTCCTCTGCTGGAGTGCCTGTCGACACGATCCAGTCTGCATCGAAACTTTTGCTGAACAGGGACACGTTCAAGCCGATGCCCACGTGCGCTCCATTGCTCAAAGGAGAGAGGTGGTAAGCATAGCCCAACTTCACCATGGTGTTGGACTCCTGCCCAATTTCGTCTTGGTAAATCTGAACACCAAGTGCACCGGGGATGAAGTCCACGTTGGAGTGAACGTTCAGCATGGTCGTTACGGGAGCTCCGTTGACACCCATCCATTGGTTTCTGTACCAGGCATTGACATGAGTCAGGTCAGATTCTCCGGCCGCACCAATGTTGAAGGCGGCAGGGTCATTGAACCATTGGGTCAATTGGGGATCTTGTTGGGCAGAAAGTTGGCCCAAACCAAGGGTGACCAAACCCAATCCAAGTATGACGTTGCGAATCATCTTATTTCGTTGATTTTCAGCAGGTTGCGCCCCTTTGCGACCGCTCAGAGGCTCGCTAAGATAGCAAATTTTGCTATGCGAACGCTGTGCGGTGCTGCTTTGTAGGCTGCCGGGAGAGATGGAAGTGTTCATCCTGTTATGCAAGTTTTTGGTACGTCCGCCACCAGCGGTCGGGCAGAGACCCTTCCGATGCTTCGATGTACTCTTCATAAGAACAGGGTACGAGCAAACTCGGCAAAAGGTTGTTCTTTTCTTTCGTGGGCATGGGAATGTCCATCCACCACCGGTCACTTTTGGGGCTTTTGAAGAAGGCAATTTCATGGGATTCCCCGGGCATGTCCACAACGTACTTCAAGTAATCTTCCGTGGTGCATTTGGGGTGGTCACCTGCTTGGTTAAAGACACCATCCAAGACGTGCCAAACGGCTTGGGCCACCAAGTGTGCCCCACGACCGCGGTCGTCCAAATCGGGATTGTGCTCGAAAAACCCCGTGACCAAGAGCCTGTCGCTCATCCCGATGTATCGGGACAATTGGCACAAGTGCTCCGCGGTCATCCCATTGGGACCGGCATGGCTTGAAGCGGGGTGGTCAGAAGCTCGCACGGCGGCCATGTCGATGGAGACCATGTCCGCGTTGCGCACGGTGGGCTCGACCGACTTGATGTCTTGGAGCAAAACCCCGAGACGCGTCGCCTCAAATTGAAGGCGCTGCAACAGCTCAAGAGTGTCGGGATCGGTCAGGTAGCCTTGATGGCCCAAATTGCTGTAATCAAACAGATAATTGGGCTCGTGCATGACGATGGCGTTCATGTGGTTTCGGGCCGACACCAAACTGGGGTCACCCCCAAAATCCAAGCGGGGATCTACGGTGACCACATTCATGGGCCGGCCTGCGGATTCCAAAGCGTGGTACATGGGGATGGTCAAATCGTGTCCTCCTCCCAAAACAATGGGCAGAACCCCCATTTCCACCAGTTCGGAAATCACGGACCTTACAGCGGCATGGGTGTCCTCTTCAGAGGCCCCGGGTCGGATGTTTCCCAAATCGACGGTGGGTTTCCATTGGGCGTGTGGAACCAGAGGGTAGAGCCATTGACGGATGGCGTCTGGTGCTCCCGCACAGCCCTCGTTGTCCCCAGATCGACGCCCATCGTTGACCCCAAAAATGGCGACCCTAGCTCCTTCGAGCATGGGGCGGGCATCGAAGCGATGCGTTTCCATTCGATCGGCGATACGTGCCACTCCCTCCGCATTGGAGAAGTGGGGAACGTTCACAGGTTCGAACAAGTCGAGGAATCCGTCTTGCATGGACCGCAAGGTCGACCTGAGGAAGGGATATGAAAACGCATGGCGCCCTCAAGCATTCACAAACGAATGTGGATGCAGGGTTCAATCACCCTGCAAATTATCCCATTAAGCCTTCTTTCGACGCCCTCGTTTTGGCCGTTTTTTGGCCTCTTCGATGAGTTCTTGTGCGCGGTCCCAAGTCAGGTCCGCAGGAACTTCGTCTTTGGGGATGGTGGCGTTGAGCTTGCCAGCTTTGATGTAGGGCCCGAAGCGACCGTTGAGGACCCGTACGGTGTCATCTTCTTCAAACACCTTGATCAGGGCTTTGGCATCGGCTTCCATTTTGGCCTTGATCAATTCCAACGCTCGCTCCAAGGTGACCGTATAGGGGTCATCCCCGTCGTCGCGCTTGAGCGAAACGAACTTGCCGTCGTAGCGCACGTAGGGACCAAATCGCCCAATGGCAGCGCTGACTTTTTTGCCCTCATGTTCCCCGAGTGTTCTCGGGAGTTTGAACAGGTCAAGGGCTTCTTCCAAGGTCAGGGTTTCAATCGACTGTCCCGGCAACAACGAGGCGTACTTTTTTTCTTCGTCGTCAGGTCCACCAATCTGTGCCATGGGACCGTAACGACCGATGCGGCAGAGCATTTGGGCGCCAGATTCAGGGTGAACCCCCAAAATGCGCTCGCCCGAGGCGCGTTCAGCATGCTCGAGGGTGGTCTCCACCGTGGCATTGAAGGGGGTGTAGAAGCTTTTTAGCATCGCCCTCCAGTCCATGTTTCCCTCGGCGATGACGTCGAATTGCGCTTCGACATCTGCCGTGAAATTGTAGTTCAGAATGTCGCTGAAGTGCTCCAGCAGAAAGTCGTTCACCACCAAACCGATGTCGGTGGGGAACAGTTTGCCGCGCTCTTGCCCGGCATTTTCGGTTTCTGTGGCCGCTTTCACCTCTTTTCCTGACAGCGTCAAGACGCGGTACGCTCTCTTCACGCCGTCGCGGTCCTCCTTGACCACATAGCCGCGCTTTTGCATCACGTCAATGGTGGAGGCATACGTCGAGGGTCGGCCAATGCCAAGTTCCTCCAAGCGCTTGACCAAGCTCGCTTCCGTGTACCTCGCGGGGTGTTTGGTGAACCGTTGTGTGGCCACCACCGTCTCCCGGGCCATGGATTGGCCTTCCGTCATGGCGGGGAGCATGTCCTTGGTGGTTTCATCGACTCCGTCGTCGTCGTCGGTGCCCTCCAAGTACAGCTTCAAAAAGCCCTCGAAGGTGATGACTTCACCACGCGCCACAAATTCCTCTGAACGGCCGGAAACAGAAATTTTGGCGACGGTTTTGTCCAATTTGGCATTGGCCATCTGGGACGCAAGGGTGCGCTTGTAAATCAGATCATAGAGCCTTTGCTCTTCTGCGGAAGCCTCCACGGAGTTCTGGGAAAGATCCGTGGGGCGGATGGCTTCGTGGGCCTCCTGTGCACCTTTGGATTTGGAAGCGTAGGAGCGCGTTTCGGCGTATTCTGCTCCGTAGGTCGAGGTGATTTGCTTTTGTGCAGACTCCAGGGCCAAATCGCTCAAATTCGTCGAGTCCGTCCGCATGTAGGTGATGCGGCCTGCTTCGTAGAGGCGTTGGGCCACGCCCATCGTTCTTTTCACACTGAACCCCAGCTTCCTGGAAGCTTCTTGTTGCAGGGTGGAGGTTGTGAACGGGGCGGCGGGTTTTTTGGTTGAAGGCTTCGTTTCCACAGATGACACGGTGTGCGTGGCTCCGGCGCATGCATCCAAGAAACCCTGCGCATCGCTTTCCGTTTTGAAGGACTTGTTGCACGCTGCTTTGACCATGGCTTTGCCAGTGCCGAAGTGCCCCACCACACGGAAGGACGTTTCTGCATTGTGTGCATCGATCTCCCGTTCGCGGTCGACAATGATGCGCACACCCACGCTCTGGACCCTGCCTGCACTGAGTTTGGGTCGGATTTTCTTCCAAAGCACGGGGCTCAACTCAAACCCCACCAGACGGTCCAAAATGCGCCTTGCTTGTTGGGCGTTGACCAAATCGGTGTCCACCGTTCGAGGAGATTCAATGGCCTTCAGAATGGCGGGTTTCGTGATCTCCGAGAACACGATCCGCTTGGTCTGGTCCGCGGTGAGTCCGAGGGCCTCCATGAGGTGCCAGCTGATGGCCTCTCCCTCTCGGTCCTCATCCGTCGCCAGCCACACCACCTCTGCCTTTTTGGCCAACTTCTTGAGTTCCGTCACCACCTTGGTGCTCGACGGGCTGATGACGTACTTGGGCGCGAAATCGTTTTCAATGTCCACACTCTCATTGCCTTTGGCAAGGTCGCGGATGTGACCCATAGAGGATTTGACAACAAAATCCTTTCCGAGGTATCCCTCGATGGTTTTGGCCTTTGCAGGCGACTCGACGATGACAAGATTCTTGGCCATGAGAAAGGGGTTAGGGCGGGCAAAATAAAGACATCTCCGGCAGACTTTTGTTGAATGGGGGGCAACAAAAACCAGAAGAGGGGGGATACCCCTAAAGGGGTGACAATTTGTCAGTGGCGTACATTTGCACCATGCGAGAAGGACAACAGCTCTTGGAGGAGACCCGTCAAGGAGAGGCAACAGTCGTGAAAGGACCCGGCTCCACAGGTCGAAAACTCTACCTTGAGAGCTACGGCTGCCAAATGAATTTCAGCGACAGTGAAATTGTGGCCAGCATTTTGGCGGATGCGGGCTATCAAACCACAAGAGATGCAGACGACGCTGATTTGGTCTTGCTGAATACTTGCGCCATTCGAGACAATGCAGAACAACGTGTGCGGAGACGTTTGGTCCATTTCAAAGGCAACAAAAAGCGCAACCCCAGTTTGGTGGTTGGGGTTTTGGGATGCATGGCGGAGCGCTTGCGAGAGCAATTGTTGGAGGAGGAGAAGTTGGTGGACTTGGTTGTGGGGCCTGACGCCTACCGCGATCTGCCCAACCTCGTGGACCAAGTGGAGGGAGGCCAAAAAGCAGTGAATGTTCTTTTGTCGAGAGAAGAAACGTACGCAGAAATCAGCCCCGTCCGCTTGGACAAAGGCGGGGTGACGGCCTTTATCAGCATTATGCGGGGCTGCGACAACATGTGTTCCTTCTGCGTGGTCCCATTCACACGAGGCCGCGAGAGAAGCCGAGACCCGCAGAGCATTGTCAGGGAGGCCCATGAGCTGTTCGATCAAGGCTACCGCGAAGTGACCTTGTTGGGGCAAAACGTGGATTCTTACAAGTGGAATATCGACAACAAGGGAGTGGTCAAGAACGAGGACGAACCCGTGGTTCGCTTCGCAGAGCTCTTGGAAAAGGTGGCCATGGTGAACCCCGATTTGCGGATTCGGTTCAGCACGTCCCATCCCAAGGATATGACCGACGACGTCTTGTATGCGATGTCCAATCACGACAACATTTGCAAGTACATTCATTTGCCCGTCCAGAGCGGCCACAGCGACGTTCTGAAGCGCATGAATCGTGGCTACACCCGGGAGTGGTACCTCAACCGCATCGACGCCATTCGGCGCATCATGCCCGATTGTGCCATCAGCACCGATGTCATCTCGGGATTCTGCGGAGAAACCCAGGAAGAGCATGAGGCCACTTTGTCGCTGATGGATGAAGTGCGCTACGACATGGCCTTCATGTTCAAATACAGCGAGCGTCCCAAAACCTTGGCTGAACGCAAATTTGAAGACGACGTTCCCGAAGAGATCAAAGGGGCACGTTTGCAGGAAGTGATTTCTCGCCAAATGGTCCACGGCAAAGAGAGGACCCAAGCCTTCATGGGCAAGACCCTCCGCGTTTTGGTGGAAGGCACCAGCAAAAAGAGGGACGACCAATTCTTTGGACGGACGACCCACAATACGGTGGTGGTCTTTCCCAAAGGCGATTTGAAGCCTGGCGATTATGCGAATGTCAAAACGTTTGACAGCACCCCCGTCACCTTGATGGGCGAGGTCACCCACCAACCCGCAGAAGCGTAAAGAATGGATTTGGGGGCTTTGAAACGACGGTTTGGGGTGGTGGGCAGTTCGCCCGCCCTCGAGCGTGCATTGATGGTGGCAGCCCAGGTGGCCAGTACCGACATCAGTGTTCTGGTGTTGGGAGAAAGCGGAACGGGAAAGGAGGTGATGCCGCGCATTGTCCACCAGTTCAGCACCCGCAAGCACGGTTCGTACGTCGCTGTGAACTGTGGGGCCATTCCTGAAGGCACCATTGATTCGGAATTGTTTGGCCACGAAAAAGGCGCCTTTACAGGCGCCACAGACACCCGCAAGGGCTACTTCGAGGAGGCCAATGGAGGGACCATTTTCTTGGACGAAGTGGCAGAGTTGCCGCTGACGACTCAAGTTAGGTTGCTGCGGGTTTTGGAAACAGGAGAATTCATGAAAGTGGGTTCTTCCAAGGTTCAAAAGACGGACGTCCGCGTCGTGGCAGCGACCAATGTGGATTTTGACGATGCCATTTCTCGGGGAAGATTCCGCGAGGACTTGTACTACCGGTTGAGCCAAGTTCCTATCCAACTGCCGCCCCTGCGCCAAAGGTCGGCGGACGTGCACCTGTTGTTTCGAAAGTTCACAACCGACTTCAGCGAACAGTACAGGATGCCACCGCTGAGTTTGGACGATGAAGCGATTGAGATTTTGGAGCATTATCCATGGCCGGGAAACATCCGTCAACTGAAGAATGTCACCGAGCAAATGAGCATCCTTGAAACGGCGCGTCGCATTGATGCGGACACCTTGCTCGGTTACTTGCCAGAAACCCATCGGAGCCGCCTTCCTAGCTCTGTCGATGGCCCAGGCTCCACCTCGGGGGAGGGCATGGACGAGCGTGAGATGCTGTACAAGGTGTTGTTTGACATGAAGGCAGAGCTCAACGATTTGAAGCAGTTGGTTCTGTCCGGTATGAAGCAAGGAGGATTGAAGGTTGGGGTCGAGGACTCAGAATTGGTCAAGCGCATCTTCAAAGGAGACGTTCATGCAGGTGAATCGGGGCTTGCCCAGGCCGCCTTGCCGCAATTCGCTGGGCCTTCCTCGGCAGGCACACGTGCGGGCGCGGAGGATGAGGATGTGGCCCATCAGCCTGTCGAGGAGGTGATTTTGTCGCTTCAAGATTCGGAAAAAGAACTCATCCGACGTGCGCTTGAAAAGCACCGGAACAAGAGAAAGTACGCAGCAGAGGAACTCGGGATTTCAGAGCGAACCTTGTACCGTAAAATCAAGGAATACGACTTGAAATGAGCACGCTACCAATGTTGAAGAGGGTGCCAGTCCTTTGGGGCTTGGCCGTTGCATCCCTCTTGGTGGGATGTGGCGTGTACTCGCCTTATGGCGCCCAAACTTCAGGGGCCTCCACCTTCAGCGTGGAAGACTTTGAGCCTGCCCACCCCTTGGTGTCGGCCACCGCAGCGCAGTCCTTGTCGGAGGCACTTAGGGACCGAGTGCAAAGGCAAAGCACGCTGCGATTGATGGACCAAGGGGAGCTGACCTTCAGCGCAAGGGTCGTACAATGGGAGGTCAAGCCCATCAATGTTCAGGGTGATGAAACGGCTGGTGCCAACCGCGTCTCCGTGGGTTTGGTCTTGAACTACGTCAACTCTTTGGACCCAGCCCTCACCATGGAACGAACGTTCAACCGTTACGTCGATGTCCCAAGCGATCAGGACGTCTTTTCTCAAGAGGAAGCCATCGTCGAGGAATTGGGCGCGCTGCTCTCGCAGGACATTTTCAACGCCACCCTTGGCAATTGGTGAGGCCAACGTCATGAATCAAACCCAATTCCTTTCTTGGTTGGAACATGGCCCTTCGTCAGAGGATGTCGAGGAGCTGCGTACCTTGGTGACACGCTACCCATTCAGCGGTCCCTTGCGCATGTTGTTGGCCAAAGCCTCCGATCGCGCAGAACACCTCGAAAGAAGGGATGATTTGTTGGCGGCGGGGGCCCATGTTCCTTCGCGAAAGGCCCTTTTCGCCTACATGATGGGCCCTGCACTGTTGGAAATGGCGAGAGAGGTGCATGCCGAGGTGTTGGCCTTGCCGGAGGTGACTGAAGAGGATGTTGTGGCGATGGTGTGGCACGATCGTCCACAGCCTTCAGAGGCAAAGGTTGAACGCGCAAATCCACAAGACACGAATGAGGATGTGTCATCCGTTGACCCTGCAGTTGACCCAAAGGATAAAGAAGTCCCTGGGGTCCGAGATGCCATGGTGGCAGCCATCTCATCTGTGATTGAAGAGGAAGTTGCCTCCTGGGAAACAAAGGATGTATCTCCCGTCAAAGAAGCAGAACCGACGTCAAAATCACCTGTCCCTTTGGTGCCTCCAATCACAGGCGTGGCGGCCCCCACCTCTTTGTTTGGCCAATGGTTGCAGCAGCGGGCAAAGGAAACGGGGTTTGAATCGTCTGCAGTGGTGGAAAAAGGTGCAGCAGCCTTGATCGATGCATTCTTGGCCAAGGGAGATGTCAAGATCGGTCCCATTCGAGATGCTTCCGAAAGCACGGAGGAATGGGCCCAAAAAGGCTTGGTGGAGGACCCTAGTTTGGTCACAGAAACCATGGCCAAATTGTATGCCCAGCAGGGCCAAATGTCTCGGGCAAGAAAGGCTTACAAGCTCTTGGCTTTGAAATACCCGGCAAAAAGTGTTTATTTTGCGGCCCAGTTGAAAAAGCTGAGAAACTCTTGAACCACTGAACATGATCGTATTTCTGACCGTCGTTATCTTGATTGTCTGCTTCCTCTTGGGGGCAGTGATTTTGGTCCAAAACCCCAAAGGAGGCGGTCTCGCCACTGGATTCCAAGGCGCAAGCCAAATCGGAGGGGTCCAGCGGACCACCAACTTCTTGGAAAAATCCACTTGGTTCTTGGCCGTGGCTTTGTTTGTCCTCTGCATCTTGGTGGGCAGCTTTGCAGGCAACGGTTCCTTGGATGTGGGCGTGGACGAGAGCTTTGCACCTCCCCCTCCTCCTCCAATGGAAGCAACAGAGTAATTCCATCCAACCACAAGACCTGATTCAGTCGGGTCTTTGCAACGACACCCTGTCAGCACCGCTGACAGGGTGTCGTGCTTTTTTTTTCACAACCTGACACAGGTGTCACGGATGCACCCCGTTGGCCCCTTTGGCACGGAAATCGCCTGTAGCGTCATGTGCCACGGCACACTACAACAGCAACAACAACCAACAACCTGATTCATGTCTGTCAACATTCGACCCCTGGCTGACCGAGTGCTCGTGGAGCCAGCAGCCGCAGAAGAGACCACCGCGAGTGGCATCATCATCCCAGATTCGGCCAAGGAAAAGCCTCAACGTGGCCATGTCGTGGCCGTCGGTCCCGGAAAAAAGGACGACCCCACCACAGTAACCGTAGGAGACACCGTTCTCTATGGCAAGTATTCCGGCACCGAACTCCAGCTGGAAGGCAAGGATTACATGATCATGCGTGAGTCCGACATTTTGGCCATTCTCTAACCTACTGAATCAACCATTGAACTCCATTAACCATGGCAAAAGACATCCAATTTGACAGCGAAGCACGGGCCAATTTGAAGGCTGGTGTGGACGCACTTGCAAATGCAGTGAAAGTGACGCTCGGCCCCAAAGGCCGGAACGTCGTCATTGACAAAAAATTCGGCGCTCCCGCCGTGACCAAGGACGGTGTGTCCGTGGCCAAAGAAATAGAACTCGAACATCCCGTGGAAAACATGGGGGCGCAAATGGTCAAGGAGGTGGCTTCCAAGACGGCAGATGTTGCCGGCGACGGCACCACAACCGCCACTGTGCTCGCACAAGCCCTCGTCAGCGAAGGCCTTCGCAACGTGGCCGCTGGCGCCAACCCCATGGATTTGAAGCGCGGCATGGACAAAGCGGCCGAAGCCATTGTCCAAGGCCTTCGCGAGATCAGCCGTGAGGTCGGAGACGACATCAGCAAAATCGAGCAGGTAGGCACCATTTCTGCCAACAACGACAAGACCATTGGCTCTTTGATTGCCGAAGCCATGAAGGTGGTGGGCAACGAAGGGGTGATCACGGTCGAAGAGGCCAAGGGCACAGAGACAGAGGTGAAAACGGTCGAAGGCATGCAGTTTGATCGTGGGTACTTGTCTCCATACTTCGTGACGAACCCCGACAAGATGGAGGCTGAATTGGAGAATCCATTCATCCTCATCTACGACAAGAAAATCTCCAACATGAAGGACTTGTTGCCTGTGCTGGAGCAGACTGCCCAGGGAGGACGTCCGCTTTTGATCATTGCAGAAGATGTGGATGGAGAAGCTTTGGCGACCTTGGTCGTAAACAAAATCCGTGGTGCCTTGAAAGTGGCTGCCGTGAAGGCTCCAGGTTTTGGAGACCGCCGCAAGGCCATGCTTCAGGACATTGCCATTCTCACGGGAGGCCAAGTCATCTCTGAGGAGACTGGACTGAAGCTTGAGAACACCACGATTGCCGATTTGGGCACTGCGGAGAAAATCACCATCGACAAGGACAACACCACTTTGGTGAACGGTGCGGGAGACAAGGCCACCATTGAATCCCGAGTGGGTCAAATCAAAACCCAAATTGAAACCACCACCTCCGATTACGACCGTGAAAAGTTACAGGAGCGCCTTGCCAAGTTGGCGGGAGGAGTGGCCGTTTTGTACGTCGGTGCCGCCACTGAAGTCGAGATGAAAGAGAAGAAGGACCGAGTGGACGATGCATTGCATGCCACCCGTGCGGCTGTAGAAGAGGGGATTGTCCCTGGGGGAGGTACGGCGTACATCCGCGTGGCTTCAAAGCTTTCAGAAATGGAAGGAGAAAACGTGGATGAAACGACTGGTGTCAAAATCGTGCTTCGTGCCATCGAAGAGCCATTGCGTCAAATCGTTGCCAATGCAGGTGGCGAAGGGGCGGTTGTGGTCAATAAGGTCGTCGCTGGCGAAGGAGACTTCGGGTACAACGCCCGCACGGAAGTGTACGAGAACCTCTTTGAAGCTGGGGTCATCGACCCCACCAAAGTCACGCGGGTGGCCTTGGAAAATGCAGTGTCGATCTCAGGCATGATGTTGACCACTGAGTGCGTCATCACCGACATCCCTGAGGAAACTCCAGCCATGCCCGCACCCCCTATGGGCGGTGGCATGGGTGGCATGATGTGACCCTCAGCTAGAAATGAATACTCAAGAAACCGCACGCCTTCCGCGTGCGGTTTTTTCGTACCTGCATTCTCGCTGGTTAGGCGGTAACTTCGCACCATGTCGATCGTTGTTGAACAAGTGGAAAAGCGCTTTGGGGATCAATACGCCTTGAAGGGAGTGAGCCTGCGCATTGGCCGAGGAGAAGTAGTGGGCCTTTTGGGCCCCAATGGCGCGGGAAAATCGACATTGATGCGTCTTATCACGGGCTACCTCCCCGTGACTTCGGGCCACGTGGAGGTCTGCTCATTCGATGTTGCAGACGAGGCCTTGGAGACCAAGCGTCGGATCGGCTATTTGCCCGAGCACAACCCCTTGCACGAGGAGATGTACGTACGGGAATACTTGACCTTCGTGGCGGGGGTCCATGGCATGGGCCAAAAGGCCCAGCGTGTGGAGGCAGTCCTTGAAGAAGTGGGCTTGCTCTCGGAAGTGCACAAGACCATCGGCCAATTGAGCAAGGGATTTCGTCAGCGTGTGGGACTTGCCCAAGCCTTGATCCACAACCCTGAAGTGTTGATTCTCGATGAACCAACCTCGGGTTTGGACCCCAATCAATTGGTGGACATTCGTGCCTTGATCCGGACCTTGGGCAAAGACCGGACCGTGGTGCTGAGTACGCACATCATGCAAGAGGTGGAAGCCATGTGCGACCGTGTGGTGCTCATCCGTCAAGGAGAAATTGTGGCCGACGCTCCACTTGAGGAAATCTCAGCTGCGGAAGGCGGCTTGGAGGCCCAGTTCAAAGCCTTGACTTCCTGACATGAAGCAGGGTCTGGTGCTGAGAACCACGGGGTCATGGTATGAGGTGCAGGACAATGAAGGGAACAGTGTGGCTTGCAGGCCCGCCGGCAAACTTCGTCTGAAGGGATTGAGGTCCACCAATCCGGTGGCCGTTGGGGACAGGGTGGAATGGGATGAGGAGGAAGATGGAACTGGCGTCATCCGAAACATCCACGACAGAAAAAACTGCATCGTCAGGAAATCGGTGAACCTGTCCCACGAAAGCCATGTCGTTGCCGCCAATTTGGACAGGGCTTTTTTGGTGGTGACCGTGGCCTCCCCGCGAACGAGTACGGGGTTCATGGACCGTTTTTTGGTGACGGCGGAGGCGTATGGCATCCCCACCACATTGGTCCTGAACAAAGTGGATGCTCTGAATGCAGAGGAGCGTCAAGTCGCAGACACATTGGCAAAAACCTACAAGTCCATTGGATACGATTGGCTTGAAGTCAGTGCCAAATCAGGCGAGGGCATCGAGGGGCTGGAGAAGGCTTTGGCCCAAGGAATCCATGTCTTGTCGGGCCATTCCGGAGTGGGGAAAAGCACCTTGATCAACCGACTCATTCCAGGGCTGAACATCAAAACAGCCGAGGTCAGTGGTGCCCACCACAAAGGACGACACACCACCACCTTCGCAGAGATGCACCCCCTTGCGTTGGGTGGATTTTTGGTCGACACCCCGGGCATCAAGGGGTTTGGATTGGTGACCCTAGAACGCGATAGCCTTCACCATCATTTTCCAGAATTTTTTGCCTTGTTGCCTTCGTGCAAGTTCCACAATTGTGTGCACGACAAGGAGCCAGGATGCGCTGTGCGTCAAGCAGTAGAGCAAGGGAAAGTGGCCAAGAGTCGCCACAGGAACTATTTGGAAATGCTGGCGGAATTTGACGGTGGACCTTACCGTGACGCGCTGTACCGCTGAGGCCAAACGCAGTCGGTGTCACACTCTTGAGCAACGAAGTCCGTGCACCCGAAGAGAGGGCGAATTGTACACAAGGCGCTTCCCATTGAGGTCCAGAACATCAATGCCTACTCCTCTCAAAATGGCATCTCCTGCGGCGCAATCCCATTCCATGTAAGACCCTGTTCGGGCATGAATTTCAGCATCACCGGTGGCAATCAAACAAAATTTCAGTGCCCCACTGACAGGCCGGGCAAGCACATCACGGGGGTCGATGTGAGGAGGCACAAGGTCTGGGAGTTTGGCATCTTCCATCCATGAGGTGACAAGGCGGTGGGGTCGCTGAGTGGGTGCTGGGTGGATTTGACGCACCATGGCCCCATCAAGGGGAGCCATTTGTACTGGCATACCAATGCCTCCGAGGTACATACGGTTCGCCAAAGGGTCCGCCACCACCCCAAAAATGGGGCCTGTCCCATCACAAAGTGCAATGTTGACAGCAAAGCCAGACCGGTTGTGCAAAAACGATTCGGTTCCGTCCAATGGGTCGACCAGCCAAAACCGTTCCCAATCTTTCCGTGATGCATGGTCAGGGGCCGCAGCCTCTTCACTGAGAATGGGGAGGCCAAGCGGTGCGAGGATCTCCTGGATGATTTGTTGTGAGGCCAAGTCCGCCTGGCTCACCAAGGAACCATCCTCCTTTTCTTTGATTTGAAGGTCGGCATCGCTTTTGGGCAATGCGCCTAGCAAAATGCGTGCTGCGGCACCTGCCGCCTGAAGGGCCGTACGTTGTTCTTCAGAAGTTGGTGCGGAGGGTTGCATCACAGATGCCCGAAGGTACTTACATTTGCACCGACGCAGGGGTGCCCTTGGGCTGAGATGATACCCTCCGAACCTGCCCGGGTCATGCCGGGAAGGAAGCGAATGATCCGCTTGGCGGGTTGAACTTGGGGTCCGTGGATCTCCTGTGTCACGTAAAATATATTTCGATGACACCATTCTCTTTCTTCCGTTTTGGCGCCCGATTGGCTTCGGTCGCACTTGCTTGTATCGCATCACCCCTGTGGCTCCATGGCCAACTTGATTTGGACACCTTGGAGGTTGCCACTGCGACCGTGGCGGCTGTTCAAGCTGGCAAGGACGATCCTTTTGCCGTGACCAACCTTGCCGTAGAGGACATCCAAAATCAGGATGCTGCGCAAGATGTGCCTTTTCTGCTTCGGTTGACGCCTTCGGCGGTGGTCACGTCTGACGCAGGCCACGGTGTGGGGTACACCGCGCTCCGCATTCGAGGCGTGGACCAAAGCCGCATCAACGTCACCATCAATGGGGTTCCTTTGAATGATGCCGAGTCCCAGGGTGTTTTTTGGGTGGACCTTCCTGATTTGGGAAGCAGCATGACGGGCATGCAAATCCAACGTGGTGTAGGCACAAGCACCAACGGTCCGGCCGCATTTGGCGCCACCGTTTCTGTCAACACATTGGGGACGTTGGCCCAACCGGGCATCCGAGCGGTCCTCGGCGGTGGATCGTTTGGGACCCAACGCCGAACCCTTGCTTGGAACACTGGCATGTTGGACGAGGGATGGTCCTTCGAGGGACGCGCTTCTCGCATCCAATCGGACGGGTACATGGACCGTGCATCGAGTGATCTGAGCTCTGTGTACGGCCGTCTGGCAAAGCGGTGGGAAACCGGGCGTCTTTCCTTGACCAGCACACTCGGTCACGAACGAACTTACCAAGCATGGTACGGGGTTCCCCAAATCGCAACCGACCCCAATGCCACAGAAGAGGACATCAGGAATTGGGCTCTGGGGAGCGGTGAGTACGGATACGGCGATGACACCAACCGCATTGATGACCTCGTGGACAGACGCCGCCAACACAACTATTACAGTTACGAGGACCAAGTGGACAACTACCGTCAGGACCATCATCAATTGCATTTGGACCAGCGGTGGGGCGATTGGGACATGGGTGGTGTGGTGTTTGGTACTTTGGGTGCAGGTTTTTACGAGCAGTTCCGTCCTCAAGACGATTTGCTGGATTACGGTGTTCAGCCCCTGATTGTTGGCGATTCAGTTTTGGGGCAAGCCGATCTTGTTCGCCGTCGGTGGTTGGACAACCGCCTTTTGGGCACGTCTTGGACCGGGGCCAAAAAGTCCGATGCCCTTTCTCAAACGTATGGATTGTCAGTGTCTCATTACGAAGGCGATCACTTTGGGGAGTTGATCTGGATGGGCATTGCTTCCTCTGCCGAGCCTGGTGCCGAGTATTACCGTTCAGTGGGAACGAAGCTCGACCGAAGCGCCTTTGGAAAATGGTCAGGGAACATCGACCAAGTCCGATGGCATGCAGAGTCTCAGGTGCGGTCCGTCAACTACAAAACCTCTGGTCGCGACAACGACTACAGCGTCATCGACGTGTCTGACAACATGACCTTTTTCAACCCCAAACTCGGGTTGACATGGAATGCCAGCAATACAAGCCGTGCCTTTGCATCCTTTGCTGTGGCCCACCGAGAGCCTGCACGTTCGGACTATTTGGACTCTCCTCAGGATACTCCGCTTCTTCCGGAACGGCTCAGTGACTTCGAGGCTGGGGCACAATGGGCGGGGAAGTCGTGGGGTGTCAAAGCGACATTGTACGCGATGGAATACAAAGACCAACTGGTCGCCACAGGAGCACTGAATGATGTGGGCAATGTGGTTCGGGTGAACGTGAAGGAGAGTTTTCGCCGTGGATTGGAGCTGGAGGCAGGATGGCAAGCGCAACCAAGTCTCCGATTCGACGCCAATGCGACCCTGTCGAGCAACAAAATCGCCCGTTTTGACGAGACCATCTACGACTATGGGGACGATGTGCCTTACGTCAATGTGGTCGAGTACGTGAACACCGATTTGGCCCTTTCCCCCAACATGGTCGCGATGGGCATGTTGACCTACGAGTCTCCCCAATCGAGTCGCTTCGCTGGATGGTCTTTGAGCCTCATTGGCAAGCACGTGGGGGAACAATTCCTCGACAACACGTCACAGTCGACCCGTGCTTTGGAGGCCTTCACCACCCTCGATGCGGCGCTGCGATACGAAACGGAACTCGCCCAAGGTTCCAAGATCCGGCTCTCATGCTTTGGCAACAATTTGCTGGACGCCTTGTACAGCGCCACGGGATGGACCTACAGCTATCGGTCTGGAGGTGCCGGAACGGAAACCACTGAGAACTACGTCTACCCGCAAGCGGGACGTCACGGGTTCGTGACCCTCGCGGTTGATTTCTGACCCTCAACCTTGAGGGATTGCAGGAGTCGCGGGTGACGTTCGATGGCCGTGCCCATCACGCAACAGGTCGCGCCAGCGTCCCATGCGCGGTTCAGATCGTCTTGGGTGGAGAGTCCACCGCCTACGACCAGAGGCACGTCAACGGACGTTCGTATGGCTTCAATCGTCCGGGCAGGAATGGGGGTGCCCGCACCACTTCCTGCATCGAGGTAGAGGCATTGCAGCCCCAGCATCACCCCGGCTTGTGCCGTGGCCACAGCCAATTCTGGCTTGTCCAAGGGCAGTGGGAGTGAGTGTGACATGTACGCGGCCGCGGTCAGAGGAGGGTCTCCAATAAGCATGTAGCCGGTGGGCACCGTTTCGAGGTCCATCCGGGCAATCCTTGGTGCAGCTTCGACATGGCGGCCAATCAAAAGGTCTGCATTTCGGCCCGAGATCAAACTCAAAAAAAGAAGGGCATCGGCCTCTTCCACCACTTGATGGGGTGATCCTGGAAACAAGACCACAGGTTGTGGCAATGCCTTTTTCAAATCTTCCACCACGAGGGCCGTCACGTCGTTGGTGACCAAACTGCCACCCACCAAAACGTCCGTGGCATCGCTGAGGGCCACCCTCCCGAGGAGGTCGAGCCATTGTGGCTTTGGGGGCATGTCTTCAGGGTCAATGAGGATGGCCAGTCTCCTGTTGCCTTCGCACATGTCGTCTAAGAGGCCTTCCAGCCATGAAGTAGAATCAACCATGGGCGACCAAGATAGCCTCCTTGATGTCATCCACCGTCTCCGGATGCCTCATGACATGGCCAGCATCCACGGTGAGGAAGTACACGTTGTCCATGGATGGGGTCCGCCAGGCCCTGCTCCAAGACCATGGAATGATGGCATCTCTCAGACCAAACACGACGTCCACAACCACCCCGCGCCCTTCAGCTTGCTGCCAGGCCAACTTTGACTTTTTACGCGAAGGCCAGAAGTGTTGGTGGGTCATCCATGTGTTGCTGACCAACCGCCGCATGGT
>TARA_B110000003_G_scaffold15529_1_pt1 | contig 21041 bp, 13 predicted proteins | sample TARA_B110000003 | Tara Oceans TARA_B110000003 (sample SAMEA4396424) | marine metagenome | biome: Westerlies Biome; feature: [SRF] surface water layer (ENVO:00010504); material: water (ENVO:00002006), including particulate matter (ENVO:01000060) such as... | depth 5 m
GTTTGCTTCGTTCAAAAGCTTTTTTCATCAAAGCAGGCGTGAGGTCAGCTCCATCAAGTTTTTTGGGAATCTTGACTCCGGCAGCCTTGCATAGCGTTGGGAACCAATCAGGAAAGTAAGATGGGGCAGAGGTCGTGGAACCGGCTTTGATTTTTCCCGGCCAACGAACGATAGCCGGGACCCGGATTCCACCCTCATTGACTGAACCTTTCCATCCTCGGAGCCCAGCGGTCGAATTAAAGAAAGGGGCATCTACTCCACCCACATGAAATTTAGGATCACGTGAAGGGTGTGTGGTTCCGTTGTCAGAGGTGAATACAACTATCGTGTTATTATCGAGACCATGCTTTTTGAGGCGTTGAAGTATTGTGCCAACGTGTTCGTCGAGATCCGAGATCATGGCAGCATATCCGGCCCGGGGGCGTGGGTGGGGAAGGTAACCATTTTGTCCTCGATAGGCTCCTTTCTCTTGGTCCCATTCTTTTGGATACCGATCAATCCATTCTTGAGGCGGATGCATCGCGACGTGGGGTTCCACGAAAGGAAGGTAGAGAAAGAAAGGCTGATCTTTATTTTTGTCTAGGAATTCTAGAGCCTCTTCGAGGATGCGATCAGGCGCATAGGTTTTGTCTCGGTAGTCGTCTGCCTTGATTTCCTCCTTTGGTTTTTGAAGGTGTCCGGGGATGGGGTTTTTGTTAATTTTCTCCTCTCCTTCGTCATCATCGAGAAATGGAGGGAAAAATGAGTGTGCATTTCGCTGACAGTTATATCCGTAAAATCGGTCAAAACCTTGCTTGATTGGTGAGCCGGAGGTGTCTGTCGGCCCTAATCCCCACTTTCCAAAGCCTCCGCTGACGTAGCCACCTTCCTTGAGGGCCTCAGCAATTGTGATGGTTCCGCCGGTGATGGGCCACTGCCCCGGGAATTTTCGCCCGTTTTTCGAATCACCATTATTACGGATTTCAGCATGTCCTAAATGGAGACCTGTTAACAGAACGCAGCGGGCAGGTGCGCATACGGGTGCTCCAGTGTAATGATGGGTGAACTTCATTCCCTGGCTTGCTAGTCGATCGATATTTGGTGTTCTGATCTTCTTCTGGCCGTAGCAACCCAGTTCACCGTAGCCGAGATCATCTGCGAGTATAAAAACGATATTTGGCTTTCGATCGGCTTGAGCGACCAACATAGCCATTGTAAGAACTGACGAAATCAACTTCATGGAAATCAGCCTATACAGGTCAGAGTGGGAATTGAACTTTGAATTTCAAGATGCGGGACGTAAGACATCGACATGAGAAAGCGAGCAGGGGAAGCGCGAGATAATCGTCATTCACGTCCACGAGGTGAAAGGGAAGCGAGACCGAGGGGGGAAGGAGATTTATTCGAGATTCTTGCTAATAAAGAGAAACCTCTTTTACTGATTCTTGATTGTGTTCAGGACCCCAATAATTTGGGCGCTATTTTACGAACGGCCGATGGCGCTGGCGTAGATGCTGTCATAGCCCCAAAAGATAAAGCGGTCGGTTTGACCGATACTGTTAGACGTGTCGCAGTAGGGGCTGCCGAAAGCGTGCCCTTTGTTAAGGTTACGAATCTGGCTCGAACAATGAGGGAGCTGAAAGAACGGGGCGTCTGGCTTGTAGGAACGTCTGACCGAGCAACACAATCCCTTTATGAGACGGATTTAAAGGGGGCAGTCGCAATTGTGATGGGGCGCGAGGGAGAAGGGATGCGGCAACTGACTGAGAAGGAGTGTGACTTTTTGGTAAATTTTCCAATGAAGGGAACGGTGGACTGCCTGAATGTCAGTGTTTCAGCAGGTGTTTGTTTATATGAAGCTGTAAGGCAACGAGAGGAGTAAGAACGCGAATCATCTCCGATCTTCATTTGGGGCACAAAACTTGCCGCTTTGAAAGTGTAGCAATGTTGTATCCTATTTTAGATGGGGTAATTATCTCATTCTTGCCGGAGATTTCTGGCAATAGCAAAAATTTGGAGTTGGGTTTTGGAATGCCAATTCCCTTTTTTTAGGATCTGCTCTTATTGGCGAAGAAGCGAGGAGTATTGGTAGAAATCTTTCGGTCATTCCGACCTTAGAGAAAAATCCAGTCTCTTTGGGTTAGAGGGTAATTTTGACGAATCCAAAACCTCCCCCAAGAATGATCATACGTTTAAAAGACGCTGATTCTCATGAAGGAACGGCGGGTTGTGGGATTGATCTAAACACCAGATACTCAGCAAAGGAAATCGATTAGGGAACAGCGGATTCTATCGGTTTGAACCACTTTTGAGCTTATAAATACGTTCGGGTAAGAGGGTCAGCGGAGGTGGTTATTTTTAATCAGAATATCAAAAGAGTCCGATTGCTGATGAGACAGACAGGCAGGTAGACTCACTCCGAGCAATGAGGATTTTTCCGATGTCCGAACCCGGGAAACTTGCAATCAAAGTCCCTACGCCAGCTGACTTAGTATTTGAAACGTGAATCCGGCCTGAGAGACTTTTACCCCCCCAGGGTTCATGATAGGTGACCTTGAATGACTTCGTTTGTTTAGCGAGTTTTTCGGGAAGACCGGTGAGGACGATGAAGTGGGCCTTGACAGTTAACCAGTTTTTGGAGCTCGACCCTTTCGGGTTTCGCCACGCTACACGCCGTATCCTTAGAATAGGGGGTAGTCCTTTTTTGAGGGATTTTGAGAGCTTCTCATGGACCCTAGCTAGAAGCGTGGTTTCTTTTTCCCGCGAGTTCTTAAAAAAGATTTCCTGCTTTACAGAGCCCATCCACCTCTCACTGCGGAGCTCGTTGGCCATTGCTACGAGATCTGGACTTGCGATTCCGTAGCGCCCATTCCAACGCGCTTTTTCCGGGTCAAGGGAAGAGGGTCGCCTGGCGTAGTCAGAAATTATTTTTCGGATTTTCTCCGAATCTGAATTTCCTTCGATTTTTGAGATTGAGGCGCGCCATTTTTCGCTGCCGGAACGAAAAGCACTTAACAGGCAGGCAGGGCCACAGGCATTTCCATCGACGAGGAGTTGGTTCGCAGGCAAAGCGTCGGCAAAGGGAGCAGAAACCCATCCCGGAGTAGCGGCCGCTCCGAGGGATGAGATGAAAAACATCAAATATTTATTAGCGATCATCCGTGGGAATCGTAACGATTTCCTTTCTCTGGTCATTTCCAGGTTTCGCATCGCTTTGTCCATTTGGCAGATTGATCTGTGCTGAAACCTCCAGTTGCGCCTCAGCCCTGAGTTGGCTTAAACCTGATGGAATGGTAACTACAGTGCGCTCGTTTGGATTTAGCTTTTGAATCGTATAAGGGAAATAGTCGTTTCCAATTTGAATATCGACGGTGGATTGGAAGACGGTTTCTGTGCCGCGATTCTCCACGCTGACCTGAAGTCCAGAGGTAGAACTATCAGCAGTTGGGAGGATGTAGGTTTGTGATGCGACTGCGACATCTACAATCCCGCTTTCGTTCCTGTTGATGGCACGACCGACATCCACAATCCCGATTCCAAATTGATTGTCGGCTCCCGGAATGCCAGCCTCGTTACTATGGTTTTGGAGGATCAAAACAGCTTGTTGTGGACTAATTGATTGCTGGCTCTCGGACATGATGGCGGCAACGGCGCCGACTGGAAATGCTACCGCGCCAGACGTTCCGGTAAAGGATGTAACGTTATCTCCAGGGAAGGCAGCCTGAACTTCAAGACCGGGAGCCGTGAAAGCTAAGTTTTCATCAGTATTTGAGAAGTTGAGGTGGGTTCCGTTGGCATCAATCGCGCCAACAGAATAGACATCGGGATCAGCGGCTGGATAAGATGCTTGTTGTGTTCCATCATTTCCTGAAGAGGCGAAAATAATGGCGCCTTGTTCAATGGCATAATCGACAGCCTGACGAACCAAGGTGCTGTCACTTGATGAGCCCATCGAAATGTTGACGAGTTGGGCCCCAGCATCTGCAGCGGCAATGATTCCTTGTGCAAGTAAGAAAGAGCTTGAAACGCCAGTTTCGTCAGCGACTCGAACAGAAATGAGTTCCGCTTGGGGCGCAACTCCCCGCATATTGGGATGCTGTCCTGCGATGAGGGAGGCGACCGACGTCCCGTGACTGTTTGGATTTTCTCCGTCATTTAGTTCAATAAGATTGATGTGCTGGATATTATCGTTCAGAGCGAGATGAGGCTCAATTCCGGTGTCGATGACGGCAATTTTGACACCCCGACCCCATTCCGAATTGTCTTTGCTAATACCAAGGAAATCTAGAGCGCCATTTCCAAATCCGACCACCCCTTGCTGGGGGTCAATTTCGCGAAGTTCAGGAATAAGGACAGGATAATTAAATTCGACATCCTCGGGTTCTAGTCCCAAAGCATCAAAATCGGTTAGTGAATCGAAGCTGATCCGAACAGCGCGCAAAGTGTCGATTATCCCTTTGTTCCGAACTCTGCTTGCTGCGAGCTTTTTAAGGAAATCGCGGTAAGCCTCCTCGTTCGAAAAAGCAACGACTCTTTCGTATGGGATTGCGTTGGGGTCGAACTTGGTATTTCGATCGGAATTTTGGTTGTTCTTCTGACGGTCGCTGATGGGATTTGAAGGAATGTATTCCAATGGCTTCTTAATCAAGTTCTCCGCGCCCTTGTAGTCTTTAGGCTGCCCTTGAGTCTGAAATAGGAGCCACCCCGCAATCAGTCCGATAATCAGAGTGAAGGAGGCGATGATAAAACGGGGCGACATCTTAATTGAGTCTAAATCATGAAACCCTATTCGGCGAGGAAAGTTGCTCAAGAATGCTTAACTTTCACATTTTTTTAAATCGTTAAGATTCTCCAATCTCGCGACTCTTTGCTGAAAAAGAGATTATAGATCCGCTCAATAGTTGAAATGAATAGATGACTGACGAGATTTTCGAATCTTGAGTGTGCCTACCTAGGAATCTTGAAAGAAGACCTTGAAGAGGAACTTGTTATTTTTTGGAAGCGGTAATGTCCGAAATGATCCACCCTGAGGCGCGATTCGGGAAATCCGCATCCTTTTTAGAAGGCGCCGTTGAGCTTCCGGCCAATCCAGAACAGAGAGAGGAGTGAGATCAATATTATAGGCGCAAGCCAATGAGCCCAGAGCTTGATAGAAGTGACTAATGGCTGAGGCTCTGGAAGGGCATTAATTTCCTTCACTAATTCATCGATTTTTTCAGCTGTAACCATGCGGCCTCTTGAAATCTTAGACATCTCTTTGAGAACCTCAAAGCGAGCCGGTCGTCCCGTTTTCTCGATGGCGTCGGTTTGGGAAATGATTTTAGCTTCGATTGCTGCGGCTGGTTCTTCAGGGATAAATGTGTTGAGATTCCATTCACCCGGTTGGGAGATTTTGAAACGTCCAGAGAAGCTTCCCCAGGCTCCTTCTTCTTTCACAAGTTCCATTCGTTTAATCTGACCGTTGGGTGCCGTGAGGTCGATTTGTAGAACACCATTATTAAGTGGCGCTCCATTAGAATCAAAGGCATTGGCCGAGAGGGAAACAAAGTCCCCAGGTTTCGGCCGCTCGGGAGTGTAGAAAAGTCTTATCCGTTCTCCCGCGGCCATATTACGTTGGTAGGACATCCAGCGTGCAACCTGTCCCCAGAAGCGATAATGATAAAGATCCTCAACACCGCGGCGCCAGCGCCACGCAGAATCGATGGCCATGTAAAGAACCTTTCCTGAACCTGCCCTCGAGGTGATAATGATTGGAAGTCTCCCATAGGAATTCCTTCGGGCTTCATTTTCGGCTAGAATCGTCGAACCCGCTTTCGCCCGAACTACCGGGGCTTGCCAGTAGAATCCGGGGAGATTCCGCCAGATTGTTTCATTTTGTGCCTCGCTCTCCCCTAGCATTGTTAGGAGTGATTCTTCCCCTTCAGGAGTAAGGCGCATTGTTGTTTCGATGGATTCCGAGAGGCCCTCTTTTTTGTCTTGGTCGAGAATCACAGGGATTAGGTCACCAAGATTTGATTCGGAGAGAGTGAACTGATTTCCTTTGGCACCGGGGATGAAGACAACTCCGCTAGCTTGGCTCTTAACGAGACCTTCAATTAGGTTAGCTTGCTCAACAGTGAGTTGGCCTTCTCCAACGCCAATATCGCCAATGAAAACAACGTCATACTTCTGAAGATCTTCAAGTTTTTCGGGAAATTCTTGAATGTAATCGGGCCCATCGCCTCTCCCAAGATCTGGATGGAGAAGAAGGCAATCCACGGTCACTCCAGGATCTCGCGAAAGTGCATTTCTGATAAATCGATACTCCCAACGAGGTAAGCTTTCAATCACTAGAACTCGGATCGATTCAGGTTTGCCACTGATGACAAAGTCACGCGAATTGTTATTTTCGATTAGCTCGCCATTCGCAACTGGAAGAGAAATCGAGAGCGTCGAGGCGCCCTCCTTTTCGACCCGCCAGAGAAGTGAATCATAGTGGGTGCTGTTGGCACGAATCGTGATGTCTTTGTAGCGTTCTGCTCCGGTGTCGCTTTTGATGCGAATCTGGGTGCGAACATCACGAGCAAGCGATGATTCAATAGTGAAAGGGATTTGGGCATTCTCTCCGATGATACCATAAGTCGGAGCGTTAACCGAGGTGAGTTCCAAGTCAGGGACTCTCTTATTATTTCCTGTCGCGAGGGTATAAATCGGAACGCCCTTGAGGCGGAATTGTTGGGAAACACCGACGGGTGAAGTTCCGAGGTTCCAATCGCCATCACCCAAGAAAATAGCAGCTCTCAGATTTTGTCCATTAGCCAAAGAATTGCCCAAAGCTTCGTTAATGTCTGTACCACTCATCGCTAACTCGATGACATCGGCATCAGGTGAGGGTGCACCAAAAGATGCTGTGGTGACACGGTTTTTACCGTCTGCTTCGAAGGTTTCCCAAAAATTAGAATCGACTAGGCGTTTAACTAATTCGCGACGGGTTAAAATTGTTTCGGATCCTGGCATGGACTCTGGCCGCCTAGCGTCTTCGGTATCCATTGAGATTGATTCATCCCAGACGATAGCAATTTCGGGTTGGAGGTCCGACTCTTGAACTGTGCGCCATTCGGGTCCGAGTAACATAGTGCAAACAAAGAGAACGCATAGAAGTCGGAGGCCCTCAAGAGAGCCAGTGCGATTGGGACGGGTTGACCGACGTGTCGCCATGACTCCTAGAGTAATTGTCAGAGTAAGAACGATCACCACCAAGACGATCAACCAGGTTTGGGCCTGAAAGTGGAGTGGGCCGAGGTTGAAATAGTTCACGAGGCGGGAGACGTGTTTGAGGTGCGGAGAGCAGGCGGTCCGGTTAACTTGGGTTGTAAACAGAGGATCGCCTCAGCAAGCAGAAAGAAGAGAACCGTGATGAGGAAAGCCCACCAGACTGGAGAGACGAGATTGTCGTCACCCTTTGTGCTTTCGAAGAGTGAGTAAGAAGTGCCTTCTAGGAGGGTGTCGAGAGCTTCCCCGTTAACGCGGAGAGGGGAGTTTTCCGCGGCTGGCCGATTAACTGCTATCACTCTTTCGCCAAGGCGATAGACTCCAGCGCGATATGCCCCAAGAGCTGGTTCGTAGTCCTCAAAAGCATCGAGGCGATCACGCACTTCATCGCCACGGAGCTTAGCTTTTTCACTTCCAGCAATCGCGCGATAACCGGCGTGGAGTCGGTCGGTACCTTTTTCAAGGAGACGCTGAACAGCCACGAGGTGGAGAGCGACAAACTCAAGATTAGACCAACGATCATCGGGAAGAGTATTGATGAAGATTGCGGTCCCAAGACCTTCTAGTTGGCGGTAAAGGAGAGGAGATCCGTCGTCCCATTCAGCAAGGGAGGTGCCATCACCCTGAATACTGCAGCGCTTGACCCCGCGGACTTGATCAATTGGCATTTTTTGATCGCTCAAGCTATTTCGCCAAGGACCATCATCCTTGATCCATGATCCGTTGATAAAATACTCGTCAGCCGGAGCGTCTTCAATCACCCCCCACGATGTTCCAAAAATGATGTCCTTAGATGGTTTTTCTGGTGGGAAGAAGATGATGGAGCCTCCCGATGCTGCAAATTCTTGAAGTTGGGCGGCAACAGCGCCAGTTGGGATCGGAGCTTGCCAGACAATGAGTGAGGCGGTTGACCAGTTAATTTTAGTCGTTTGGGTGAGGGCGACAATTTCACAGCTATAGCGGTCAAAGCCATCGGGTGCGGCTGCTTTGCGAAGGTAATTAGCGGTGTTCCCTGAGGGCTTTTCTGAAACGATCCACGATCTGACGGGTTCTTTTCCACCAAACGCGAAGAAAACACTATTGTCGCGCGGATTGTTATCCGAAGGGATTCCGACCCACCCGCTCCCCTCAATATCGGCTGTGCCAAGAGGGAGGCGTTTTTGAAAACGAAGCTCTTGGCCATTCATTGTGACGCGCTCGGCAGAACGAGCCCCTTTAAGGGAGTAAGTGATCGGAACGGTGGAGGTTCCATCGCCTTTGCTACGTGTTAATTTTAGATCAAGAAAAAGATTGTCCTCTACACGGCGGGAAGCGACGAGCTCGATTGCTACATTTTGCGCAAGTTTGCTGCCTGATGAGAGAATCCTAAGTTTCGTTTCGCTGGGAAGGCTTTCGAGTCCGGCGCGAACTGCGTTCCATCTCGAGTCAGTGGGCCGCCAGTCCCCCCGCTGCATATCGGAGGCAAGCCAGATTTCGGTCTGGCCTGGATTAGTCTCGTCAATGTAATCAATCGCTTTAGTCAGTAAGGTCGGAATGTCGGCCTGAGTGTCGGTAGCAAAAGTAGTCGAAAGGTCTGGTAGAGCATCGGGTGAGGGGACTTCTTGGATATCTCCACTCGCACTATCGATGAGAATCAAGCGGGGAGAGCCCATTTTTCCGACGGCTTCCGAGACTCGCGTGATGACAGCTTGGCGATAAGATGATGCTCCGTTCTCTGCTTTAGTCTCCATACTCGCAGAGCGATCAAGAATAAGAATTACGGTTCCTACTGATCCACTTCCTGACCCGAGAAATCCTCCCAAGAGTGGTCGGGCAACCGCAAAAATAAGAGCTGCAATTGCTAAGGTTCGACAAATAAGAATGAGGATATGTTTAAGTTTCTTTTTTCCACGTGATTCACGGGAAGCTTTCAAGAGGAAGCTTGTGGCCGCCCAATCGACGATGCGAAAGCGCCGTCGGTTGAGCAGGTGGATGATCACTGGGATGGAGGCTGCGAACAGCCCCCAAAGGATCGTTTGTGAGAGAAAGCTTAGGCTCAAGGCTTGATTCTAGCGTTTGGAATGAAGACGAGTCGTAATAAAGTTAGAGACTATTTCCTCGTAGTTAGCACTCGTCTGAAAGAGGTGGTAATCAGCGTAAACGTCGTGGCACTTACCTTCGACCTTATTTAGGAAGTGCTTTAAAGCGGCGTGATATTCGTCTGCGATGAGATTGGGTTCCGCGATTACAGTAGTGCTGTCCTCTAGGTCAACAAAGCGATGCGGACGCTCAAAATGGAATTCCACCTCTTGGGGGTCGAGGAGGTGAAAGACCGCGATGTCGTGTTTCCTAAATCGAAGGTGCTGAAGAGCATCACCAAGTGCTGAGGTATCGGCAAAAAGGTCTGAGAGGATTATTACGAGTGCCCGTTGTTGGATTTTTTCTGCGATCTGATGGAGGGCGTCGACAAGACCGGTGTCACCAGCGGGCTCGAGTTTTTGGAGGGAATCAAAAATTGTCTGGAGCTGGGCAGCCCGACGACTCGGCGGAATTTCGAGGTGGATTTTTTCGTTACAGCAGCTCAATCCAGCCGAATCGCCTTGATTGACGATGAGGTAGGAAAGGGTAGCTGCAATTTTTCGGGCGAAGTCTATTTTAGTGGGGTGATCACCGGATGAGAAATTCATTGATCCTGATGAATCGACGACAAAATAGGCACGAAGGTTTGTATCAGCCTCGAATTCCTTGATGTAATAACGGTCTGATCGCGCATACGCTTTCCAGTCTAGACGACGAGTATCATCGCCGGGAACGTATTTGCGGTATTCCGCGAATTCTACCGATGATCCCCGGTGGGGCGAGCGGTGTCTCCCAGCAACGTTCCCTATCATAGGGGTGCGAGACTCGAGAGGAATCGCGCCGAGTCGGGCAAGCACCTCAGTGTCTAGAAAATCGTATTTCATTTTTTAGAGTGCTTTGAAACGTTTGAAATTTCGATTTGGAATTGATCGTCGACTTTGTGGTGCCACCGAAGCTTGATTGTTCTTACTCCGTTGGAAAAACCGCAAAAATGAAAACATTGGCCAGGCAGTCTAGACATCATCGCGCATTTCCTCGACGAGACGAGCGACGATTTTCTTAGAGGTCATGCCTTGTGATTCAGCGGCGAAGTTGGTTAGGACGCGGTGGCTGAGGACTGGGCCCGCGACCGCTTCGATGTCATCCAAAGAGGCCATATAGGTGCCGCGAAGCGCAGCTCGGGCCTTACACCCGAGAATGAGATATTGGACGGCTCGAGGCCCTGCACCCCAGCCGACGTATTCCTTAATCCATTCCGGAGCTTCCGTGCCTTCGGGTCGGGTGCGACGAACGATCTCGACTGCATAGTCATAAATATGTTCTGGAACTGGAACTCGGCGAACCAGGCTCTGGAATTTTAAAACCTCTTCCCCGGTGAGCAAGGGATTGAGAGGTTCCTTATCAACCCCGGTCGTTTCGCGGGCAATCCGTTTTTCCTCTTGAGCGCTTGGATACTCCACGTTGATAAGAAACATGAAGCGGTCAAGCTGTGCCTCTGGAAGGGGGTATGTCCCTTCTTGTTCCACTGGGTTCTGAGTCGCGAGGACAAAAAATGGAGCGTCGAGTTTATAAGTCCTGCCAAGAACGGTCACGTGACGTTCCTGCATAGCTTCAAGCATAGCGGACTGGGTTTTGGCGGGCGCTCGGTTGATCTCGTCAGCGAGGACGATGTTGGAAAAGACGGGGCCTTTAACAAATTCAAATTCACGTTTTCCGGTCTGACCATGTTCTTGAATAATGTCAGTTCCCGAAATATCAGCGGGCATGAGGTCGGGTGTAAATTGAATTCGGTTGAAGCCAAGATGCAAGGTTTCGGCAATCGAGGAAACCAACAAGGTCTTAGCTAGTCCAGGGACACCCATCAGTAGACCATGGCCACGGGCAAAGAGGCAAATTGCGAGCTCTTCGATAACGGATTCCTGACCGATGATGATCTTTCCAAGTTCCGCTTTTAATTCCTGATACTTTTTCCCGAGTTCGTCAACTGCAGCCACATCGTCCGAAGTGAGTGAGCTGTGAACCAGATCTTGAGCGGCGACTCGGTCCTCAGAGATTTTGACCGGGGTTTGTGTTGCTTCCTCTCGTTTCGGTTCTGGGGCCGATGTTTTGACTTCCGAGCTCAAGCTTGTTTTTTGAGCGGCGAGAGGTGGGGAGGAGGCAGCCACGTCGATAGGCTCACTACGAGCAAAATCAACAGGGGGAATAATTGGAGGTAGATTTACGATGTAATGAACCAATTTTCGATTGATCTTACGCTGGGTTGGCGGAGTGGCGGGGATATATTTTGTAGCCACCTTTTTTCTAGCAATTGATTTCTTAGGGGAGGCTTTTTTCGTGACTTTCTTTTTAGGCGCTTTTTTTGAGGCAGAGCTTGGAGGGGTTACTTTTCTGCGGGCAACTTTATGAGCAGGTTTCCAAGTGTCCTTTTTCTTCGTGGTCGCCTTTTTCTTTGGTGCTGATTTTTTGGCGGCAACTTTCTTTTTTGCGATCTTTTTTGACGTAGCTTTCTTTACGGCCTTTTTCTTTGTAACCGTTTTCTTTATGGCTTTTTTAACAGCCTTTTTTTGCGCAGCCGGTTTCTTTGTCGCTGATCTTTTGATTGTCTTTTTTTTGGCGGAACGCCGGTTTTTTTTGTCGTTCGTCATTTGGTTGGCAAGGGTAAAGAGGTAAATAAAGGTGTTCTAGAGTGGAATGCGATAGAGGCAAGCTGTTCTGCTGTAAGTCTTAGTTTGCAACCTCGTTTTAGATAAGTAAGAAGACTACATTTCTAACCTCCTTTGGCAAGCGTATGGACTGGGTCAATTTGTGAGTTTTATTTCGATTAAAAAGATAACCAGCTGCGCTGGATTTATTGGCTAATTTTTGGCACCCTGTTGATTGTCAATGAGCGCTCCCTACGAAGTTCTTCTCTATTATAAATACGCCCGGTTGGATGATCCTGATGTTTTTGCGGCGGATCATCGTCTTTTGTGCCAGCGATTAGGCCTTCGGGGTCGAATTATAGTCGCGGCCGAGGGCCTGAATGGGACTGTTTCAGGAACAAAGGAAAATTGTGCTAAATATCGCGAGTCCCTAGATAATGACCCAATTATGGCTGGAATTGCTTGGAAGATTGACCCGGAAAAGGGGCATGTCTTTCCCAAGCTCTCTATAAAAGTCCGTAATGAGGTGGTGACTCTGGAATTGGGCGAAGAGGATTTTAACCCCGTTGACCTCACTGCATCACACCTTAAGCCCTCGGAATGGCGTGAGGCCATGAAAGAGGATCAAGTGGTCTTGCTCGACGCTCGAAATGACTACGAGTGGGAGATTGGGCACTTCGAAGGGGCGATTCTCCCAAAGGTGCCAAGTTTTAAGGATCTCCCAAAATGGATTCGGGACCATCGGTCTGAGTTAGCAGGTAAAAAAATTCTTACCTATTGCACGGGTGGGGTTCGTTGTGAAAAATTTAGTGGGTTTCTCTTGAATGAAGGTTTTGATAATGTCTTTCAGCTCGATGGAGGGATTGTAAGTTACGGAAAAGATGAAGAAGTTCGAGGGGCAGGTTATGAAGGTGAGTGTTACGTTTTCGACGAGAGATTGAGTGTTTCGGTAAATCAAACCGAGGGAGCCAGGGTTGTCTCAAAATGCCGTAGTTGTGGAATCCCAAGTATTCGATACCGCAATTGTGCTTGGATGCCCTGTAATGCCCAAATTCTTCTGTGTGAGGATTGTGAAGAGGGAACCGGTCGATACTGTGATTGTCGATGTAAGGAGGTCGACTTGATGAGTCGATCAGCAGTGATTGGAATCTAGAGCCTTTGTCGCTCCTTCAACTTTGAGATCAGCAAGTGTGCCAATATTACAATTAGAGAGATGCTGAGCCAGACGCAGTGAGCGAGTAGGAGCTCGGCTTTAAGATTCATGCTAATCGGTTCATTCGAAATGATTTTTGAGTTTGATCAGCCAAGGGTCGGTTTTTCGATGCTCCACTAATTATGCGGGGGGTGGTCTCCTTGATCCTTCTTGGCATGTGAAATGCAATACTCATAGGCAGCCGCATCAAGCATCTCTTGAATGGAAAAAAGGATTAGATCTTTCGGCAGTCTAGATAATTTGTCCCTTTTTTAATTGCATCCAGCTAGGATACGGGCGAGCTTTGCGGCGAGATAACCTAACAAAGAAGATCAGGTTTGTCAGGAAATAAATAGAAACTCAAAACTTAATGTCTGAAGTCAAACTTTCGAAAAACGAGTCGATCAAAACAGCTAGTAACTACCTTCGGGGGACCATCGCTGATGGCTTGGCTGACCAGTCTACGGGATCCGTCTCGAAGGATGATGAGCAATTGCTGAAATTTCATGGGACTTATCAGCAGGATGATCGAGATGTTCGTATCGAACGAAAACGTGCCGGGCTTGAGAAAGCCTTTAGCTTTATGATCCGTGTGCGAGTCCCTGGTGGCGTTTCTACAACCGCCCAGTGGTTAGAGATGGACCGGATGGCAAGCGAGTATGGAAATGAAAATTTTAAATTAACGACCCGCCAAGCTTATCAGTTGCATGGTGTGATCAAAAGTGATCTGAAGCAAACGATCAAAGAAATTAACGACACTGCAATGGACACTATAGCGGCTTGCGGAGACGTGAATCGCAATGTTATGTGCAACCCAAACCCATCCCTGTCGTCAATTCATGGAGAGACACTCAAAGTTGCTCAGGCAATAAGTGATCACCTAACGCCAGCGACTGGTGCCTACCACGAAATTTGGCTAGACGGTGAAAAGATCGAGAGTTCTGAAGGAGAGGTCGAGCCGATCTACGGCAAAACCTACCTGCCACGAAAGTTTAAAATTTGCATGGCGATTCCTCCCAGTAACGACGTTGACATCTATTCCCAGTGTCTTGGATTCATTGCAATCGAGGAAGATTCAAAATTAGTGGGTTTTAACGTCACGGTTGGTGGCGGGATGGGCATGCATCATGGTCAGGAGAAGACTTTTCCCAGAATTGCTGATATTCTAGGATTCATCCCGGTTGATAAAGCTGTTGAGCTTTCCGAGGAGGTTGTAAAAATTCAGAGGGATTATGGTGATCGTACAAACAGAAGGCATGCCCGTTTAAAATACACTATTGATGACAGGGGAATCGGGTGGTTCAAGAACGAGATCGAAAGGCGCCTAGGATACAAAATTGATGAAGCTCATCCCTTTGAATTCGAGAGTAATGGTGATACATACGGTTGGGTCAAAACTGAGGATGGTAAAAGTCAATTGACGATCTTTGTAGAAAATGGTCGAGTGCTCGATAAAGCGGATTATTTACTTCGAACCGGACTTCGTGAGATCGCCAAAGTGCACAAGGGCGATATGCGTTTGAGTTCAAATCAAAATATCATCATTGCCGGAGTCGATTCCGAAGGGAAAATCATGATCGATGCTTTAATCGAAAAATATGGAATTTCCGAAAAACAGAAACGTTCTGCGGCCCGTCTAAACTCAATGGCCTGCGTTGCGCTTCCAACCTGCAGTCTTTCTTTGGCTGAGAGTGAGCGCTATCTACCCAGCTTAATGGATGAGATTGAAGAGATCCTTGATGAAGTAGGTCTCAGCCAAGATGCGATCACAATCCGTATGACGGGCTGTCCGAATGGTTGCGCACGCCCTTACATCGCCGAGATCGCTTTTGTTGGCCGTGCCCCTGGGAAATATAACATTCACTTGGGCGGAGGATTTACAGGGAATCGCATTGGTGGAATCTGGAAGCGGAGTGTCAAGAACGATGAGATTGCAGGGCTCTTGCGTCCAGTTCTGTCTAGTTATGCTACCGAGCGACAAGCTGGAGAGTCTTTCGGTGATTTTGTCATTCGCGTCGGAATAATCCACGAGGTTACTCACGGGAGCGAGGTTCATAAGGAGCACGAGACGGTATGAAGAGCAGTCATTCACCCGCGGGAAAATCCATAAATGCCGATCCTACTCCAGAGGAGTTATCGGCACTTTTAGGCCCCTTGAAAGCGCACGAACGAATCCTCCAATTGAGAGAGATTTATGGCTCGCGATTAGTCGCAAGTTCCAGTTTTGGGCTTCAGGCCTCGGCAATGCTGCATCTGATTAGGAAGCACGCACCGGATATTCCAATTATCTTTGTCGACACCGGATATTGTTTTCCTGAGACCTACCAGTTTTCTCAAGCATTCATCGAAGACTGGGAATTAGATATTCGCGTTTTCAACCCTGCTATTTCAGCTGCTCGTCAAGAAGCTCTTTATGGTAAGCTCTGGGAGCAGAGTGCAGAAGGGAACAAAAAGTATGCTTTGTTAAACAAGGTTGAACCTATGAACCGTGCGCTCTCCGAGATTGGTGGGGACGTTTGGGTGAGTGGCCTCCGCCGTAGCCAATCGTCGACAAGGATTGATCGTGCTTTTGCCGAAAAGCAAAAAGCAACCATGAAAGTTTATCCGATCCTAGATTGGGCGGATGCCCAGTTGGAAGCGTATTACCATGAACACGATCTTCCCCGGCACCCCCTTGAGAAAGAAGGATTTCTAACGATGGGTGATTGGCATTCTACTCGGAAACCAAATGTCGGGGAGACTGCTGAGGATACCCGCTTTGGTGGAACCAAATATGAATGTGGACTTCACCAAGATTCTGGACAAATTGACTATCAAATATAAATAAGAAAAAAAATGAGCATTGCTGAAAATATTGTCGATACCGTCGGCAACACTCCACTAATTAAATTAAATTCTGTCACCGAGGGACTTGATTGCGAAGTTTTCGTTAAAGCAGAATTTTTCAATCCTCTCTTTAGCGTCAAAGATCGCATTGGAAAAGCGATGATTGAGGCTGCCGAAAAAGACGGTGTTCTTAAACCAGGCGGAACAATTATCGAAGCGACTTCTGGAAACACAGGGATCGCCCTTGCTTTCGTTGCTCGTGCTAAAGGTTATGAATGCATTTTGACGATGCCAGAAACGATGTCGATCGAGCGCCGAATTCTTCTCCGAAGCCTCGGAGCGAAGATTGTTCTTACTCCGGGGCCGCGTGGGATGGGTGGGGCAATTGCTAAGGCCAAGCAGATACTCGCCGAAACTGAAAATAGCTTCGGTCCCAGTCAGTTTGATAATCCTGCTAATCCGCAAATCCATAGAGAGACAACTGCTGAGGAAATTTGGCGGGACACCAATGGTGATATTGACGCAATTGTTGCCGGCGTTGGCACGGGGGGAACTATCTCGGGGGTTGGGGAAGTGATTAAAGATCGTAATCCTGATTTTAAGGTTATTGCGGTTGAGCCAGAGAATAGCCCAGTGATTGGTGGCGGAGCTCCTGGACCTCACAAGATTCAGGGGATTGGAGCCGGGTTTATTCCTGGGAATTTGAATACTTCAATCATAGATGAGGCTGTCACTGTAACCAATGAAGAGGCTTTTGAGATGGCGCAGAAGCTGGCTCAGCTTGAAGGTCTTCCGGCGGGGATTTCTACCGGAGCTAATGTTGCCTCGGCACTGAAAATCGCTGCGAGAGACAGCTTCAACGGGAAACGCATCGTAACAATTGGGTGCTCTTCTACTGAGCGGTATCTTAGCACTCCTCTTGCTGAATCTTACCGTGATGAGGTAACGAATCTTCCCGTCTCGGAATTACCAGCTTAAGTTAACGATAAGATCGATTCTTAAAGATGAGCCCCGACTGGAAACAGTTGGGGCTTATTTGGGACCTAGGAGCAGGGTTTCAGCTGATGTTTTGAAGAAGCCAGTAGATTGGTTGGGGCCAGAATCCTAAGACGACCACCAAAGTAGTTAGTCCGGCAATTGAGCGAAATGCAATTGGTCTGATTTCGATTGGGTCGGATTCTAGTGAGTTCCGCCAATACATCGCGCGAATGATTTGAAAATAGTAGTAAAATCCTGCCGCAACTCCAATAAATCCAAGTGATACTGTAAACCAAAGTTCAGCATCAACTGCCGCTTTAAAAGCGAGGAATTTCCCCCAGAAGCCTGCTGTGAGGGGAAGTCCGGCGAGGGCCCCGATGATTACCGCAGTCATGAACGCGAGAAGCGGGTGTCTTTTACCCAAACCTTCAAAAGCCGAAATCTGATCCGAACCCGTATTTCGATGGATTACTGCTAGGATGAAGAATGCTGCGAAAGTCATGATGAGATATATCGTGAGATAAAAAGCGATGACTTGTTTTGATGTGAGCTCATCAGTAGCAGTTTGCCACGCTGCGATTGGAAGCAAGATGAAGCCTGCATTTGCAATTGAGGAATAAGCGAGGAGGCGCTTGAAGTTTTTCTGTGGAATCGCTGCGAGGTTACCGAAGAGAATGGTAGCTCCAGCAAGAATAGTTAAGATAAAGGTGGTCTTGCCTGCAAGATCACTCCCGCTGTTTAGGAAGGGCTCGGTAACGCGAATAGCTATTGCAAAACCTGAGGCCTTAGAGGCAACAGAAAGAAAAGCGGTGGTTGGGGTTGGAGCGCCTTGGTAAACGTCTGGGACCCAGAGATGCATTGGAACCGCGCCAACTTTGAATGCCAGAGAAATGAGGATAAGGGCGAGGCCGAAAAGTAGGTAGGTGGAATTTTGCTCGGTAATGAGCTCGCTAATCAAAGCGAGATCTGTAGTCCCCGTCGCACCATAGATCCATGCAATACCATAAACCAAAAACCCTGTTGAAAGAGCGCCAAGGATCAGGAATTTTACACCGGCTTCGAGTGAGCCAACGTTTCTTCGCATGTAGCCAACTAAGATATAAGATGTAATTGTCGTCAGCTCGAGTGAGACAAAAAGTGAGACAAGATCTTTTGCAGATGCCATCCACATCATTCCGGCACAGGCAAAAAGAAAGAGGCAATAGTATTCGCCAGTCCCGTCTTCAGAGCCTGGGTTAGCGGTGAACTTTGAAAGAACTTTACGGTGATCGAGTGCAAGGAGTAGAGCTAGAATCGTTGCGATAATCGTGAAAAGCTTGAAGAACCTCGCTAATGGATCAAACGCGTAGAATCGTGTCAGTTCGACATTTTCATCACCAAACCCCTTGTCTGCAAAAAACAGAAGGATTAAGGAAAAAAAGAGGATTGAGATCGCGCCAATCGCGATCGACGATTTCCTTTTCGGGGAAGTGAAGGCTTCTATTAGAAGCAGGACCAATCCGCCGACAAGGACGATTATTTCTAGCAAGTAGGAAGGCATTGGAGGCGAGCTTTGAAAATTTATTTGGAAGCTTGTTCGGTTTCGGAAGTGACAGCTTCGGGTTCATCGAGGAACTGGAGAAGTGAGTTTGGGTAAAGTCCGACGATAAGGAGTGATATGGCAAGGACCCCTGCCGGTATTTGGCAAAAGGGCCCAAAGTCTTTAACGTGTTCAGAACTGGTATGGTTTACCGGTGTTCCTTGGAAGGTCTGGCGATAAGCTCTCAGCATGTAAACGGCGCTTATAACAACACCCCAAAGAGCTAAAATGGTCGCGGTCTGGACATAGCCAAGACACTCGCCGTCGTAGTTTTTGAAACCCGAGAGGAATACGAGGACTTCGCCGGAAAAGTTTGCCAAGCCCGGAAGTCCGATCGATGCCATTCCGGCAAGCCCGAAAAGGAATGCGAGGCGTGGTGCGGCTTTAGCGAGCCCTCCCAGTTCAGCGAGTTCAACCGTCCCAGTCTTCCTGCGGATCGTGTCGGTGAGCATAAAGAGGAGTGCGATGCTGATCCCGTGAGCAAACATCAAAATTACTGCGGCAGGCTTGGCCAGTGGATTGGCTTCAAAGCTTCCGGCTTCGATCAGAGCCGCGAATGCTAAAAAAATATACCCCATGTGCATCACTGAGGAATTTCCAAGGATCATATCAAGACGCTTTTGGTTGATTGTTACGAATCCCACCCAGAGAATATTAAAGAGAAGAAGAACGATGAGCCAAACGAGCCAATCTTGCATCCCAGTTGAAACCATTGGGTAGAGTCTTATCAGGCCGTAAAGCCCGAATTTTTTAAGAACGCCGGCGTGGAGCATCGCAACTGGAGCTGGTGCTGAGGCATATGCGGGAGCCGCCCAAGAATGAAACGGAAAAAGAGAGATTAGAACTCCAAAGCCAACGATGAGAAGGGCCGCGATTCCTGATTGGGCATCTGGTGAGATTGAGGAGGAGAGAAGATCGTCGAAAAGCCAAGTTTCTGAACCACTTGCTGAAACAAGCCAAATTAGGCCCGCCAAGAGAATGATAGAGCCTAAAGCGAGATAGATCGTGATCTTCCAAGCCGCATTTTTTCGGTCGCCAGATCCCAGAATTCCTATCATCAAAAATGTTGGGATAAGCGCCAGCTCGTGAAAGGCATAGAAGAAAAATAGGTCAGTGGATAGAAAAGCGCCCAATCCACCCGCTCCGATGAAAAGAATAGATGAGAACCATAGCTTCTCGCGACCCTCAGGGCACTTACCAGACATGACTGCTGTGAAAAGAACCAGCACGCTCAAGATAACCATTACTAGGCTCATTCCATCGTAGAAGCCAAGAGAGAGATGGATGTTTGGTTTCGAGAGAACTTCCCAAGAGAGATCCCAGATTGAGGATCTCCAACAAAAAACGGTTCCGAGCCCTAGCGCCAAGTTTGCAGTGGCAGCGATCGTTGCAATCGACTTCGCTTTACCGAGCCCGGCTAGAATAGCAAAGGCGGCGAGGAGTGGGATGAGAATGAGGATGATGCTCATGAAACAAAGACCGTTAGATAAATGACTAAAAGAACGCCAATGCCGAAGAGGACGGCGTAGCCCTGAAGGTTACCGGATTGAAGGCGTCCGAAGATTCGACCAAAGCCACCAGCGGCTCGTGAAAATCCATCGACAATGAAGCCATTAATGATCAGTTCGTCAAAGAAGTGGATGAAGGCGGCGAGAGTATCCTGACCGTAGCCAACGAGTTTAGCGTATGCTTCGTCGATATAAAACTTATTGCGGAAGTGTTTAAAAATACCCCTGTTTTCAAGCGGGTCACTTTCAGTGCTCCCGTAGAGCTTCCAAGCGAGGAAGAGCCCGATCACGACTGCCGATATTGAAGCGATAAACGCTGGAGCATCGGGGTGAAACTCGAAAGGTTTGTAAAGTGGCGAAATTTCACCCCCAAGAAACTGATAGCCGGAAAAAATAGCCATGAGTGCTAGGACAATCAATGGAGCAGACATGAGGGGGCCGACCTCCTTTGCATGATCAGCATTTTCACTCCGAGGCTTTCCAAGAAAAGCCACGAAGAAGAGGCGAAACATGTAGAAAGTCGTAAGGCATGCTACGAGTGCGGCGATCCCAAAGAGAAACCATTGTCCGCTGTGGGCGGCAGACTCAAGAATGTGCTCTTTAGAGAAGAAGCCGGCAGTTCCTGGGACTCCACAAAGAGCAATTGTTCCAATGCCAAAAGTGAGAAAAGTAACAGGCATAGTCTTCTTTAAACCACCCATCTTCCAAATGTTTTGCTCATGATGGCAGGCGAAGATGACGGCGCCTGAGCCGAGAAAGAGAAGGGCCTTAAACCAGGCGTGTGTGAATAGGTGGAACATTCCCGCCTCTGGGTCCAGAAGCCCTACGGCCATGACCATGTAACCGAGCTGGGAAAGAGTAGAATAGGCGAGGATTTTTTTGATGTCATCCTGTTGGGTAGCCATTAGGGCTGCGAGTAGAGAGGTGATCGCACCAATCCAAGCGATAACATCAGGTCCCCAAATGGAGTCGAGAGTCCCCATTCCAACCGCACTAAAGAATCGGACCATCATGAAAACGCCTGCTGC
>TARA_B110000003_G_scaffold46333_1_pt1 | contig 21029 bp, 15 predicted proteins | sample TARA_B110000003 | Tara Oceans TARA_B110000003 (sample SAMEA4396424) | marine metagenome | biome: Westerlies Biome; feature: [SRF] surface water layer (ENVO:00010504); material: water (ENVO:00002006), including particulate matter (ENVO:01000060) such as... | depth 5 m
ATTGTCTCCATATAAACTTTTTTATTTCTTAATCTTTGAACCAAATCCGTACTCTGTTTAAAATACACATTTCTGTCATCGTCTGCATGAATAATTAATACAGGAGATTTCCATGTATTTACATCTGCAATGGGAGATGATTCCCAAGCAGTTTTTCTTGCTAATTCATAATCGGGAGCTTTTTCATAGTTAATAGTATTTAGATATCCATATAGAGTCCTATCATGCACACCATGAATATCAACTCCTCCAGAAAATAATTCAGAGTCTCTACCAAGTGCCATTGCTGTTAGATAACCTCCATAACTACCCCCATATACATAAATTCTATCTTCATCTATATAATTTTGATCTTTCAGCCATAAACCAGCTGCTTTTACATCTTTGTACTCTGAAGCACCCCTAGTACCTCCATCTATTGGATTATGAAACTCATATCCATATCCAATTCCAAGTCTATAATTAACTGATATTACCACAAAATCTTTACTTGCTAGATATTGGTTTAGAGCATATGCATTTGAGTAGTAAGATGAATAATGCCACCCTAATAACATTTGTCTAGGAGGACCACCGTGTATATATATTATTGCAGGTTTATTTTTTTTATTATCATTCTTCTCAAATTTAGTAGCATAAACTTGAATACCATCTGTTGATTTAAATTTTATTTGTGTTGGTATTACCATTTTTTCTGAAGGAAAATCTTGAGGAATCCTATCTTGAGCTAATATTTTCTCTTTATTTGTACCTAAATCTAATATAGTGGGAAGAGGTGGTCTAGTTGAAGTTGCACTTATATAAGCTACATGTTCCAAATCTCCAGTGATTAATGGAGTCCACTCCAAACCAATACCATTAGTAAGAACTTTCATGTCAGACTTATCAACTGATACTTGAACGATATGTCTTCTGTCAATATCATAATTGTCATCCCCTGTATTTGCTGTAAATACAATTGATTTTTTATCTGGAGACAGTTTTATGTACTCACACATGAAATCACCAGGAGTTAATAGAAGTGCCTCCCCTCCATTTTCAGAAATGGAGTATAGATGTTGCCATCCATCATGGTAAGATAAAAATACAACCCTATTGCTTGCCCAATGTAAATTTGTTCCTCCCTGAGTTCTTGGATAAGAACCTCTTAAAGTTTTTGGAGCGGTCCATAACTCTCTACTTACCATTGATTTTATATTTGTCTTCACTATTTTCCAAGGGTTATGTTTCCCACCTAAAATTGGAGCTGGTTTGCCTGCCGCTCCAGGTTGTCTTATGTAAACAATCTCAGTGCCATCTGGAGACCACCTTGGAGAAGAGTCTCTATCAAAAGATGGATTTATCCAATTTATATTTGAGTTTTTATCTTTATATATACCTATAAATGACCTATCCCCCCTATATGATACGAAAGCAATTTTTGATCCATCTGGTGACCAAATTTGAGATGAATTTCTTCCTCTTGAATGAAATAATTTAACCGGATCTCCATCTCCATCTATTGAAGACATCCAAAGTTGGCCATCTTTTTCGTAAACAATATTATTACTTAATGGAGAAATTACAGGATTAATTCCTTCATCAATCATAATTGGATCTCCACCTGAAAATGCTACAGACCATATTTGTACCTTTGGTGGAATAGGATTAAAAGTTGGATTAACAGAAAGTTCATCATCCCAATTAGAACCAAAATCACCTCCTCGGACGTACACTATCCAATTTCCATCAGATGAAATGGAAACACTAGAAAGTTCTTGACCAGTATCGTCCATATAAGATGTTAATCTTCTAGAGATAAAAGATGGTCCCTCAGCAACATATATATTTCTTTTTCCTTCCTCGTCAAATGCCCAAGCTATCTTTGAAGCATCTGAAGATCCTGTTAACTCATTAGGAAAAGGGTATGACTTTATTTGATCTAAAGTAAAGTTCTCCTGAGAGAAACTAATATTTGATATGAAAAATAAAAAAATAAAAAATCTCATATATTAATATTTTGCAGGAGAATTAGGGATAGTTTTTTTAATGAAGTCTCTTATATCATCATTTGAATTTTTCAAGTCTTCTCTTCTTAAATACATCATATGACCACTCTCATATCCTTTAAAAGATAGTCTGTCTTTCATTTTACCACTTGGGTCTAATTGCCACATAGTATATTTAGCATCAAAATATTGAGTGGCTCCGTCATAGTAACCTGACTGAATCATTACATTTAAAAATGGATTTTTTGCCATAGCCTGTCTCAAATTATCTCCTGTATTATCATTATCTCTATTCCATGGCCTAACATTTCCCCAAACGTTATAATTCATATTTGTTTTATAATTTAAATTATTATTCAGATAATATTGCATTGCAGGAGTAAATGCATGATCCCATGCATCTAGTTCAGGATAACTCCCTACTGATACTCCAGAATTTTTTTTATCAATACCTCTATATCTAGAATCTAACCTACCTAATATAAAACCCTCATCATATAGTAATTTTTTCCAAAAGTATTGATTTGATACATCAAGATTATTATCAGTGTAATCTCTATCAGTTAGACCTGAATACCTTCCTGCTTTCTTTGCAATTTCATTTTTCTTATTATCAGAAATAGAATTACCAAGAGAGATTGCTGGTAATAGTTCATTGATTGTAAAGTTTTCGACCTCACTTAATAGGTCTAATAATTCTCTACTCTGAAGTTCATCATCTAATTTATTATGGTACCAAGCCGTTGCAGTAAAATATGGTAATCTTAATGCTGAGTCAACAGGACCATCTCTTTTAATTCCTAGACCTGTAGGGGAAACTAAAATAACACCATTAAGATACGTAGTGTGCCACCTACTTTGAAGCTCTAAAGCCATACCAGAACATCTTGTCGTACCATAACTCTCACCAATTAGGTATTTTGGAGAAAGCCACCTGTCATATTTATTTATAAAATCCTCAACCCACTGGGATAAATATTTTATGTCAGAATTTACTCCAAAAAAATTCGATCTATCATAATCTTTATCTAGTATTCTTGAAAGACCTACATTCACTGGATTAACATAAACAATATCTGCAACATCAATTATTGAATATGGATTTTCTTTTATACCATATGGTTGAACAGGAAATCCTTCATCGTCTATATTTAAAGTCCGTGGACTTGTATATCCCATGTGCATCCAGATAGATGCTGCTCCAGGGCCACCATTAAAAGAGAAAAAAATTGGTCTTTTTACACCATCTTTTACATCTGTTCTTTTATAATAAGTATAAAATAATGTAGCAACAGCTTTATCATCATCACTCCATACAGGTAAAGTACCAGCTGTAGCGGAATAGGGAATCCTATTACCATCTACCGTAACAAAATGATTTGTTACTACACTACTTTCAGCTTCAATACTTCTTGTTTGAGCAAATGAGTTGAGAGAAAAAATTAAGATTAAAAGAATTAGATTAGGTATATATTTCATAATTATTAAATTAATGGCCAATGTTTAGACCATTAATTTAATAATTTTTTTTTAAAAATTATTTCATGTCCATTTTTCCCGCTAACGTTTTGGAAATTGCAACTAGCATCATTAAAGCATAAATAGCATGATAGGTACCGATAATAGTTGGAACCATGGGATCATTTAGAATTATAGCTGCAAAAGACGCATTTATAATCAATATTGTAAGCTGAACTTTTAAAGACCAAGTCTTCTGAATACTATCTTTATTAGGACTAAGAAACCCACCTAATGGGATTGCTATGACAGCTTGACAAACAAAAATAATAACTGTAACTAAACTGAAATAATCTTCAGGATTCTCTAAATAAATACCTATTCTATGACTGATTGGTATTAAAGAATATAAAAAAAGACCACCTAATGCATATTTCCTATCTTTAGCAATAGCAAGACCATATACACTAATAAGAACACAAATACCTCCTAAAATAGTAGGAATCAATAATTCATTAATTTCCATAATACTTAATTTTTAGTTAAAAACTAAATATAGTTTTTTTGTAATTAAAAAGAATATATCATCATTATTATTGCACAGTAATTATAAACATGAAAAATTTAGAAAATTTAAACTCTCATAAAAGAGATAGCAGAATTACATTCAACGAAGAAGAACATTCTTATACCATAGATGACAAGAATAAAGCAATCTCTGTAACTCAACTTATTCAAAAGTTTTTTCCAAAATTCGACAAAAATTATTGGGCAGAAAGGGAAAGTAATAAGACAGGAGAAAGCAAAGAAGAAATCTTAAATAGGTGGGAGGAATTAGGAAGTAAAGCAAGAGATCTTGGAACAGAATTACATAATCAGATTGAAAATTATTATAACGGGACAGAATACAATAACTCAAGAGAATTTGAAAAATTCATTAATTTCCATGAGAAATACATAAGTAAAAACTATAATCCTTTTAGAACTGAGTGGAGAGTTTTTGATGAAAATAAATTATTAGCAGGAAGTATTGATATGGTTTATCAAAAATCAGATAATGAAGTTTTTTTGTTTGACTGGAAGAGATCTAAAAAAATAATTAATTCTAATGGTAGTGTAGAAAAACAAAATCCATTTGAAAATGGTTTAAAAGGGTTAAGTCACCTGAGCTCAACAGATTATATTAAATATTGTCTGCAGCAAAATATATATAAGTATATTCTTGAAAAAAATTATGGTTTAATTGTATCTAGTATGAACCTTCTAATTTTACACCCTTTCTATTCTAAATATCATATTGTTAAGGTAGAAGACTTACCATTAGAAACAGAATACCTGATTAATACACTGGATTAAATGAATAGTTTTAAAAAAGCATTTAAACATCTTAAAAAAGATGAAATAATGAAATTTTTAATCAAAAATTTTGGAGATAAAATTGATATTACTGATCGTTACAATGAAAATTATGCTAGAGCTATTTCGGATCTGATTATAGAGCAACAGATTAGTTTTAAAGTTGCAAAAACTATAAAAAAAAAATTCAAGATTTTAATTCAAGATTTAACAGATAGTCAGATAATTAATCTTGAAAATTCAAAAATCAAATCATTGGGCTTGTCGGGAAGGAAAGTAGATTATATAAAAAATGTTTATACTTTTTTTAGAGAACAGGAAATTAATTTTGAAACTCTTCAAGACGATGAAATTATTAAAATTCTTTGTAAAATTAAAGGTGTTGGATCTTGGACTGCTGAGATGTTTTTAATATTTATTTTATTCAGAAAAAATATTTTTTCTATAAAGGATATAGCACTAATAAATAGTATAAAAAAAAATTATAAAATGATTAATTTAGACTCTCAAAAATTAAATGAATTGATTAGGTCTTGGGAACCATATAATACTGCGGCTTCCTTACTTCTTTGGAAGTCAATAGAAGAAAAAACCTTTTATAAGTAATTACTAATTTTCTGGCACTCTAATATTATCAACTAAATCAGAAATATGTCTAGGAGGTGGAGATGTAAAATATGATACAGAAATAGAAATAATAAAATTACATAACATCGCAATAGACCCAAATCCTTCTGGTGAAATACCAAACCACCATTCTGATTTGGGAGGGATTTCTCCTAACCACCCAAGCTTGTATTTCATCATATAAAATAACATTAATAAAATTCCAACAACCATCCCAGAGATAGCACCCTCTCTATTAATTCTTTTAGAAAAAATACCTAGAATAATAGCAGGGAAAAAAGATGCTGCCGCAAGACCAAAAGCTAAAGCTACAACTGCAGCCACAAAGCCTGGGGGATTTATTCCAAAATAACCCGCAACTAGAACAGCAAAAAAAGAAGATATTCTAGCAATTAATAATTCTTTTTTTTGTGAAATATTTGGGATGAATATTTTTTTAACAAGATCATTTGAGACAGAGGTTGAAATAACAAGTAATAGCCCTGCAGCTGTTGATAGTGCTGCAGCTAAACCTCCTGCCGCTACTAAAGCAATTACCCAAGCAGGTAAATTTGCTATTTCTGGATTTGCTAAAACCATAATATCATTATCTATAACCAATTCATTTTCATTAGAGTTATTGTAATTAATTATTCCATCATTATTTTTATCATCGTAAATAATTAAACCAGTATTTTCCCAATTTTTAAACCATTCTGGCATTGATGAATATTCCTTTTCACTTACAGTATCTATTAGGTTTAATTTTGAAAATACGGAAATTGCAGGAGCAGTAGTATATAAAATGGTAATAAAAAGAAGAGCTAATCCAACTGATTTTCGAGCATCCTTAACTCTTTTTACAGTAAAAAATCTTACAATCACATGAGGTAATCCTGCAGTACCAACCATAAGAGCAAGTGTTATACAAAAAATATCTATAGTTGATTTAGAACCTTTTGTATATTCATTAAATCCTAGATCTTTTGAGAGTAAATCTAATTTTTCAAGAAGATATACTCCTGATCCGTCATTGACTGTTGAACCCATCCCAATTTGAGGTATAAAATTACCAGTCATTTGAAATGAAATAAAAAATGCTGGAACCATGAATGCAAAGATTAGCACACAGTATTGAGCAACTTGAGTATAAGTTATACCTTTCATTCCTCCTAAAACGGCATAGAATAAAACAATTATCATCCCAACAACAACACCTGATTCAATTGGAATTTCAAGAAATCTAGAAAAAACTATACCAACTCCTCTCATCTGCCCTGCAACATATGTGAAGGATACTGCAAGAGCACAAAATACGGCAACCAACCTGGCTTGATTAGAATAATATCTTTCTCCAATAAAGTCTGGAACTGTAAATTTTCCAAATTTCCTTAAGTATGGAGCTAATAATAATGCAAGTAAAACATATCCTCCTGTCCATCCCATTAGATAAACTGATCCATCATAACCTGCAAAAGCTATTATTCCTGCCATTGAAATAAAAGATGCAGCAGACATCCAATCAGCTGCTGTAGCCATTCCATTTGCTAGAGGTGAAACTCCTTTTCCAGCAATATAAAATTCTTTAGTTGAAGAAGCCTTTGACCATATAGCAATTGATATATATATCAAAAATGTTATTCCAACAATTATATAAGTCCAAGTTTGAACATCCATATTTATTCTTTTTTATCAAACCCATATTTTTTATCAAGCTTATTAATTAAATGAACATATATAAAAATAAGAATGACAAAAACATACATTGATCCTTGTTGAGCAAACCAAAATCCTAGCTTAAAACCTCCTAAATGATAATTATCTAAAAAATCCTTAAATAAAATTGAGAAACAGAATGAGACTAGGAACCAAACGGATAAAAGAATTCCGACGTATTTTAAATTTTCTTTCCAATAATTTGTATTTTGGGTGTCCAATTTGGTTTTAATTTAAATAGTAACAATGAAGATAATTAATTTAATTCTTTTCCTTTTAATAACAGTTCAAATTAATGCTCAAGATATTTTAGGTCTAAAAGAAAGAGCAAAAGTTATAGAAGAAATTCAGAAAGATAGATTTGATAATCTACTTCCTAAACTTATGGATGAAACTGGAATTGATATGTGGATTATTATAACAAGAGAGTACAATGAAGACCCAATTATAAAAACACTACTCCCACCTACATGGCTTAATGCGAGAAGGAGAACAATTTTAGCATTTCATTATGATAAAGAAAGTAACCATTTAGAAAAAGTTGCTATTGCCAGATATTCATTCGGAAAAAATATTCCTTCTATATGGGATAAAGAAGAAGAACCAAATCAAATGAAAGCTCTTGCTAAATTTATCGAAGAGAAAAATCCCAATAAAATTGGATTAAATTATTCAGATCATTTTGCATTAGCAGATGGAATTGTTAAAACAGATTATGAACTTTTCCTTGATAACCTCCCAAGTAAATTATCTAATAAGGTTGTTTCTGCAGAAGAGCTCGCTATAAGATGGATAGAAACACGGACTGAAAAAGAAATGATGATTTATGATCAACTAGTTGAAATAACTCATGGCATAATAAATGAAGCTTTTTCAACTAATGTAATAACTCCAGGAGTTACTACCACTAATGATGTTGTATGGTGGATGAGAGAAAAAGTAAAAAAACTTGGTCTTAAAACTTGGTTTCATCCAACAATTGATGTTCAAAGGAACGAAGTAAGTGATCTATATTCTTTTGATGGTGAATCAAAATTTGACATTATTATACCAGGAGATTTAATTCACTGTGATTTTGGAATATCCTACTTAACATTAAATACGGATTGTCAAGAATTAGCATATGTTCTAAAACCTTATGAGACTGAAGCACCAGATTATCTTATAAAAGCATTAGAAGAAGGTAATAGGGTTCAAGATATTTTCACGGAACTATTTGCATACAAAAAAACTGGTAACCAAATATTAAAAGAGGCTCTAGAAAAAGGCAGGAGTGAAGGTTTCAGACCACAAATTTATACCCATCCCCTAGGGACTTTTGGTCATTCAGCGGGAACAACTTTAGGTATGTGGGATTCTCAAGGTGGTGTTCCTTTCACTGGTGATTTTCCAATGAATTATAATACAGTATATGCAATTGAGTTAAATACTAAGGTGTTTATTAAAGAATGGAATAAAGATGTAAGAGTAATGTTAGAGGAAGCAGGTGTATTTGAGAAGACAGGTTTCAGATATGTGAATGGCAGACAAACTAAATTAATTTTAGTTGGCGACAAAAGAAATCATTTAGGAAATTAAAAAGAGTCTACTTTTAAATAAGCATCAACTAATGCTTTTTCCCCTTCTACACCTTTTATCGAATTACCATGCTCCATACCAAGAATACCATCATAACCTTTTTCATGAATAAACTTAAATACATTTTTGTAATTTATTTCACCAGTAGTTGGCTCCTTTCTACCAGGATTATCTCCAATTTGGAAATAAGCTATTTCATCCCAGGTATCATCTATATTAGGAATTAAATTTCCCTCTTGAATTTGCTGGTGATAAATATCAAATAAAATTTTACAGGATGGAGAATCTACAGCTTTGCAAATTTGATAAGCCTGAGGACTTTCTGTTAAAAATAATCCAGGATGATCTCTGAAATTTAATGGTTCTAGTACCATAACTAAATCATGAGGTTCTAAAATATCAGATGCTCTCTTTAGAGTTTCAATTACATTTGAAGTTTGATAAGACATATCTCTTCTTAAATCTAATTTTCCAGGAACTACTGTCATCCATTTTGCATTTACTCTTTTAGCAACTTCTACAGAGTTCTTGATATCATTTAAAAATTCATTTCTAAAATCACTATCTCCACTTGCTAGATTAGGCTTATCCCAATATATTTTATGGGCAACAAAAACACCCATTTCTATTCCTCTTTGAACTAAAGTATTAGATATTTTTTCTTGAAGAGACATAGATCTTGAACGCATGCCATTATCCTCGAAAGCTTTAAAACCTAGATCTGCCATATAATTAATTTGATCTATAGGATCATCCCCTACACTATTTTTAAACATTCCTAAGTGAGGTGCATAATTCAAATTAAATTTATTTTTTGCAAAAGAATTAAAAGGAAACATTGCCCCAATAGATAGAGATATTGAAAATTTATTTATGAAAGTTCTTCTTAACATTTTTTCAAATAAATTTAGTTTTCCCAGGAATAGGAATTTTATAATTCCCATTAGAATCAGGTAAAGTTGGAGCATCAGAATTCCAACTTAAATTATCTGGGACGAGATTTTCTTTAGAATTCATAATTTGATCCCAAGTAATTTTCTTTCCAGTATAAGTAGCCATTCTTCCCATTATTGCAGTAAGAGTGCTTTTAGCTGCATTTTCTGTATCAGATATTACCTTACCATTTCTAATAGATTGAAATAATTTATCGTGTTCAACTTGATATGGGTTGGGGTCTTCTGACCATGATTTTGGGTATTTATATGTAAGCTCTTTATTTAAATTATACATTTCTCCCTTTCCTAATATAACCGAGCCATTAGATCCTTGAAACACCTCATCCACCCTACTCTCTGTTCCTTTCTGGTGCCTACACTGACTTGAAATAACTGCTCCCCCAGGATAGTGAAATTCAACAAAATGATGATCAAATATCTGACCATGTTCCTTTCCATTTCTTACTTCTCTCCCACCCATGCCTTGAGCATGAGTTGGATATTCTCCAATAAACCAGTTTGCAACATCTATATTATGTATATGTTGTTCTAAAATATGATCACCACATATCCAAGTAAAATAATACCAATTTTTCATCTGGTATTCAATCTCAGTTTGTCCAGGCTTTCTATTATTTACCCATACTCCCCCATCATTCCAATAAACTTGTCCTGAAACTATTTTTCCGATTTCATCTGATACAACTTTATCATAAATATTAAGATATTTATCTTGGTAATGTCTCTGTAAACCTACTACCACATTTAATTTATTTTCTTTTGCTTTTTTTGCAGATTCTAATACTCTCCTAACGCCTGAAGCATCAGTTGCAATTGGTTTTTCCATGAAAACATGTTTACCATTATTTACAGCGTACTCAAAATGTAAAGGTCTAAATCCTGGTGGAGTTGTAAGAATTACCACATCACATAAATCTATTGCCTTCTTATATGAATCAAATCCTGTAAATATATTTTTTTCTTTTACTTTAATTTTTCTAGAATCACCAAAATGATCATGTATCCCCTTGAGACTAGAATCAATTCTATCTCTAAATGCGTCAGCCATTGAAATTAGTTCAACATTATCATCTGCGTTTAGTGCTTGAACAACTGCTCCCGATCCTCTTCCTCCACATCCAACAACTGCTAGTTTTAGTTTTTTATTTTCGTTCACATTAGCAAAAGATTGCAATGTCACACCAGTTGCTAAAACACCACTAGTTATTGCAGCTGTCTTTCTAACAAAACTTCTTCTTGATTCTTTTTTCATCTTACAGGTTATTTATTATAAATTTTAATTTATTAACATTTATCAATTATTCCAAAACTTATCTCTTAGAGGCTCAGAATCAATATTCTCGACTCTTACTATCCTGAACCCAATATTTGGAGCATCAGTATTCCACCATTTACTCTTGGGTATTTGTGGATCTCTTTCTTGTAATGAGCTATTAGAATAAAACCTTTTATACGTCAGTAATTGATCTGGTTCATCATTCCAGGATCCACCTCTATAAACTTTTGGGTACTTACTTTTATTAAATATAAAAGGATCAGATCTTAATTTTTTAGATTTGAAAATGTTTTCTTCATATGAGTCAGCTACCCATTCTGATACGTTTCCTAAAATGTCATAAATCCCCCATTTATTTGGTTCTTTTAGGCCAACTTTTTGGTATTTATCACCTGAATTATTTTTATGCCAAGCATAATTATCTATCTGATTAATATCATCACCAAAATAATAGTCACTATTAGATCCAGCCCTACAAGTATATTCCCATTCAGCTTCGGTTGGAAGTCTATAATAATTACCTGAAACAAGAGATAACCATTTACAGAATTTTGATGCAGCAAAATGAGTCATATTAACTGCAGGATAACCTTCATAACCCATACCAAAAGTCATATCTGTATAAGGTGTAGTTGGTTTACTTATCCCATCAATTTTAATTTTTTCATTTCCAACAATAAATTCTAATTTATAGTCATTTTCATATTCCATAAATAAATTAAATACTTCCCATGTTATCTCATATTTAGAAATCCAGAAAGAGGATATCTTAGTATTTGAGTTTTTATCATCGTTGCCCATCTTATATTCTCCTGCAGGAATATATACCATGTCGATAGAATAATTTGAATCAGGAATTTTTTCTAAATAATTTGATTTTTCAATAGTTTGAAAAAAAATAAAAGGGATAATTATATATCTGAAAAATATCATTTAATTTTTAATTCAAAACTTAGACCTGCATTTTCTTTTAGCCTATTTAAGAGTTTATCTCCCATCCCAGAAGAAGGAGTTATAACACCATAGTTATCAGATAAATTATCAAATGCTAAACATAAAGCGGATTCTGCAAGCATTTTTGAAGTTGACCCATATCCAGGATCACTGTCACCTATCACTTTAGCAAAAGCTGTTCTATTATTATTTAAAGTTATGTAAAACCTTAAATTATAAAATCCATTTTTCCTTTTTTCAATTCCTGGACCCTCTCCGGGTTTAGGCATAAATGAGTCTACTATCTTTTTTAAGAAAGAATTAGGGTTTAAACCAATCATTGCTAAAGGAAATACAGCTAAAATTGCTTTCCAAAAACCAGAAATACCTTTCCCCGCAATCATAGCTTCTTCATACCTAAAATCTTTACCATATATAAAATTTGACAATGCATTACTTCTTCTAACTATTTTTGTGTTGATACCTGCCATTATAAAAGGGTAAATCCAAGAATTTGATTCTTTATCAAAAATAATTTTTCGTAAATCTTTCTTATCCAGCCCTTCCATTTTATCTTTTGGATTAAGACCGTATGGATTATTCAATACTTTAAATATGCTCTTATCTCTATACGCCTCTTTTAATAAATTATTTATACTACTGTATGTTCCTCCACTTATTCCACCTCTGATACCAGCAACTCTCATTTTAATAGATTTAGCATAATTATTATTGATTTTTTTAATCTCATTTTGTATAAAGTATACACCCATATCTGAGGGAATTGAGTCAAAACCACAAGAATTTATAATTTTTATTTTTTTGGATTTAGCTTCTTCATGAAAACGATCAATTAAGCTTCTAATCCAATGAGCTTCTCCTGTTATATCACAATAATTGGTATTATTATCTACACATAGCTTCACAAGTTTTGTACCATATAAAGAGTAAGGTCCTACTGTTGAGCAAACAACTTTTGTTTTTTTTACAAATTTGGAAAGACTTTCTTCATCAAAACTGTCAGCAATAAATATTGGAATATTTTCATCGGCTACTTGATATCTAATTTTTTCTAACTTTTTTAAATTTCTACCAGCAATCGCCCATTTTATTTTTGAGGACCCATATTTTTTAAAAATGTATTCTGCAACTAGTTTTCCAGTAAAAGAAGTCGCTCCCCAAATTATTATATCAAATTTTTTCAATGAATATTTATTTAATACACAATATAAAAAAAAACGACTACACTAAAATAGTATAGTCGCTTAGTATAACTTATGCGCCTTCTCTAGGACTCGAACCTAGGACCAATAGATTAACAGTCTACTGCTCTAACCAACTGAGCTAAGAAGGCATAAATAAGTTTGCAATATTAATTTTTCAATGTTAAATGTGCAATAATAATAGACAAAAATAAATATAAAAATAAGTTTAAAGTATGCCAATAAGTCATTAAATATAAAAATAAATTAAATATTGTGACATATTGTCATAAAATATTAGTCGGCATAATATTTTCATTATATCAAATTGAATTTAAATTAAAACAAATAAATATGAGACACTTAATTTTAAGACCATCAAATAACAATGTAAGACCATTATTATTTGATAACTTTTTTGATAATTTTTTTAATAACAGTTTTGATAACAGTTTTCAAAATGAATTTTCTCCGAAAGTAGATATTTCAGAAACCGACAAAGCATTCAACTTTGAATTTGCAGTTCCTGGAATGGATAAAAATGACTTATCTATTGAAATTAAAAATGGATATCTTACTGTTTCCGGAGAGAGAAAGATTAAAAATGATGATAATAATTTTCATTCAATTGAAAATGGATATGGAAAGTTTTCAAGATCATTTCAACTACCAGATAACATAGATGAAAATAAAATAAGCGCTAAACATAAAAACGGGATACTTAATATTTCAATTGATAAGGACGCGAAGACATCTATGAAGAAAACTATTCAGATTAAATAATATTAATAATTAATAATTGATCAAAAGGTGGGCATTATGCTCACCTTTTTTTTATGTTAAACAATGTTAATTTGAAAAATATGAAATGCATAATTACGTAATAGTACTATACATTTGTATTAAATATATAATGAATGAAAAATCTTAAAAATTATCTTTTTGCATTAATTTTTTCCTTGATAGGAGGAGTCACATCAATAACTGGTTACGAGTTTTTTAAAAATGATAATAACACATCATCCTCAAACTATAATGAAAATATAAAATTTGCTAATTATATTTTTGACACCACTGACGTAGTTGTACCTGAAGGATTAAATTTCATATATACATCAAAGAAAACAACTCCTGCAGTAGTTCACATAAGGACAATATTTGAAGGGAGAACTTCAAATGCTAGAAATCCTTTTGAAGATATGTTTAGAGATTTTTTTGGAGAAAGGTATGATTATCAAGAAAGAGAGACTCCAAAAAGAAGAGGCTCAGGCTCTGGAGTTATTATGACTGACGACGGATATATAATAACTAATAATCATGTTGTAGAGAATGCTAGTGAGGTCGAAGTTCTACTTAATGATAATAGATCATTTATAGCTAAAGTAGAAGGAACTGACCCAACGACTGATATTGCAGTCCTTAAAATTGAAGCAGAAAATTTATCTACAATAGGATTTGGAAATTCTGATAATGTTGAAATTGGAGAATGGGTATTAGCAGTTGGCTCACCTTTTGAATTTAGATCAACTGTGACAGCTGGGATTGTTAGTGCAAAAGCAAGAAATATTGGAATTTTAAGAGATAGAAATAATCTACAGATTGAAGCATTTATTCAACACCAAGCTCCAGTTAACCCTGGAAATTCTGGTGGTGCCCTTGTAAATTTAAAAGGGAAGCTTATTGGAATAAACTCAGCAATAGCAACACCTACAGGAACATTTGCAGGATATTCTTTTGCTATACCATCAAATCTTGTAGAGAAAGTCTTTCAAGATCTGGTTGAGTACGGTGTAGTTCAGAGAGCACTCCTTGGAATTACAATAATAGATGTTAATGCAGAATTAGCTAGAGAAAAAGACTTACCAGTTTTAACTGGAGTTTTAATAGACAGAGTAAATACTGGGGGTGCTGCATTTGATGCCGGGCTTGAATCAGGAGATGTCATAATTGAAATCAATGGCGTTGAAATTAAAAACGTTTCTAATCTACAGGAGCAGGTTGCAATAAATAGACCTGGAGATAAGATACTTGTCACATATATTAGAGATGGTAAGACAAAAACTCTTAACGCTACACTTAAAAATACTCTTGGCACAACTGAAGTTGTCGCATCAAATAATTCTTTCTCCATTGACGGTGCTAGATTTGCAGATGTTCCCAAAGAGCTTAAAGAAAAGCTTGAGATAGAGGGGGGAGCTCAAGTAAGTGAAATAGATAAAGGTAAATGGAAAAGCTCAGGGATAACTAAAGGATTTATTGTAACATCTATAAATAAAAGAAGCATATCTGATGTAGAAGCTCTATCTACACTATTATCTCAATTACCAAAAGATGATGGTGTATTAGTAGAAGGTATATACCCTAATGGTGTCAAGGCATACTATGGAATTGGTTGGTAACTGATTTTTTTATAATTTTAAATATGAAATTCCTAAGAATAATATTTTTCATCAGCATATTATCGTTAAGCTCATGTGGATTTGAAGATAACTTACCATGTAAAGCTTCAGAATGTGAAAATAATCCAGAACCCCTACCAAATACCGACAACGAAGGATAAAAAAAACCCTCACATGTATGAGGGTTAATTTTTAGTAAACCAAACTATTAAGATTAACATATTTACGTATTCATATTTTTTTTTGTTTCATGAAATTATAAATTTTATAAAAGAAATTTATAGTTAAGTATTTCAATAGATTTTTATTCAAACAATATAAAATATCATATAAAAAATAAATGATGAGTTTATTGAAAAAATTTTATGCTTATGGATTATTTAGACTAAATTTAAATAGTTTATAATAAAATTTATATAAAAATAACATGAGATATCTATCAATATTATTGTTTACAACAATACTTTATTCTTGCGGAGACACACAAGAAATTGAAAAAAAACGAATGACTGTCACAACAAATTCTGATGAAGCAAAAGAACTCTTTTATCAAGCTTTAGACACTCACTCAGGATTAAATTGGCAAAAAGCTGAAGATTTACTAAAATCTGCTCTTGCAAAAGATCCTGATTTTATCATAGCAAGAGTATTACTTAATTCTCCATTCGTTAACAATACTGATAGAAAAATTCTTAATAATATTTATAATAATAAATTAGATGGCATTTCTGAAATGGAGGCTACTTATATTAAGGGCTGGTATGAAGCAGCAACAGGAGAAGCAGAAAGTTCAAGAGAGACATTTAAAACTCTAACTACTAAATACGCAGATATTCCTATCTTCTGGCTACACAGTGGCATACTAAAATCCGGCCAAAGAGGTGGTGACATAAAAGATGCTATCAGTGATTTAGAAAAATGTTTAGAGGTTAATCCAAATAGTTATGGAGCGAATGCATACCTAATGGCAAAACATATGGTTGTAGGAACTTTAGGAAGAATGCTTCCAGTAGAAGAAAGGGATTTAGAGATCGCAAAAAAACATATAGATAGAATGATTGAGATTGATCCAAATAATGCATACGGGCCTACTTATGCTGGAAACTACGAAAGAGCAAAAGGGAATTTTGAAAACGCAATTGATTATTACGAGCAAGTTGGGGAAATACCTTCTGATAAGAATCAGAATGTTTACCAATCAAATCATTACCTTGCTTTAACAAATACATTTTTAAAAAAATATGATATTGCAGAATCATATTTTAGAAAAAATATTGAAATGGCAGAAGATGGTTATGACAGACAGGCATTATATTTTATGCCTAGCCTCCACATATTTGCAAATAATTTTGATAGAGCAATAGAAGCTACTGACGAGTATATCGAGAAAATCCCTTCACTTGAATTAAATTATGTTTTTGAAAATAATCAATTAGCAAATACGCATTTTGATAGATTCCTGGCTTTTTCACATAATCAACAAGATGAAGAATCATATAATGAAATTGATATTTTCGCAAAATATAGAATGAATAGTATTGAATATAATAAATCATCAATGACAGGAAAGCAATACGAGGAGAGTAAAGGTTGGCTTAATTATAATGTTATATTATTAAATGCATGGCATGATATTCTTTTTGGCAGATATGATGATGCTAGACAATCTTTATCATCAGCCAGACAATATATTGATGGATGGGTAAAAGAGAATCCTGAATCTCAATTTCCGTACTCTGATATTAATAGTTTTGAAGGAATGATTCAACTAAATGAAGGTAATTTTCAAGCATCAGTGGAATTATTCGAAAAAAATAGTGGTAAAGTAGGATTAGGTCCTCTAGGTATGGATAATGTATATTTCGACTATTTTCATGGCCTTGCTCTCAAGGGCTCATCAAGAAATGATGAAGCTAATAGTATATTTAATAGAATATCTAATGAGAATTTTTATGGCATAGGAAGAGCACTTGTTCGAGAATTAGCTAAAGTCCAGATATAATTCATATAACAAAGAATAGAATGAAAAACGTTTTTTTAGGATTACTACTTTTAGTATATAATTCTACGTTTTCACAATCAAATTTTTTAATAAATAAATTTGATATTGAAAATATTTCCGCAGAAAATATCAACTCTATTTTATTAGATAAAAATAATTTTTTCTGGGTAAGTACCCCTGAAGGATTGAATAGATATGATGGAAGTTTAAATTCTATTTTCAAGTCTAATCCATTTGATAGCACTACTTTATCTAACAACTTAGTTTATGAAACATTTCAGATAGATAATAATGGTTTATATATAAAATCAAGTTCAGGATTAGATTATTTTTCTTACTCTAAAAATAACTTCTTCAGGACTGATGTCAGGTCTCCTCTATATCATACTAGAGATAGCAAAAATATCTACCTGTCTTCAAAAAATGATGGTATTTTTATCTTGGAATTAGAAAATCAAACAACTAAAAATTTAAAATTTGATCCTAGAAATCCGTTATCTATTTCATCTTCAAACTTTACTCCTAATCAAAATGATATTATTTTATCTTTAGATGATGATCTATGGATCGGAACTATTTACGGACTCAATAGATACAATATAAAAACAAACCTTAATAAAAGGTTTTATCAGAAAGAAGATAATAACTCATTAAATTCAAATACTATAAATGATCTTTTCTATATTGATAAAAAATTATCTAATGAGAAAATCAATATTTCAAATCAAATTTTAGCTGCAACACAAAGTGGTCTCTCATTAATAAATCCTTCTAATAATGAAATTAGAAATTATTCAGAATTAAAAAATTGGGTTATATATAATACATTTACAATTGATGATGATATTCTAATAAATACCATAAATGGTATTTATTTAATTGATGAAATTGATGAAGAAAATATATCATTAATCAAAATAGTCAATTCAAAAGGATTTAGTAAAACTAGAAAAATTACAAATAATGAATTCATATTATATTCTTCTTCTAATTCATTTAGGAGAGTTATAAAAAATAAAAATGAATATGTTAATTATTCAATTACACTTCCTTCATCCAGTAAGATAAATGATATTAAAAATTATAAGGGTGCTTATTATATTTCAACAGAATCTGGACTTTTAAGAGTAACAGAAAAACTAAATAGTCTAACAAAAAGAAATAATGATTTACTGTTAAATGAAAAAATAATCTCTATAAAAGAGAATGATTATTATAGAGTTTTGCTTACAAATTACAGAGTATTATTATACGAAGAAGATGAGCTCTCAATTGAATATAAATTAATTAATTTAATTGGAGAAAAAGAAATAGATATAGCTACTATATATCTAGATGAAGATGAATATTTATTTTTAGGAACAAATAAATTATTTATTATAGATCTCTACACTGATGAGATATTAACTTTTGAACATTCAAGAGAAGGATTAAATTCTATAATAGATGGAGAAATAAATAATTTATCATTATTTGTAGATGAAAGTTTTAATAAAGAGTTGTGGATATCATTAAGTAATGGTATTTCAATATTAAATGTAGAAGATGAAATCTTTAAAAACTATAAATTTAATCCAAGATCTAAAAATAAATTGCCTAATGGTTTCTCTTCAATTATAAAATTGCCTAATGAAGAAATATTAATTTCAAACAGCAGCACAGGCTTATATAGATACTCAAAAAGTTTAGAACTAGTGAAACATTATATATTTGATATAAATGATAAGACTAGCATTACGAGCTCTTCGATTAATAGCTTAATTGACTATAATGGAGAATTATATATTGGAACAAATGGTGATGGTCTTTTCATATATGAGAATGATTCTTCGGGATTCAAAAACTTTACAAGAAATAATGGTCTCTTATCAAATAATATTTTAGGGTTCCTCAAAACTTATCAACATTTATTTATTTTAACTGATAAAGGAATAAACTATTTTGATTTTGAAGTTATGTCCTCATTGACAGATGGTAACAATAACAACTTAAGAAATATCAACGGAGAGGACGGCTTAGAATTAGGTAAATTTCTACAAGATGGGTTAAGCTTTTACGATGATTTTTTATATGTTTTCACGGATGATAATATACAAAAAATTGACTTTTATAATTTATTTATTGATTATGAAAATCCAGTAATTAGTCTAGTTTCATCAATAATAATTGATGAAAACTACGATGAAATAAAACTAAATATCGAAGATTCAACAATAAACTTAACAGATGATATAACTAATATTGAATTAACAGTTTCTTCACCATCTTTTTATAAAACAGATAATACTCAAATGTTTTATAAATTAGAACCTCTAAATGACAATTGGGTTAATTTAGAAAATAATAAAAATATCATTATTCAAAGTTCTGGTTTTGCAAGTAATAATTTTGCTGAAAATAAAATATTATTAAAATATGGAGATTATAAATTAAGAGTAAAATCAACAAATAGTTCTGGTATTGAGAGTATAAACCAACTTGAATATACCATATCTATCACGCCACCATTTTACTTGACTATTTATGCAATAATTTCATATGTAATATTAGCCTTTTCTTCAATATATCTATATGTAAAATATAGTCAAGGAAGAACAAAGAAATTAATGGAAGATCAGAGAAAAGAAGAGGAATTAGAAGAGGCACATAATTTACAGATGGGACTTCTGGCAAAAGAAAATCCTAAAAGAAAAGATTTAGATATTAGTACATATATTAAATGTGCAACTGAAGTTGGTGGAGACTATTATGATTTTATAGAGTTTGAAGATGGCAGTCTTTTAGTAATTTGTGGTGATGCAACTGGTCATGGAACAGCATCAGGAATGATGGTATCTATAACAAAGGCTGGACTATTAGGAATAGACTCAAAAGATCCTAACTTAATTATGAAAACTTTGAATAAAATCATAAAAAAAGTAGATATAGGTAGGCTAAGGATGAGCCTTAATTTAGCTCATTTTCAAAATGGTTCCATGAAACTTAGCTCTGCTGCAATGCCTCCAATCTATCACTTCGAAAATAAAAATAAAAAAGTAGATGAAATTCAAATCTCAAATTTACCTCTTGGAGGTCTTATTGGTGAAGACTTTACAGTCTTAAATAAAAAGTTTTCAAAAGGTGATGTTCTTGTTATGATATCAGATGGGTTACCTGAAGCACCTAATAAAGATGGTGAGTTATTAGACTATGATGCAGTTAAGGAATGTGTTGAGAAGAATAGTTTGAAAAGTGCAGAAGAAATTAAAAATGAGTTAGTTAAACTATCAGATAATTGGATGGATGGTTTACATAACCCTGATGATATAACAATAGTCGTTTGTAAAAAACTTGTTAATTAATGCATATACGACCAAACCTCAATAGGCTTTGATTTTCCTTTAACCTCAATTGTAGGTATTTTTTTGAAATCATAATTATCACCAATAACATCTTTAACTGAATTAGAAATTAATATTTGACCAGACTTAGCATGAGAACATAGCCTAGCACCTAGATTTATGGTATCTCCTATAACTGTATAATTCATCTGTTGATCTGAACCAATATTTCCTGAAAC
>TARA_B110000003_G_scaffold222543_1_pt1 | contig 20938 bp, 20 predicted proteins | sample TARA_B110000003 | Tara Oceans TARA_B110000003 (sample SAMEA4396424) | marine metagenome | biome: Westerlies Biome; feature: [SRF] surface water layer (ENVO:00010504); material: water (ENVO:00002006), including particulate matter (ENVO:01000060) such as... | depth 5 m
CATTGGGGGAAGAGATCTTGGCCTTCGCCAAAGGCCAATGACACTTGCGTGGTTAGGGGAATATGCAATTTGATTTGCCCACACTCCCTCGTCACGCCTCGTGAAAACTCGTAGTTACGACAAATGTGCATCTTCGAAGGAATGGCAGAACTTTGGGGCTGAGGAACCTCACACAAGACTCCACTGAATCCCAACGACATGTCCCATATCCACAATTTCTCAGCAGGACCTTGCATCTTGCCTCAAGAAGTCCTCGAGCAGGCGTCCCAAGCTGTAAAATCATGGGACAACCAAGGCCTTTCCTTGGTGGAGATGTCCCACAGAAGCCCTGCGTTTGTAAATGCCATGGAGGAGTGCCGTGCACTGACCAAAGAACTCCTCGGTCTTCCTGACCGATTCGAGATTTTGTACTTGCAAGGCGGTGCGAGCTTGGCTTTTTTGACGGCGGCAATGAACCTCCTTCCCGAAGGCGGCAAAGCCGCTTACGCAGACACTGGCACTTGGTCCGCCAAAGCCATCAAAGAAGCCCAGCATGCTGGACACATCGATGTGGTGACCTCCTCCAAGGGGCAGAAGTACAACCACATTCCTGTGGTAGGCGAAGTCGACCCCGAGCACGCATTCCTTCACATCACCACCAACAACACCATCTTCGGCACGCAGTATGCACAGATGCCGCAGTCCAATGTGCCTTTGGTCGCCGACATGAGTTCAGACATCATGAGCCGCACCTTTGACCCCGAACCCTTCGCCTTGATCTATGGTGGGGTCCAAAAGAACATGGGGCCTGCCGGGGCCGTCATGTACGCGGTGGACAAAGAGAGGTTGGGCGCATCGGGGAGGAGCCTCCCCTCCTACCTCGACCTTGAGGTGCACTTGAGCAAGGACAGCATGTTCAACACTCCTCCGGTGTTTTCAGTGTACACCACAATGCTCACCCTGCGCTGGCTGAAAGCCAAGGGAGGGGTCGACGTCATCCAACGTGAAAACGAAGCGAAGTCAACCTTGTTGTACGCAGAAGTCGACCGCAACCCCTTGTTTGAAGGTCATGCAGAACAAGGAAGTCGATCCCACATGAATGCGACCTTCGGGTTGAAGGACGACGCCCATGCTGGGGCGTTTGACCTGGCTTGGAAAGCAGCGCACATCAATGGACTCAAAGGCCACCGAAGTGTCGGGGGCTACCGCGCCTCGATGTACAATGCCCTGCCTCTGGAAAGCGTTCAAGTGCTTGTGGACGTCATGACAGCCTTCGAACGCAGCCACGGCTGAATTCCCAATACCGACAACTCCACATCCATCTCTTCATGAACATCCTCGCAAACGACGGCATCAGCCCTTCTGGCGCTCAAGCCCTGCAAGATGCAGGGCACACCTTGCACTCTGCATTTGTGGCGGCCGAACATCTGGAAGCTTTTCTTCAGGAGAATTCCATCGACGGTGTCCTTGTGCGTTCCGCAACCAAAATCCGCAGGCCATTGATCGACGCCTGTCCAGGGTTGAAATTCATCGGTCGAGGAGGCGTGGGCATGGACAACATCGACGTGGAATATGCCCGCGGCAAAGGCCTCACCGTTTTCAACACCCCAGCCGCCTCTTCACAGAGTGTCGCGGAACTGGTGATGGGGCATTTGTTTTCTGTGGCACGTTTTCTTGCCGACAGCAACCGCAACATGCCCACAAAAGGCCGCGATGGATTCAAGACTTTGAAAAAAGCCTACGGCAAGGGAACTGAACTGCGCGGGAAAACGCTCGGAATTGTTGGGTTCGGACGGATCGGGCGCTCTTTGGCTTCGTACGCTTTGGGCTGTGGCATGAAGGTGGTAGCGCACGACCCCTTTGTCGACAATGGCGCTGTAGATGTGGTGGTTGGTGACCAAACGGTGACCATCGAATGTCCCCGGCTCCCGCTCATGGAGCTGCTTGCCCAAGCTGACATGGTAAGCATCCACGTCCCGGCCCAAGCAGACGGTAGCGCCATGATTGCCACTCCAGAACTTGAGGCCATGAAGCCACATGCTTTTTTGGTCAATGCCGCCCGTGGCGGATCAGTGGATGAAGATGCCCTGCTCTCTGCCTTGGATGCAGGAACCATCGCAGGGGCGGCGCTCGACGTCTTCGTCGGAGAACCTGCGCCGCGCCAAGACGTACTTGCCCACCCCAAATTGTCTTTGACTCCTCATGTTGGAGCGGCAACCTCGGAAGCCCAAGACCGAATTGGATTGGAGTTGGCCTCTCAAATCCAAGCCCTTGCATGAACGCAAAGCGTGCTTTGATCGCGCCGCTCCGTGCGGTGACACCTCCCCGGCACATGGCGCATTTGGTTGCATCGCGTTCGTATTTGAGCTACAGCAAGGAGGAGCTTCGAGACAAGCTGAGCCACAACCCCTACTCCTACGTCCAGGTCATTCATCCCGACGTTTCCAGAGACGTGGAATCCCCGAGAGGGACGGCTGCCTTTTTCAAAGAGGTCAGAAAGGCTTACAATGGTTTCAAATCCAGCGGCTGGTTGAGCGCATCTGAGAATCCAGAATGGTACATCTACCGGCAGCAGTCTGAACGTGGCCGATGGACTGGGGTGGTGTGCAATCTGGACTTGGCCCTTTGCTCCGCCGGTGGACTTCAGACGCACGAACAAACCCTCGACCACCGCGAAACTCTGTTTGCCTCCTTTTTGGAAACGGTTGGATTCCATGCCGAGCCCATTTTGTGTGCACGGCCTGACGGTACTGCAGAGGCCTTGGCCGCAGACAAAATGATGGACAGCGTCACCGCACAACCCGCACACACCGACTTCATGACCGCGGACGGCCACCGACATGAAATATGGAGGCTCTCGGCATCCAGCGCAGATGGAGAGGCCTTTGGCGAAGCTTGGAGCGTCTTTTCGAAGTTCTACCTCGCCGATGGCCACCACCGCCTTGCCTCTTCCCTTCGCGTCGCATCTAAGCTTCCTGACGTTGTCCAAGCACAATCCATCTTGGCATTGGTCGTGTCTGAACGCGACTTGACCATCTCAGGGTTCCACAAAGAAATCAGAGAAGTCTCAGAGGGGACGGATGCGTTGCGTTTGAAGTTGGAGGCATGTCTCCACCTTGACCTCTCGCCTTGCCCAACTCCGGACTCTTTCCCCTCTGCTGGCGAAGCCATACTCCTGTTCAATGGACAAGCTTGGAGGTTGAGGCGACCAAGTGACACACCCCATGCCACGGATGCGCATTGGATCCAGGAGGAAGTGATGGAAGGCGTGTTTGGAATCACCAACCCACGCGAAAACCCTAGACTTCGGCACCTGTCGATCCTCGACGACGATGCTTCCTCATGGTGGCCATCGGAGGATGGTCAGTTGCGTATCCTCATGCCCGCCATTCCATTTGCAGACATTCGCAAGGTGGCCGATGCCTCTGGATCGATGCCGCCAAAAAGCACTTGGGTGGAGCCCAAACTGAGAAGCGCCATGTTCATCCACGAATTCAGCCAAGGCGATGAAAGCCCCTGATTCTCTGCTTCAAGAACGGCTGTTGATGGTGCAGCGCGAGTTGTCTGTTGCGCGGGCAGGGGGAGAGCGAGAACTCGCCTTGGTGGCCGTGAGCAAGACCAAGCCAGACGAGGACTTGATGGAAGCGTACGCCATGGGCCAAAGAGACTTTGGGGAAAACCGTGTGCAAGAATTGGTCGGAAAGGCCGAGAGGCTGCCCAAAGACATTCTATGGCACATGATTGGGCATGTGCAAACCAACAAAATCAAAGACTTCCTTCCTTGGGTCCATTTGGTCCATGGTGTCGATCGGCTCAAGGTGCTCAGGGTCATGCAAAAAGAAGCAGCCAAAATGGACCTCAAAGTCCGGGTATTGTTGCAGGTGCACATTGCCGAGGAGGCCACAAAATTTGGGTTTGATAGCGAGGAAGTCCTCGCATTGGGGTCACCAGGATTTTGGGAGGAATTTCCCCATATCCTGCCGGTTGGATTGATGGGGATGGCCACCTTCACACAAGACCTCGAACAAGTGCGCAGAGAGTTTTCCAACCTCGCTCAGTTGCACAAAGCGCTTCAACCTTCCATGGATGAGATGTTGCACGAACGCGGCGAACAATGGTCCACCTTAAGCATGGGTATGAGTGGGGATTGGCCCATTGCAGTGGAAGAAGGAAGCACCATGGTGCGTGTGGGCAGTGCCATTTTTGGGGCGCGGAACACCCCAGACAGCAAGGCATGAACCGGAACCTACATCCTGATTGGGAGGCTTGGTGGAAGGGCTGGCTGGTGGCCGCTCCCGTGGTCGGCTATGGCAGCTGCTGGTTGGCCAAAAATCAGTTGTTCCGGATTTGGAAAGTCAGCCGAGGCATCGCCGACGGAACCACCCTTTCAGAGGCCAGGAAGCTTGGGCTTGATCCGCCGGCTTGGGAAGGGGCGATGTGGTATGGGGTGGCAGCCTTGGCCATCTTCAGCTTGTTTTACGCCTTGGCGGCCAAGACATGGATGCAGCACCTTTCTGACGACAGCCCTTCCTGATCTGGCTGCGACGCATGGCACTTCCGCCTTGTGCACCATCTTTGCGGCATGAACAAGCCATTCCTTTCTGTCCTTGGAGCGTCCTGCCTCCTCTTGACCTTAGGCACCAGCTGGGGCCAATCCTTGAACAACATCGAAGCTGCTGAATATGAGCCCAACAGCGACCGCTGGTTGGTGAGCAATGGCAACAGTGTCCTGGTCACTTCTGACCTGGGAGACACGTGGTCCACCTTTGGGGAAGCATCCGCGAACTATGGTATGGAAGTGCTTGGCGCCCATCTCTTCGTCATCCGCAACAACGGGATTCGCGCCTACGATGTGGTCTCGGGCGAGGAAGTCGGGAGTGTGAACCCGTCTGGCGTTCAATTCCTCAACGGGATGGGCAGCATGAGTTCGGAGATCGGCGATTTCTTGGTGGTCAGTGACTTTCAAGCGGGCAGGTTGCTCAAAATCGACGTCACCTCCCCTGCCAACATGACCTCTGAAGTCCTGGTGGCCAACACAGGCACCACGCCCAATGGGGTGACCATTGTCGATGGTCAGGCTTACGTGGTGAACTGGGGCAACAATGCGGACATTTTGCAAGTCGACGTGGCCACAGGAGAGATGACGTTGGTGGTGGACGGCAGTGGATTGGGCAATTGCGATGGAATCGATTATACCAATGGTGCTTTTGTGGTCAGCTCGTGGTCGCCGCAGCGCATCACACAGTTCACAGAGGGGACGTGGGAACCCACCACACTTGTACAAGGCTCGCCGCTGAGCAGCCCAGCCGATTTGAGCATCAATGCGGCAGGCGACATGTATGCCGTGGCGTGCAGCGGCAACAACACAGTGTACTTTGGCGCATTGGCCGGCACGAGCCAAATCGAACCCCGACCTGTGCCCTTTGGTGCAGAGGCCATTTTCGAGGGACAGCGCCTGCATCTGTCTTCACCGTGCTCAGGAGCATGGCACGTAACAGGTTTTGATCTCTCGGGACGAAAGCTGGGGGAACTCCTTCACCCATCCTCCTTGGCGTCGACCTTGTCTTTGGAACAATTGGGGCCATGGGCATCAAATGCCTTTTTTCTCGACCTTCAATTTGAAAGCAGCGAGGGAAGCGCTTGGCGCACCAGCGTCAAGATGCCTCAGGGCCACTGACGTTCAACCGGGATCAACATCCACGGTCAGACGCAGACGCTTCCAGCGCGCATCTGTTTTGAACTCTTCCAAGTCGGATTGGAGCAGCGGTTTGTATTGACGAGGCTGCAGCTCCCGTTCAAACTTCAACGTCAGCTGGCGGATGTGAAGGTCGTTGACCCTTGACAATGCCGGGGTATCGGGACCCAACACACGTGGTCCAAAGCGCTGGCCTAGACGTGCGCCGAGCACCTGAGCGCCAGCCTCCACTCGTTTGGCATCGCTGTGCTTCAAAGTGATTCGGATCATCCGCACAAAAGGAGGATAGGCGTAGGATTGTCGCTCCAACAACTCCCGCTTGACAAGGGCCCGATGGTCGTGGTCCACAACATGGTGCAAGAGCCAGTGGTCCGCACTGAAGGATTGGATGACCACCTTGCCTCTCGCCCCCTTCCCCGATCGTCCTGCGCGTCCCGCAACCTGGGTGAGCATTTGGTAGGCACGTTCGAACGATCTGAAGTCTGGAAAGGTCAGCATGCGGTCAGCGGACAACACACCAACCAGACCCACATGGGCAAAATCCAGCCCTTTGGACACCATCTGAGTGCCCACCAAAATGTCGTATTCCTGGTCTGCAAACGCCTCCAAAATACGGGCATGTGCTGATTTTTTGCGTGTCGTATCCAAGTCCATACGGGCCACTTTCGCCTTGGGGAACAAATCCGCCAACTCCTCTTCGATGCGCTCGGTACCGAGTCCTTGGGGTTTCAACGCAGTGCTGCCGCACGCCACACAACTTGTCGGGGCTGGACGTTCGTGGTATCCACAATGGTGGCAATGAAGTCCTCCCAACGTTTTGTGCACCACCAATGGAATGTCGCACCGCTCGCAAGTGCTTGCATGGCCGCATTGGCTGCATTGATAAGCTGGGGCGTACCCCCTTCTGTTTTGGAACAAAATGACTTGACGACCCTCCTTCATGGTGGCCTCCATTTCATCTCGAAGCATCTTGCTGAAGCCTCCGCGCATGCTTCGCTGCTTGTGCTCTTTGCGCAAGTCGGCGATGAAAATTTCAGGAAGCATGGCACCACCGAATCGCTCTTGCAGAGCAACGTGGTGGACCTTTCCCTCTTGGGCGAGCCACTGCGTTTCCACAGAAGGCGTCGCGGATCCCAGCACCAAGGGGACCTGCTGACGTGCCGCCATCCATAGTGTCACATCCCTGGCGTGGTAGCGGGGGGCGGGATCTTGCTGCTTGAAGCTGGGTTCGTGTTCTTCGTCCACCACGATGAGGCCTAGCTTGGGCAATGGAAGCAGGACAGCACTCCTGGCCCCAACAATCAACTGGCCCTTTGCCGCCTCCGAGACTTGGGTCCATGTCTCTGTGCGCTCTCGGTCGGAAAAGCGGCTGTGATAGACGTGGACGACATCTCCAAAAAACCGTCGCAAACGTTCAATCAATTGGGTGGTCAACGCGATCTCTGGCACCAAGAAAAGCACCTGCTGACCTGCGGACAGGGCTTCTGCAATGAGGTGGGTGTAGATTTCTGTTTTCCCAGACCCCGTGACACCATGCAACAGAACGGGCTGCCGTTGGACCAAGCCCGCATGCACTTCGTTGTATGCCCTCGCCTGGGCCTCAGAAAGTACGGGAAGCGAAGCCGAGCCTGGGCGGCTTGGCCGCACGGGAGATCGCTCTTCCACTTCCAAAATGCCACGTTCTACCCACTTTTTCACCGTCGCAGCATCGGTTCGGCTGCGCTTTTGGGCTTGCACCTTGGGAAGTTCGCCTTCCTCGATGACGACGAGGAGCAGTCGCTCCATGGCCACAGCCTTGCCTCCAGCCCACGCCAATGCCTCTGACAGTTCCGATTCCGCCTTTCCCTCCGCAATGCGAACCCACGACACCATTTTGGGCGTCTGTCTGTCTTTTAGTTCTTCCTTCGCCAGCACAAGGCCTTTTTGCAAAAGGGTCCGCAAGATGCGTTGGGGATGCTTGACGTCCAAAATCTCGGCACACTCCCTCAAACTCAATTCATGTCGAATGTGCAGGGCATCCAACAACAACATGGCGCCCTCGTCGAGGCCACGTTCTTCGTCGGGGTCCGCCTCAGGATGCAACACAATGTTGGTGGTGCTTTCCAGTTTCATCCCGGCAGGAAGCGCCGCGCTGACCATGTCCCCCAGCGTGCACATGTAGTGGTCTGCCATCCAAGCAAACATCTCGCGCTGGGCGGCGGTCAAGATGGGATGTTCGTCCACCACTGCTTCCACTTCCTTCGCTACATACCCTTCAGGGGGCCGGTCATGGACCTCCCACACAATACCCGTCCATTTTTTGTGGCCCAAAGGCACCACGACTCGGCCACCAACTTGGGGGAGTTCGGAGTCGTCAAACCATTTGTACGTCAAGGTCTTAGGCAGTGCCAAAGGCACCACCACTTCGACAAATGTGGGGGATTGTTTCAAGGTTGTGGACACGAAGGGGAAAAGTAGGACGTAGAAGCCGCAAACCTCCAAGCCTTGGAGATGTTCTTTATAGCATGGCAAACTCCATCTCTCCTCTTCAGGCAGGCGACGCCGCCCCTGACTTTTCAGTTCATGACCAAAATGGACGCGAAAGGACCTTGGCGGAATTCCGTGGAAAAAAGGTCATCCTTTTCTTCTATCCCAAAGACAACACGCCAGGGTGCACCAAGCAGGCGTGCAATTTGAACGACCATTGGGGAACGCTCCAAAAGGAAGGCTATGTGGTCTTGGGCGTCAGCAAGGATCCGGCCAAGTCCCACCTGAAGTTCATTGAAAAGTTTGGGCTGCAATTCGACCTGCTGTGCGACGAAGACTTGGCCCTGCACCACAGCTACGGGGTGTGGGGGCTCAAGAAGTTCCAAGGAAGGGAATACGATGGGACGCATCGCACGACCTTTGTCATCGATGGGGAAGGCATCTTGGAGCGCGTCATTGCCAAACCCAAAGTCAAGGAGCACGCAGAGGAAATCTTGGCCCAGGCCGATTGACCCTTGCCGTTCATTGTTTTTGACCCAACGTGGACAAAAGAAACCCTTCTCCGTAAGTCCATTACGGAGTGACCCGAATACCTTCGCTCTAAACAAATCAACATGGCTGGAAATACAGACAAACTCAAGGCCCTCCAATTGACGATGGATCGTCTGGAGAAAACCTACGGCAAAGGAACCGTGATGAAACTTGGCGACGAAGTCGTTGAAGCCATTGACTCCATCCCCAGTGGAAGCTTGAACCTCGACCTTGCCTTGGGCATAGGCGGGTACCCCAAAGGACGTGTGGTTGAGATCTACGGACCCGAATCCTCCGGAAAAACCACCTTGGCCATTCATGCCATCGCGGAGTGCCAAAAACAAGGCGGCATCAGTGCTTTCATTGACGCGGAGCACGCCTTTGACAAGTTCTATGCGGAAAACCTCGGGGTGGACACAGAGAACCTCCTCATCTCACAGCCCGACAATGGAGAGCAGGCTCTCGAAATTGCCGACAACCTCATTCGCTCAGGTGCAATTGACCTCATTGTCATCGATTCCGTGGCCGCCTTGACACCGCGTGCAGAAATTGAAGGTGAGATGTCCGATAGCTCTGTGGGGCTCCAAGCACGATTGATGTCCAAGGCCTTGCGCAAGCTCACAGGCACCATCAGCAAAACAGGGTGCTGTTGCATCTTCATCAACCAACTTCGAGAGAAGATTGGGGTGATGTTTGGCAACCCTGAAACGACGACAGGCGGCAATGCGTTGAAGTTTTACTCCTCTGTGCGTGTGGACATCCGACGTTCTACACAAATCAAAGACGGAGACGTTGTGAATGGCAACCGGACGAAAGTGAAAATCGTCAAAAACAAAGTTGCCCCTCCTTTCCGTCGCGCCGAGTTTGACATCATGTACGGTGCGGGCATTTCCAAAGCCGGTGAAATCGTCGATTTGGGCGTGGACCACGGCATTGTCAAAAAGAGCGGTTCTTGGTTCTCCTACGGAGACACCAAGCTTGGACAAGGACGAGATGCTGTCAAAGGACTGTTGTTGGACAATCCGGAATTGATGGAAGAACTCGAAGCCAAAATTGTGGAAGCCGTTCGTCCAGCGCCGGTTGAAAAACTCCCCACTCCCGAGGAGGCGGAACTTGCATGAACAAGTGCTTAAAGACGCGGTGGAATGTTTCCAAACAAAGCGGGGTGGCCATTGGCTTCCTCGCTTTGGTCTTTTGGGGCTGTTCTGAACCTTCGCCCCCTCTCCCTGTCCAAGACCTCGGCTGGTCCAACTCCGACAGTGCGTCGTTCTATAACGAGCGAATTGTGCAAGATGCCAATGACCCGACCCGCTATGTCGACCGCGCAGCTTGGCATCTTCGCTCGGGAAGGGTCACCGAAGGATTGGACGACTTGAACCTGGCTTTGAAGGCCGACTCCAACCATGCTCCGGCATGGTCGGCAAAGGCGGATGCCCTTTACCTCACACAAGCCTTCGAGCCATGCGTGGACCACCTGGAGGCCTGCTTGGAGGTGGCGCCGACGCACATCCCTTGCCTCCTGCGCCGCGCGGAGATGCACATCCACCTTCGACAATACCCCAAGGCATTCGCGCGCATCAACGATGTGCTGAAACAGGATCCTCTCAACCATGAGGGATACTGGATGAAGGGCATGATCTACCAAGAACAAGGAAATGCCTCCAACGCAAAGAGTTCCTTTCAAACTGCGGTGGAAGTGGAGCCTGACTTTTTCGACGGCTACATCGCACTCGGTCTGGCCTACGCGCAAGAGAACGACACCCTTGCCATTGGCTATTACACCACTGCCATGGAACTCAATCCTTGGAGCGTCGAAGCCAAATACAACCTTGCCTATTTCTTGCAAGAGCATCGCCCCATCACCCGTTCCTATCTCGACCGGGCATTGAAGCTTTACCGTGCAATCAGAACCTTGGATGCGGCGAATGCCACGGCGGCCTTCAACCAGGGGTACATCCATTTGGAGCACTTGCAGCAATACGACAGCGCCATGGTGCATTTCACAGAGGCCATCGAGGCCTTGCCCTACTACCACCAAGCCTTTTACAACAGAGGTTTGGCATGGGAAAGCTTGGGGGACGAATCACAAGCAGAGTTGGATTACCGAGAGGCCCTGAGGTACAAGCCCGACTACACTTCTGCTGCCTTGGCCCTTGAGAGGGTTCTCCGTCCTTGAATCCTCGAAAGTTTGCACAAGCAAAAGGGCGGCCCGATTGGGCCGCCCTTTTCATTTCACCCACCACAGGTGTTGAAGTCTTATTTGATTTTGTCCACCACCGCCTTGAAGGCAGCTGGGTGGTTCATGGCAAGGTCTGCGAGAACCTTGCGGTTGAGCTCGATGCCCGCTTTGGACATCTTGCCCATGAAGACGCTGTAGGACATGCCGTGCTGGCGAGCTCCTGCGTTGATGCGTTGAATCCACAGACTGCGGAATTGACGCTTGCGGAGTTTACGTCCTATGTAAGCATAGAGGAGGCCTTTTTCGACGGCGTTTTTGGCGACCGTCCAAACGTTTTTACGGGCACCGTAGTACCCTTTGGCCATTTTGAGGACCTTCTTGCGACGTGCGCGTGAGGCCACTGCGTTGTTTGATCTTGGCATTGTTTTGTTCTTTTTTGGTGGTTGGCGTTGAGCAGACGCTCACTCTTGTGGAGCCAAACACCGGGTGAAACAAACCAGCGTTGGTTGTTGGGTCTGCAATCAGACCATCAACTGACGCTTGATGTTGGGAACGTCAGCCTTGTCGACTGTCGTTGAATGGGTCAGGTTGCGCTTTTGCTTGGTGCCTTTTTTGGTCAAGATGTGACTCTTGAAGGCGTGCTTGCGCTTGATTTTGCCAGTTCCTGTCAGCTTGAAACGCTTCTTGGCGCTGGATTTGGTTTTCATCTTCGGCATGGCCTCGGATTTTTAGGGTGGTGGGTTATTTCTTCTTCGGATTGAACATGACGGTCATGCGCTTTCCTTCCAATTTGGGCATTTGCTCGAGAGCGCCCAGATCTTCCAATTCTTGTGCAAACTTCAGAAGCAGGATTTCTCCCCGCTCCTTGAACACGATGGTTCGGCCTCTGAAAAAGACATATGCCTTCACTTTGGCCCCATCCTGCAAAAACTTCCGTGCATGCTTCAGCTTGAACTGGAAGTCATGGTCATCGGTGTTGGGTCCAAATCGGATTTCCTTCACCGCCACCTTGGCTTGGTTTGCTTTGAGTTCTTTTTGTTTCTTCTTCTGTGCGTAGAGGAATTTCCGGTAGTCGATGATGCGACATACAGGAGGGTCTGCCTTGGGGCTGATTTCCACCAGATCGAGTTCCATCTCTCGGGCCAAGGCCAAAGCCGCCCGGGTCGTCATGACATTCGGTTCGACGTTGTCGCCTACGAGGCGAACGGACTCAACCGTGATTTTCTCATTGATCCGGTGTGGATCTTCCTTGATGACCCTGCCACGAAAGCCGGTCCTTCTTCTGCGTATTGCGATGACGAATGTGTTTAGTTATTCTCCTATGTTGTTTGCCAACACCTCGGCCACTTCCCGCTGGATGCGTTCGGCGAAAGCCTCGATGCTGACACTTCCCAAATCCCCTTCTCCCTGCTTGCGCACGGAGACGGTCCCTTCGGAAGCCTCGTTTTCCCCTACAATCAGCATGTAAGGCACTTTGTCAAGCTCCGCTTCACGGATTTTCTTGCCAACCTTTTCTGACCGCGCGTCAACGAGGGCGCGAATATCGCCATTTTCCAGCACTTTGGAAAGCTTTTCCGCGTATTCGTTGAATCTGTCACTGATTGGGAGGATTCTTGCCTGCTCTGGCGTCAGCCACAGTGGGAACTTCCCGGCGCAATGCTCAATGAGGATGGCGACGAATCTCTCCATGGAACCAAACGGAGCCCGGTGGATCATGACAGGGCGGTGTTTGCCGTTGTCTGCACCCGTGTACTCAAGCTCGAATCGATCGGGAAGGTTGTAGTCAATTTGTACGGTCCCCAACTGCCAGCGGCGGCCAATGGCGTCGCGGACCATGAAGTCCAATTTGGGCCCATAAAAGGCAGCCTCACCCAATTCAACAATGGTTTCGAGGCCCTTCTCCTCTGCCACTTCCTGAATCGCTCGTTCTGCTTTGTCCCAGTTCTCTTGTTCTCCGATGTACTTCTCGGGCTTTTGGGGATCCCGCAGGCTCACTTGCACCACAAAGTTTTGGAAGTCGAGCGTCTTGAAGATGTACAACACGAGGTCAATGACCTTACTTACTTCTTCCTTCAGCTGGTCCTGTGTGCAAAAAATGTGGGCGTCGTCTTGGGTGAACCCGCGTACCCGAGTCAAACCATGCAACTCTCCGCTCTGCTCGTAGCGGTAGACCGTGCCGAATTCGGCCAGACGCACGGGAAGATCGCGGTACGACCTTGGACGCGCCTTGAACACTTCGCAGTGGTGAGGGCAATTCATGGGTTTGAGCAAATACTCTTCCCCATCAGAAGGGGTTTGAATGGGCTTGAAGCTGTCTTCGCCATACTTCGCGTAGTGCCCAGACGTCACGTACAATTCCTTGTTGCCTATGTGCGGGGTGATCACAGATTGGTAACCTGATTTGCGCTGAGCCTCCTTCAAGAACGTTTCCAGCCGCATCCGCAAATCTGCGCCTTTGGGCAACCAGAGCGGTAGCCCCTGCCCCACTTTTTCAGAAAAATGGAACAGGTCGAGTTCCTTGCCCAACTTCCGGTGGTCGCGGGCCTTTGCTTGTTCCAACAGCTCCAGATGGGCAGTCAATTCACTTTTCTTGGTGAAGGTGACGCCGTACACCCTTGTCAACTGCTTCTGCGTCTCATCCCCTTTCCAGTAGGCCCCTGCGATCGCCATGATTTTGGCGGCCTTGATGTGACCTGTGTGAGGAATGTGGGGGCCTCGGCACAAATCCGTGAACTGCCCTTGCGAATAAAACGTGATCGTCCCGTCGTCAAGTCCCTCCAACAAATCCAACTTGTACTCGTCCCCTTTCTCTTTGAAATAGGTCAAGGCATCCGATTTGCTCATGTCCTTGCGCAAGAAAGGTTGCTTGGTCTTGGCCAATTCCAACATTTTCTTTTCCACTGCAGGAATGTCTGCATCCGTGAACGTGTGCTCCCCGAAGTCCACATCGTAGTAAAATCCATTTTCCACCGGCGGTCCCACCCAAAACTTGATGTCTGGATAAAGGGCCTCAAGGGCTTCTGCCATCAAATGAGCAGAACTGTGCCAAAGCGTATTCATGCCCTCTTCGTCACGCGAGGTCAGTAGACGAAGCGTACAGCTGCCATGCAGGGGGCGCTGGGGATCCCAGACTTCGCCATTGACTTCTGCGGCCAGGACGTTGCGTGCCAAACCTTCACTGATGGAGGTGGCCACTTCCAGCGAGGTGGTTCCTTCAGAAACATTTTTGACGGTGCCGTCAGGCAAAGTGATTGCAATCATATCCAGAATGTTAGGCCCACAAAGATACGATGGCCTAGCGCTTGGTGGGCCCAAGCCCTTTCAAGTGCCATTCAATCTCCGCCCGCGCCACCTCTTGGCCTTCTGCATCGCAAACCACAGAAGTCAATTTCAACGGCGCACGGCCTTCTTTCATGAGCAACTTCCGAAGCGCCTCTTGGTTCTCCTCCGAACAGTGAGCCTGGGCTGTGCACGACGATTGTGCCCTTCGCGTGTAGGCCACATTCATGTGGGACATGATCAAACGGACATCCTTCATCCCAAAAGTGCTCAGAAGACAAAGGCCCGAGGCATATTCAGCCGCGGTCGCCATCGCACAGGCATGCATCGTACCAAGGTGGTTGAGGTTCCTTCTTCGTTTGGGCAGTTCAACAGTACATGAGCCCTCTCCAAGCTGAAGAATTTTCAGGCGGTGGGGCCGGTTGAAGGGCACCACTTCTTGCATCCACCTGCTGAATACATTGGTTCGACCCCTCCTCGCCTCTTTCAAAGCCCAACGCAAAGTGCGGTCCTGAAAGGTGCCCACTGCAGCGACTTACAGGGTGGACATGACCTCTTCCAAGGACTCCTTTATGGCCAAGCGATCAAGCTCTGGCCCAGAAGGGTCTGTCCAAGCAAGTCGACTCAAAGAGAGTTGGGTGGGCACCTCGGGGCCATCGAGCTCCTCCTTGCCTTCCAGCCGTTGGCTGTGGGCATCCAGAATGGCCCCAATGTTGGGCCGGAAGTATTGCGGCCCCTTCATGACTTTTCCATCCCCGCGAAGTATGGGCTCGCCATCGGCCCCCAACTTGGACATGTTGCTTGCTTGGATCTCACGAAAAACCCTCGCAATGACATCCTGCATTCCATGTCTCATCATGGTGCCGGCAAGAATGTACAGCTGGTCTCCGAGGGCATCCGCCACTTCCACCACATCTCCCTCCATTGCGGCTTCGAGGTACTCGTCGTTTTCTTCCGCCATCAAACGGTGACGCAATTCAACCTCCGTACCCGTCAGTTCAGCATGGGGTTGAGTGGCATTGGGGATTCGGAAGGCGTCGTGGAAAGCAGCAACGTCGAGGAGGACTTCAGATAAAAGCATGGAGGCCAATTTTCAGTCATTTTGTTGGCCGCGCCAAATGCATCAAGCAAACGTTTCCCACGGGATATTCACACAATTTTGAGAACCGCAGCACGATGGGGCATGGATGGTCGAATATCTTCGCGTGTCATGGAACCATTGAACGAACTTGAAATCTCCAACGGAGCCGAAGCTTCCAAGCCTGCAGAAGGGGGCTCTGGGGCACCCGACATCCAGGCCATTCACGCCCGGGTCGCAGAAAAAAGTCAGTTTGTCCATTTGATACGCGCTGAAATGGGCCGAACCATAGTGGGCCAAACGGGCATGGTGGACCGTCTGTTGATCGGATTGCTTTCCAACGGACATGTGCTGCTGGAAGGTGTTCCTGGTTTGGCCAAAACGCTGGCCATCCGCAGCCTCAGCGAAACGGTGGCTGGAGACTTTAGCAGGATTCAGTTCACCCCAGATTTGCTTCCAGCAGACGTCGTGGGAACATTGATTTACAACCAAAAGGACCAGCAGTTCTCTGTCAAGAAAGGTCCGATTTTTGCCAACTTTGTGTTGGCCGATGAAATCAACCGCGCCCCCGCAAAGGTGCAAAGTGCCCTGCTCGAGGCCATGCAGGAGCGCCAAGTGACCATTGGAGGAGAAACCCATCCCCTGCCCAAGCCTTTTCTGGTATTGGCCACCCAAAATCCAGTCGAACAGGAAGGCACTTACCCGCTTCCTGAAGCCCAAGTGGACCGGTTCCTGTTGAAGGTTGTCATTGGATATCCCACCAAGGAGGAGGAGCGCCAAATCGTTCGGGCCAACTTGCAACAAGACGGTTTGCCCAAGCCTCAAAAGGTGGTCAGCCAAAAAGACGTTCTCGAAGCACGTGAACTTGTTCGCTCCATTTACATGGATGAAAAAATCGAGCGGTACATCGTGGACCTCGTGTTCGCTACCCGCAACCCAGAAGATTGCGGTTTGGGACACCTTCAAAACCTCATTGCCTTCGGAGCTTCCCCCCGCGCAAGCATTGGATTGGGTATGGCGTCCAAGGCGCATGCATTCCTGCAGCATCGCGGGTTTGTCACCCCTGAGGATGTGCGCGCCGTGGCGATGGACGTCATGAGGCACCGCATCGGAACCACCTTTGAAGCTGAAGCTGAGAACATCAGCTCAGAGCAAATCCTCACTGAATTGATGGACCACGTCGAGGTCCCCTGACCTTTGACCCCAAGTCATGGATGCGGCAGAATTGTTGAAGAAAGTGCAACAGGTGGACATTTCCACCCGGAGCTTGAGCGACCGCATCTTTTCCGGAGAATACCAAAGTGCCTTCAAGGGACGAGGGATGGCCTTTGCAGAAAACCGTGAATACCAGCCCGGCGACGAGGTCAGGACCATCGACTGGAACGTCACTGCCCGCACGGGAACACCACATGTAAAAGTGTTCGAAGAAGAACGCGAATTGACTGTATTCCTTCTCATTGACGTCAGCGCCTCCGTCCAGGGCGGAACGAGAGAACGCACCCAAATGGATTTGATTTCTGAATTGTCCGCCATCTTGGCTTTCAGCGCCATTGGCAACAGCGACAAAGTGGGTGCAGTGCTGTTTTCCGATCGAATTGAAAAGTACATTCCTCCGGGGAAGGGAAGATCCCACGTGCTTCGCATGGTCCGAGACATCCTCGACTGCCGCCCGCAAGGGCAAGGCAGTGATGTCGCCAAAGCTTTGCAACACTTCATCACCGCCATGCGGAAGCGGACGGTTGCATTTCTAATTTCAGACTTCAAAGGCGTCGAAACCGATGGCAACCTAGAAACCCTCTTGCGACGTGCAGGACGCCGTCATGACTTGGTGGCCCTTCACACCGACGACCCCCTCAACAGGGACATGCCTTCGTTGGGTTGGGTGCAAATGGAGGACCCCGAATCAGGCACGTGGCGATGGCGCAACACTTCGTCGCGCCTCTTTCAAAAATCGTGGAAAAAAAACAGCCTTCATCACCGGCAAGAAGTTGCCAAAATTACTGCCAAGGCCGGAGTCGACTGCGCCCACCTAAGCACAGAAGCGTCCATTGTCCCACCTTTGTTGAAACTGTTCCATGGTCGTGCGTAAGGGCCTTGCAACCGCATTCTTTTGCTTGGCTTTGGGACCTGTGCTCCATGGCCAAATCGAATGGCGGGCAGACACCACCATCCTGCAGTGGGGGGAGCGTATGACCTTGACGGCCGAGTGGCTTCTCACCATCGAAGAACTCTCCAACGGAGTCGCTGACAGCACCTCTTGGCCCGCTTGGTCCGACACCACTGCTGGTGGTTTTGAAATCTTGTCCTCCAGTGCGTTCGATACACTCGCAGCGCCCGAAGGTTCCTTCGGCGATGTCCTCTTGCGGAAGGAATGGGTGGTCACCAGTTGGGATTCGGGATGGGTGACCCTGCCTCCCGTTGCGTTTGGCGGATTCAAAACCGAGCCCATCCTCGTGGAGGTAATTGCTCCGTTGTTGGAGGAGGACGCCACACCTTCTCCTCCACGAAGCATCGTGGCGTTCGAATGGACCCTTTGGGAACAATTCTTGCGTCACAGGCAAGAATTGACACTCTTTGCTCTGCTTCTTTTGGCCATGGTTGTTGGGCGATGGCTGTGGCAGCATCGACCTGTCAGTGTGCATGTCCGTCACGCAGAAGAACCTACCGTCCCGGCACGTCCTGCATACGAAGTGGCGCTCGAGGCCCTAAGGCTTTTGCTTTTGGAAGAAAAGTGGACCCGCGGAGAAGCGAAAGAAGTCCAAGCACAAGCCTCATTGGTCTTGCGGCGTTACCTCGAACAACAGTTTGGATTGAAGGCTGCCGAACGTACCACGTCAGAAATTCAAGCGATGTTGGGGGCTTCCAGTGTCCCCCAGGACTGGCAAGAGCGACTGGTGCGCGCATTGAAACAAGCCGATGTTGTGAAGTTTGCCAAAGGGGAATTGCCCCATTTGACGCACAAAGCCACGTTGGAATCCTACATTGAATTTGTCCAGCACACCTCGATTGTAGATGTTGAATCCTCTTTCCCTGGCAACGATGTCTAAACCCGAATGGACACGCATAGGTGCTCAAGCCTTTCTTCACCTCATGGTTCTCCTAGGGGTTGGGGTGGCTTGGTCGGTTTTCCGTTCTGGAGTCGAATGGGCCGAACCATGGGGATGGCTTGGTGGGTTGGCCCTGTTGGTCCATCTGGGGTTGATGCTCAGGCCAGGCAGGGTGTACAGGCCGCTCCGCTTGCGGTGGTCAAAAGCCCATTGGTCCGCGGATGTGCCTTCGCCACCCACCCGTTCGGAGTCAGTTGCGAACGTCATGCTCGAATGGCCTAGGGCGATGCGCACCTTGGCCTTGGCGGCCCTGACCGTCGCCTTGTTCAGGCCCCAAACAGCCTCCACCGTTGAAAATATGACCCGGGAGGGCATCGACCTTGTGTTGTCTATGGATTTGAGTGCATCCATGCTCTCCAAAGATTTCAAGCCCAACCGTCTTGAATCCGCCAAGGAGGTGGCCATGGAATTTGTGGACCGTCGTGCATTTGACCGCATTGGGGTAGTGGCCTATGAAGGTGAAGCCTTCACACAGGTCCCCATCACGACGGACCACATCGTCGTCAAGAATGGCATCAAATCCTTGGACACTGGCATGCTCGAGGGTGGGACGGCCATCGGTACAGGGCTTGCAGTTGCCGTGAACCGTTTGAGGGCGTCAGAAGCCAAGAGCAAGGTGATTGTGCTGCTGACCGATGGAGAGAACAATGCAGGCCAAATGGAGCCCCTCGACGCCGCACAACTCGCTCGACTGAATGGCATTCGCGTGTACACCATAGGGGTAGGCACCATCGGCAAAGCCAAAAGTCCTGTGGCGATTCGGGCCAATGGAACGTACCAATACGATTGGGTCGATGTCCGCATCGACGAGCCTTCCCTGCAACGCATCGCTGAATTGACCGACGGCCGCTATTTCCGCGCCACCAACGTGAAAAAGTTGAAGGAAATCTATGCGGAGATTGACGCCCTCGAAAAAACTGAATTCAACGTGCTTCGCTACCAGCGCAAAAGCGAAGCCGGCGCTCCGTGGATTGCCTTGGCCCTTTTCGCCATGGGCATGGAAATGCTGCTCCGTACGACCACCTTCAAATCCCTGCAGGCGTGAAAAAGTACGGCTCCATACGACCTGTTCTAGGCTTGCTTCTGTTCTTGGAATGTCTTTTTTGGGCGGGCTTGGCGGCCGCATGGGTTTCTGCCCGTGCCTTGGTGCCCAGCCTCACTTTTGATCGGATGGAATCCTGGCCTCTGTTGCTCCTCACTTCTCTCAGCACCCTGCTGATGTTGGTCCATCTTCGCTGGAGACACCGCGCCGTCAAGCAACTGGCGGACGCCCCGAGGTTGGATTCCGTGTTTTCTGGATACACGCTCTTCCAGCCTGCATGGAAGTTTCTGCTCTGGAGGTGTGCGCTGGCTGCGCTGGTCATCGGATGGTTGGACCCCAAAATGGGAAGTCAACTCGAAGAAGTAGAGTCCGAAGGGGTGGACTTGATGGTCGCCGTGGACGTCAGCAACAGCATGCTTGCAGAAGATGTCGGAATGCCCCGATTGGATCTTGCCAAGCGAACGGTCGAGCGGCTCATGGGACAAACTCCAGGGGACAGGGTTGGCTTGGTGGTGTTTGCAGGCGAAGCCTATGTCCAATGCCCATTGACCACTGACGCAGAAGCTGTGAAGCTGTTCCTTGAATCAGTGCACCCCGGAATGGTCAGTGTGCAGGGAACAGCTGTGGGTCGAGCCGTCGAGACGTGCTGGAAAGGATTTGACGTCAACAGTGAAGCCGCACGTGCCGTGGTCGTCATCACGGATGGAGAAAACCACGAAGATGACATTGTGGCCGCCTCCCGCAAGGTGGCAGAAGAAGGAGGTTCTGTCCATTTCATGGGGCTCGCCACATTGGATGGATCCCCCATTCCTGCCTTTGACTCCAGGGGGCGTCCCTCTGGCTTCAGAGAAGATGCATCGGGCAACCCTGTGGTTTCTCGCCTGGACGAATCCACCCTGTTGGAATCTGCACAAGCTGGAAGCGGCACCTACATCCGAGCAGGTCAAGGCTTTGTGGAGTTGACTCCATTTTTGGACTTCAAAGAGAACCTTGAAACAGCTGCGGTGGCCTCTGTGAGCTTTGTGGATTACGAGCATTGGCTCATGCCTTGGCTCATCCTTGCGGTCTGCCTTCTGTTGGTGGAATCTCTCTTGCCTGCTCGCCCATTCAGAAAGACCAAAACATGGGCATCCGCCTGTATTCTGCTTGCATGGTCTCCCTGGATGCAAGCCCAATCCTTAGAGACGAAGGCCAACTTGGTAGATGGCACCCAGTCCTTTGAACAGGAAGACGCAGAGGCAGCTATTGAGGCGTTTGGCCTGGCAGCCTCTGACATGGACGTGAGTGGGGTGGCATTGTACAACCAAGGATGTGCCCAAATGAAAGCAGAAGAATGGTCCTCAGCGGCCAAGAGCTTTGGGCGTGCCGCCAAGCGTCTTGGCCCATTGGACCTTGCAGGGAATGCACACTACAATGCCTCGGTGAGCGCCCTCATGGACCAGCGTCCTGACGTCGCTGAACAGCACGCCAAGGAGGCTCTTCGCATCAACCCAGGCGATGATGACGCGCGTTACAATTTGGCCCTTGCAAAACGTATGATGCAGCAACAGGACCAACAGGAGCAGCAGGACCAACAGGACCA
>TARA_B110000003_G_scaffold48012_2_pt1 | contig 20930 bp, 15 predicted proteins | sample TARA_B110000003 | Tara Oceans TARA_B110000003 (sample SAMEA4396424) | marine metagenome | biome: Westerlies Biome; feature: [SRF] surface water layer (ENVO:00010504); material: water (ENVO:00002006), including particulate matter (ENVO:01000060) such as... | depth 5 m
GTCCACATCAACCATTATCTTTGTCGAGTTACTGTATAAGGTTTGCATTGCATCCAGATACAAGCGATCTCTGGTAACTTTTGGAGCTTTTTTATACTCAGCTAGCAATTTATCAAACCTGTAGACTTCTCCTTCTGCGTTAGCAATCACTTCTTCTTTGTAGGCTTCTGCCGCCTGAATTCGAGCAAAGGCTCGACCTCTGGCCTCTGGAACAATCGTGAGTCCATATCTCTGAGCCTCATTTTGAAGTTTCTCCTTATCTTCTCTCGCAGCAACAACATCATCGAAAGATGCTTTAACAGCAGAAGGTGGATCTGTTTTTTCAATATTAACTTGCTGCACAATCAAACCTGTTTTGTATAGATCAAGATAGCTTTGAAGTCTAGAATTTACGTCTTGAGCTATGACTTCTCGACCTGTGGTTAAAGTCTCTTCAAGAGTATTATCTCCAACAACATGACGCAAAGAACTTTCTGTGGCTTCTCTTAAACTGCTTTCAGGGTCCTTAACATTTAAAACAAAATCTTTAAGGGTTTTAATTCTGTACTGAATGGATATGGTGACATCAACCAAGTTTTCGTCTTTTGTGAGCATGTTAGCTGTTTGAGAATAACGTCTAGTTAATGCTACATTTTCAACATATCTTTCATCCACACCGGCCAGCATAAAGTTTAGTCCCTCTCCCGTCTCGTCATGATATTCTCCAAATCTTAAAATCACTGCTCTTTCTGGAGAGTCTAACTGATAGACGCACATGGACGCATACAGAACCAATAAGCCAAACAGGCCATATAGAAAGGCTTTTTTGGTAGGAAAATTCATACCGTTATTTCCCGAGGATCCGTTGGAGCCAGAGGTCTGCTTACCAAACATCAATGAAAATTTCTTAATTAAGTCGTCGAATGAAATATCGTCTTGATCTTTTCTGCCCCAAGGGTCTTGATCGTTTTTATTATTTTGATTGTCCCAGTTCACAAAAGTACCTTTATTATTAAAGTTTTATTATAAATACATTTTGGGGGTAAATCCTCACAATTAAAGAGTTCCACCAAAATTAAGTTGTTTTTTTAAATGTTTTGTTGCTTCGTCAAATTCATTAATGTCAAAAGTATTTAAATCCTCCCAACTTCTCATCCAAGTAATTTGACGTTTTGCTAATTGACGAGTCGCATAAAGAGATTTTTCAAACAAATCATTTTTACTCAGTTCTCCATTCAAAACCTGCAGTGCCTGCCTATAATTCACAGCTTTCATAGCAGGATGATCCGGTGCTAAATTATATTGTGCATACAAATTTTGAACCTCTTTAAGAAGCAGGTCGTCTTTCATCATTTCATGTTGGCGATTTGCAATACGTTTGTGAAGAACAGATCTGTCTGATGGGAAAATGCCATATTGATGTAGGGTATATTTTTCAGCCAAAGATAATTGAAGTAAATCCTTCTCTTTGGTTGGCTCAGCAGAAGAAGAAAGATGGGTTATTTCTAAAGCTCTTATTATCCTTTGAGTATCTTGTGGTTTGATTAAGCTGGCAATTTCTTCATCGAGGACAGATAGCTCTTCATAAAGTGATGTGATGCCATCTTGCTGAATACGCATCTGTAACCCAGCTCTAAAATTTAGGTCTGCGTTTGGTAAAGAGTTCATTCCCTTTTTTAGAACATTAAAATACATCATTGAGCCGCCAACTAACAAAGGCAAGTTATCACGAAGGTGGATCTCTTCAATCATCTGATGTGCTTTCTGACAAAAATTAGCAACTGAGAAAATTTGGTCTAATGTTGCTACATTTATAAGATGATGTGGATGTTTGGTCAAAATCTTTGTGGTCGGCTTTGCTGAGCCAAGATCGCATCCTTGGTAGACCATCACAGAATCCACGCTAATAATTTCAATGCAGTTAAATAACTTCTGCCATTCAATAGCCCATTCTGTTTTACCAGATGCTGTTGGACCTAAAAGAAATATGACTGGGAGTTTTAGAGACCGCAACAAATAAACCTAAATCGCGTCTTGATCAACTTCACCCGTTCTAATGCGAATAACTTTTTCTAAAGAGGAAATAAAAATTTTACCATCACCAATTTTTCCACTGCTAGCACTTTTTGTAATTGCCTCAATGACTGCATCTAATTGATCGGTAGAAACAGCAATTTCAATTTTAATCTTGGGCAAGAAATCAATTACATATTCTGCGCCTCGGTAAAGTTCGGTATGACCTTTTTGTCTACCAAAGCCCTTAACCTCGGTGATAGTCATCCCTGTAATTCCAATTGAATCTAAAGACTGACGAACTTCTTCAAGCTTAAATGGTTTAATAATGGCTGTAATAAGTTTCAACGCTCTGCTCCTAATCTATTAAGTATATAAGAGACTTGGGTTTCTGTTGAGCCTTGATTTAGCGAAACAACTTCCTTCGCATTCTTTGCTAGAGTTAATGAGATATTAGGATCTTGAAGTATGGACTGCATAGCTAGAAATACCTCATGTTCATTATGGACTAACAAGCAAGCATCTTTTTTAATAAAGTTCTCAGTGATCTCTTCAAAGTTAAAGGTATAATTCCCAACAATAATAGGTGTCCCCAACACAGCTGGTTCAATTAAATTATGTCCTCCTCGAGGAACTAAACTTCCGCCAACAAATGCTAGATCTGCTCCATTATAAAAATCTGGCAATAATCCAATGCTATCAATAATGCATATCTCATAATCTTCTGAGCTCAACTGAGAATAAAGCTCGGTTTTATAGTTCATCTGCGTTGCTAAACCGAGCAATTCCAAGGATCTGTCAGGATGCCTGGGACAAATAAATAACTTATGAGGATACTTGCTCCTGATTTTTTGGAAAGCTTTTAAAAGTATTTCTTCTTCGCCTGAATGGGTGCTAGCTCCTAGGATAAACTCAGGCAAATTTAAGTTCTTGGGACTTAATCCTGGCGCATCAAACTTTACTGATCCTGCAATATCAATATTCTCTTTTTTTACTCCTAATTGCATGAACCTCTCTCGATGAGGCTGATTTTGAACAAACATAAAATCAATCATCTGCAGAATATCTTTAAGCAACCAAGATATATTGGAATAGGCATTATATGATTTCAAACTTAATCGACCATTTAATAAAAAAATAGGAACTTTTTTTTTCTTGGAAATAGAAATCATCGCTGGCCATATTTCAGTCTCAAAAATTAATAGCGCAGTGGGTTGATAAAAATCTATAAACCTATGAATAAAGATATTTAAATCCCATGGTGCGTAATTAATTGCAATGGCATCTTTGTAAATTGCTTGCGCTTTCCTCAATCCAGTAGGGGTTGTTGTTGTTAAGACTACGTCATACTTTTGCAACAATCGCTTAATTATATTTTGAGATCCTATAACCTCACCCAAACTTACAGCGTGAAACCAGATAATTTTTTTCTTTTGACGCGTGGTAGTTGTTAAGTTTCTTCCATGCCTTTGAGAGAAATGTGCTCTATAGCCTCCATCTCTATAGCTTTTCAGGAGTATTCGTACCTGAAAAATAGGAATCAGCAATAGAATCATCAGATTATAGATTGCAAGCTTCATAGCATAGGAATATTTAATTTAATGTAATAATACATCCTTTAATTTTTAAGTACGTATAATTTTGATGCAAGTAGTAATTACATTGTGGCAAGCAGCCTGCCTTCTGCCATTAAAATGGCAAAAAACACTTGGGCAAATGTTTGGCAGTGTCTTACTGGTTATCGCAAAAAAAAGAAAGAGAATAGCTAAGGCAAATATTCAAGCATGCTTCCCCTTATTGTCCTCTCAAGAGCAACAAAAACTCTTACGACAAAACTTTAAGTTATTGGGAACCTCTATTTTTGAAACAGGCTCTGCATGGTTTTGGTCAGATGTAAAAATTCAAGAGGGGGTGGAGTATGAAATTAAAGGATTGGAACTTCTAAATAATACAAATACGAAGTTAGGTAATTTAGTTTTATTTAAGCACTCTCAACATTTAGAGCTAGATGCAAGATTGCTTGGCTTAAATGTTGAAATCTTTGGAGTGAGTAGATCTCATAATTCACCCATTATGAATAAGTTGCAAAATCAGGGAAGGCTTTCTAGTATTAAGGCAACTGCAGATAAAAATAATCCTAGGAAATTTCTAAAATGGTTAATGGAAGGAAAAAATGTTCTCTATGCCATTGACCAAGACTACGGTTGGGAAAACTCTATTGAGCTATCTTTTTTTCAAAATCCAGCCGCTACTATTACTACAACAAAAAAGATTATTGATGTAACTAAGTGTAATTTGGTATTTGTTAATTCATATTTTAAAAAAAGAAAATTGGTACTGGAGCTTGAATTGATAAATCATAGTGACCTAGATTCAGGTCAACTTGCACAAAAGATCAATAATCTAATGGAGGAGAAAATTATCCTTCACCCTGAAGAATATCTTTGGGTTCATAGAAGATTCAAATCAACGCTAGGAAAAAATTTCTACAAATAAGAGGAGCATATGGATTTTGATAAATTAAATAATCTTAAAGGTTTCATGCCTCAGCATGAAGGTGAGGCATTAGCTAAATGGGCACAAAGATTTTCAACCATGGGTCCTGCTCTGGAGATTGGAACCTTTGGTGGTAAATCAAGCCTCTATATTGCTGCAGGTTCGTCAATGAATGAACAGTTAGTCTTTACTATTGATCATCATAAAGGCTCAGAAGAACATCAAACCGGAGAAGAATATTTTGATCCTGATATTTATGATGAGTCATTAGGTAGAGTGAACACAGTGCCTTTAATGCAAGCAAACTTTAGTCAATTTGAAGAGAGCAAATATATTATTCCAATGATTGCAAATGCAAATTTATTAGCGCCAATCTGGGTAATAAAATTAGGTTTTTTATTTATTGACGGAAGTCATACGGAAATTTCAGCACAAAATGATTATGCTAATTGGAAGACAAAGATTGTAAAAGGTGGCGCTCTGGTGATTCATGATATTTTTGAAAATCCTGAAGAGGGAGGGCAAGCTCCATTTTTAATCTATCAAAAGGCTCTTGAAGATGGTTTTCATCTTCATGAAAGAGTGGACACAATAGCTTGTTTAATTAAGAGCTAAACTGCTTTGCAAGAAATAAGTGAGATGCTTTTGTGAGCTCATTGCTTGCATCTGCAGCTAATATCAAGGCTGCCGAAGTCCAGCTTGGCTGCTCCTCTGGCCAATAAATTTTTTCTTCTAACTGCCATCCCATAAAAGGAACACTCTTTTCATCAACAATTGCTGCAGCATTTAAGAGAAGTTCCGTTGCAATTTGATCATAACCAATTTTTTTAAATGCGATTGAGCATTCGCTAGTCTCGGCAACGGTTACCCAGGGTTCGTCTGCAACACACTTGATGCCAAAGCCAGGGATCCAAAATTTATCTGTAATTTTCTTGATTAGCTTTGCAAAATTATCTTCATGTGTTGCCCCAGATAAGATCGGATAATACCAATCCATCGAAAACCTGCTCCTATTTTTTTGTAAGTCAAACACGCCTATTGGATTTTCAATGGCATGCAAAAGATTTGAATGAGCATTTATCAAAGTGGACTTAAAATCTGATTTATTCAAGATATCGCATATTGCTATCGAGCATTCGATGCTCTTTGCAATCGAGCTACATCCTGTAAGAAGGTATTCCCTATCTATGATGCCTAACTCATCTATATTCCATGCAATAGCACCATTATTATTTTGTAAAGAAAGAGCAAACTCCATGCCTTGCTGAATAGAATTCCAAAAATTCTCTAAGATATTAAGGTCATTTGTTAGCAAATAATGATGCCAAACAGCAACTGCAAGATAAGTAGAAAAATTAGATTGCTTATTTTTTTCTATCGGCTCATTATCTTGATATAAGTTATACCAACTTCCATCCTCATTTTGATTCTCCTTCATCCACTGCAAGCCGAGAAGAGCTTCATTAGTAAATCCTAGGGTAGACAGTCCCATTACAGCTTCCAGATGATCCCACGGATCATGAGAGCCATTCTGATTGGAGGGAATAGCACCAGAGCTAAATTGAAGATCAGAAATAAAATTACCCAAATGCATCATGCCCTGCAGAGAAGTTGTATCAATTTTTGATAGGTAAGGGAAAGTCATAGTTTTTTTTGAAAATAAAAAGCGATGCTCTTTCCAAACATAGGATTAATTAAATGTTCTATTTTTTGAAGCCATAAAGGGTTTTGAATAATCTGATACTCTAAAAATTGTTTATATTTCCTAATCAACCAATTTGATTCCTGAGTTTTCCAAAACATACATCGTAGCCACCAATAGGCGCTATGCAAGCCATGAAATCGCTCAGATGTTTCGTACTCAAATCCATGATTGGTAATCTCTGCAATCACCTGATTTTTCTTGAAAATCCTAACATGACCACCTGGCATATTTTGATAGCCTGTTGAAAGAGTCCAACAAATTTTTTCCGGCCAAAATGATGGGACACTTGGCAGAAACTTGCCACCAGACTTTAAAACTCTATGAATTTCATCTAAAGCAAGATGGTAGTCATCTAGATGCTCCAAAACTTCAGAGCAAAAAATTAAATCAAAACTATTATCTTCAAAAGGAAGTTTATAGACTGAGCCCTGCACAAATACCGTAGCGCCTGAATTCAATTCTTTAAAAAATTCTAGTCCTTCTTTGCAAATATTCAAGGAGGGAATATGCTGATCATAGCCAACACAATAAGCCTTCTCAAATGCCTGCAGGGAACCAAATATATGTCTGCCTTCACCACATCCAACATCTAGTATCTTTGCTCCAGATAAAAGATTAATGTTCTTAAAATTAAAAGTTAGCATCTGAAATCCTTAATGGTTTTAATAAGCAATGTTTCATAAGCATGGCCAATTTTCTTCCAATTAAAATTGTCAATTATATGCTGTCTACCTAAATCTGCTTGAAGTTTATATTTCTGCGGATTTTGAAAGATATTTTTTATTGCTTGGTATATTGCATCTGGATCTTCGGCTGGTATGAGTTGCGCAAATGCTCCAGTAATCTCGGGAATTGATGCTACGTTAGTGGCAACCAATGGAATTGCGCATGCCATCGCCTCTCCGACAGGAAACCCAAAGCCTTCATATAGAGAGCTAACAATCGCTACTTTACTTCGAGCATACTCAAGCGTTATATCCTTTTTGGTTAGATTGGTTTTAAAGGACACTTGGTCTTCTAGTTTTAATTTTTTAATCAATCTTTCGGTATGACCTTCCTTTCTTGGGCTTCCGATGACTGTTAGATTTATGTCCGGATATTCAGCCTTTAATTTTGCAATAGCTTGTAATGAAAAATCTAAGCCTTTCAGAGGTACGTCTGCGCTTGCAGTGGTGATTAGTCTATAACTCTCAGATTTGATTTCCAGTAATGGGCAAAATATATCAAAATCTATGCCATTAGGAATCATATGCATATTTTGCATTGGCACATTGAAGTCATTATTAATATCTTGCATAGAATTCATGGAAGGAGTAACAACACACTTAAGTTTTGGGGCAACTTCCTTCTGCATTTTTAAAAAAGAAAACCATCTAATTTTAGATATACGCTGCAATATTCCTTTTGCATACTTTAAATCATAGTAATAATCTTTTGAAATTGGATGATGGATAATTTCAATCAATGGCTGGGATTGTTGAATCTTCAGCATTCCATAACTAAGAGATTGATTGTCTATTACAGCATCATAAGTGCGATCAACCAGAAAGGTATCAGCTCTATTGCCGAATGTTTGAAGCTCAGGGAAACCGCCCAATAAGGTTGACCCAAACTCATACCAATCATCAAGAGATTTATTTTTTTTATTAAAAAAAAGCTTACATCGTTCTCTAAAGTTAAATGTGCTAAACAGATTCAGACCGGGTAATTTAATTAGCTCTATGCCAGAGATCAAATCTGGGTAGGGTGGACCAGATATAACATCTACTTTATGTCCAATTTCTTTGAGCGCTTTAGAGATTTCAAATATATAAATGCCCTGACCGCCACCAAAAGGAGCACTTCGATAGCTCAAAATTGCAATATGTAGGGATTTCTTCAAATGATTTATTTATTTTAGATATAAGTCAGCCAATCTGAATAATCTGAGTCTTGGCCGCATACTATTTCAGAATACTTGGACTGCAAGCTTTCGGTAATTGGTCCGATAGACCCGCTTCCTATCTTCGTGTCATCCACTGTTGTAATTGGAGTGATTTCTACTGCTGTACCAGAAAAGAAAGCTTCATCTGCATTGACCAACTCGTCAAACGTGAGATTTTTTTCTTGAACTTCAATTTCAAGCTTATGTGCTATCTGCATAACACTTTGACGCGTTATCCCATTTAAACAAAAGTCTGTTTTAGGAGTGATCAGTTTGGAATCTTGAATAATAAAAAGATTTTCTCCGCTACCTTCAGAAATAAATCCATTTTTATCTAGCAAAATTGCTTCATCTGCATTTTTGGCTAATGCATCATGAAGCGCCATAATTGAATTGATGTAAGTTCCTATAATTTTATTATTTGAATAAAGAGGATTATCGTATTGTTGATATGGTGATTTAATAATTGAAATACCTTTTTTCTTTGCCGCTGGGTCCATGTATGACGGCCATTCCCAACATGCAACAGCAACGTTGACGGATACCAAGTCCTTTGCTCTTAGACCCATCGACTCATTGCCCAAAAAAACAATGGGTCTAATGTACCCTTCTTGCAAATTATTTTTTAGCATTGCCTCTTTTTGCACTATTTCTAGCTCTTCAATAGAATACGGTATAGAAATATTAATTTTTTTTGTAGCATCAAAAAGTCTTTCTGTATGTTCTCGAAGTCTAAAAATTGCGCCACCATTTTCAGTTTCATAGGCTCTTATGCCCTCAAATGCACCAAGACCATAATGCAATGTATGAGATAGTAGATGAATATTGGAATCGTTAAATGGCTGAAAAGAGCCATTTAGCCAAATATATTTTGAGTCAGTATTTAGAAACATGTTGTGTATGGTTTTAAGTCTCAGTTATTATGACAAATCCACTAATATAAAGAAATCGAAATTGGCATGATTGATAAATCTATTTTTAGAGCTTATGACATTCGTGGCAGAGTGCCAGAGCAATTAAATGCTAATTCAATCATGATTATAGCGAATGCTATAGCTGCTAAATGTTTGACTGAAGGGGTTACCGAAATTGTTTTAGGTAGAGATGGTAGGTTATCAGGGCCTGATGTTATGCACTCTCTTTCTCTAGGCTTGAGAGCAAGGGGAATAGATATAGTTAATGTTGGTCTGGTTACCAGTCCGCTTTTATACTTTGCAGCAAAGAAAATTAATTCAAAATCTGGGGTAATGATCACAGGCAGCCATAATCCAAAAAATGACAATGGTTTTAAAATTGTAATAAATGACTCCCCTATTTCTGGATTAGAGCTGTTAAATTTTATTGATGAAAAAATTCCTGACAGCGTTAAGTCAGGTCAAGAAGTTCATCAAAATACTTTGATGGGTAGCTACATTGAAGAGGTTTCTTCTCAGGCAATAGGTCTAAAAAAAATGAAGGTGGTCCTAGATTGCGGTAATGGTGCAGCTGGAGAAATTGCACCAAGGTTGATGAGAAGATTAGGTCATGATGTGATTGAATTATTTTGCGAGATTGATGGTAACTTCCCCAATCATCATCCAGATCCAGGAAAGCCTGAAAACCTTCATGATCTTATAATAAATGTTCAGAAACATGGTGCAGATTTAGGCATAGCGTTTGATGGGGACGGAGATAGGCTTGGCGTTGTCTCAAATTTAGGAGAAATAATTTCTCCAGATCAACTGATGATGATTTTTTCTAAAGATATTCTGTCTAAAAATGAGGGAGCACAAATTATTTTTGATGTGAAATGCTCAAATTTACTAACTAATACTATTGAGAATGCAGGAGGAAAGCCAGTCATGTCTCCAACTGGTCATTTTCATATCAAAAAGGCACTTAAAAAATCTAACGCTCCCCTTGCCGGAGAAATGAGTGGGCACATTTTTTTTAATGACCAGTGGTATGGATTTGATGATGGTCATTATTCTGCATTTAGATTAATTGAGATTCTTGCTCAGCTTGATCAACCTCTCTCTACTATATTTGGTGATCTACCCAAAGCATTTTCAACACCGGAAATAAATATTAATGTGGACGAAAAGAAAAAGTTTGCTATTGTGAAGAGCTTTGTTAATGCCTCTGAATTTCCAGAAGGTCAAAAAATTACAATGGATGGATTAAGAGTAAACTTTCAGGATGGCTGGGGTCTTTTAAGAGCATCTAACACAACACCAAAATTAGTTTTAAGATTCGAAGCAGAAACCTTAGAAAGAATGCTAGAAATTCAAAGTCTATTTTTAATGCAGCTAAAACAGATTGATGAATCAATTGAGATTAAGCTAAGCTAGAGATATGGCTAAAGATAGAAAACAAATTATTCTGCAAAGCTTGGCGAAACTTCTAGAAGAAAGAGATGCCACAAAAGTTACAACAGCAATCCTAGCTAGAGAAAGCGGGGTTACAGAGGCTGCTCTTTATAGGCATTTTCCAAGCAAACGATCAATTTTTTTAGAATTGTTTGCTTTCTGCGATGAGACTATTTTTCAAAAAGTTGGTGAAATAAAAAAAGAAAAGAGTATGCAGCCAGATGAAAAAATTAGACTAATCTTTTTCTTTTTTATTATTTTTCTTGAAAAAAATAAAGGTTTTGCAAGAATTTTATCTAGAGAAGCATTAGGGCCAAATGAAAAAAATGTGATAGACGCAGTTAATCAGTTTTATGAAAGATTAGAACTTTCGATGAAACAAATTTTATCTTCTCAAAAAGATCTCATTCAATTAACTCCAGGCATAAGTTCACATTTAATTACTTCTATAATGGAAGGAATAATTTCAAGATTTATTAGGAATGGATTTAAAGAAATTCCTAGTGGGTATCTAGAAAATTATTGGTCTTTACTTTCGCGCAGCCTTTTTAAAAACTAATTTGGTTCTTGTTGAAGTAACTCGAAATAGGAGTTCTGATCTAACTGCTCTGTTCGCTTTCCCGTATCTTTGTTCACTTTTATATATGAAAGTCCTGGAGGAGTTCTCCAGGGATCCTCAGGAATGTCTACTAAGCCTATTTTCATAAAATCAATCCAAATGGGTAAGGCGATCGAGGAGCCAAATTCATTATTTCCTAAAGATGAAAAATCATCTGTTCCCACCCAAACTGTCGCTGATAAATCTCGATGAAAACCAGAGAACCAAGTACTGATTGCGTCATTAGTTGTTCCAGTTTTTCCTGCAATATCAGAACGGTCTAATATCTTTGTTTTCCTTCCATTACTTCCTCTCTGTAATGCTTCTCTTAAAATATCCTTAGTAATAAATGCAATTTTTGTGTCTATAGATTTCATTTCAGTATCTAGGGGTGGTAATAACAGAAATGGGCTAATTTCTTCTGGTAACTCTTTGGCAAACCAAGGAAATCCATCTATTAAAGGGGTTTCATTAAATTTTTCTTGCAAGCTAGGATGTTGAAAAATAACATTATCATCTCTGTCAAGAATCTTTTCTATGAAGTATAAATCCTCTCCCTTTCCTGCGTTTGCTAGAAAATTATATGCTCTCATCATTTCAGCTGGAGAATAGCTTGAAGATCCTAATGCTAGAGATAAATCAGGCGCAAGTCTTGATTTAGAAAATCCAAAATTTTTAAGAAAATTTTGAGCCTTGATAATACCTAGCTCTCTTAAAAGTTTAATTGACACAATATTTACTGACTGAACTAGTGCTTCTCGCAATCTAATAGGCCCATAAAACTTTCCAGTATAATTTTCGGGACGCCATGAACTTTCAAGATTCTTATCTTCAAAAATAATAGGAGCATCATTAATAGTGTCAGAAGCACCATAACCATTTGCAAAAGCTGCTGCATAAATAAATGGTTTAAAACTTGATCCGGCCTGAGGGAAGGATTGTTTTACTCTATCAAAATTACTCTTCGAGAAATTAAATCCTCCCTGATAGGAAAGAATTGAGCCATCTGAAGGGTCTGAGGAAATAAAAGCCACTTCAGCCTCTGGTAATTGATCTAATGATCTGGTTTGCGGAACATCTCGAAGATATATTAAATCTCCAACATTCAAAATATCATAAAAATTTTGGGGCGTTGGTCCAAATGTATTTATCGTAATTCTTCGTCTTGCCCATTGATAATCAATAGACCAAGATAAAATCTTGACATTAAACTGATCATCTAAGTAAATAATTCTCTCTGGTTTAATATCTATAACGAGAGCCCGGATATGAGAATCTAAATCAATTGATTGATCAAAAAGGTCTCTTATAATTGATGTTAATGTCTGCTTCATTCCCAATGCATCTGTTTCTTGGGACTCCTCATTCAACACATCAAGATTACCATTACTTAAAGAAGTAAATAACTGCTGAGGTAATTGATTAGAATAATTTATTGGCTCTCTCCAACCATGCCGTTTGTCATAATCAAATAGATTTTTTTGCACGCTTTCGATTGAGGCTCTTTGAAGTGAAGAGTTAATGGTAGTGTAAACAGATATACCCTCTGAGTAAGCCGATAACCCATATCTGCTAATTATTCTTTGGCGAGCAAGTTCTGCAATGTATCTTCCATCTAAATCAAAAGCAGAATCTGATTTTGAGATTACTATAGGCTCATTAATTGCTAGAAGAAACTGAGCCTTTCCTATGTATCCAAGTTTATACATCCTCCCCAAAATCCAATTTCTTCTTACGGTAGAGCGCTCCGGGGAGCGAATAGGATTAATCCTAGAAGGTAACTGCGCGGATGAGGCAATCAGTGCTGATTCAGCCAAAGAAAGTTGGTCAATAGATTTGGCAAAATATTTATCAGCAGCTGCTTCCACTCCATATGCCCTATTACCAAGAAAGATTGTATTGAGATACAAAGAAAAAATCTCTTGCTTTGATGCGATGCTTTCTAATTCAAAGGCAAGATAGATTTCCTTAATTTTTCTAAGAATTTTTTGATCTCGTGATAATAGATACCCTCGAACTACCTGCATAGTAATAGTCCCACCTCCACTAACAATTTCACCTGACTGTATAAGCTGAAAAAATGCTCTTGCGAAAGAAAGAATTCTAATACCGTTGTGTTTAAAAAACTGGTCGTCTTCAGCTGCTAAAAATGCATTTTTTAAATTTATAGGGATCTCTTGATACTCAATAGTTCTTCTTTTTTGCTCTCCAAACTCTCCAATTAACACTCCATCCTCTGTGAACACTTTTAAAGGAACCTGTAAAATATTTTGATCTACTAGACTAATTTCTGGGAGACTTGGTTTTAGTACGAGGTACCCAAGACTTATAACTGCAATGGAGCAGATAGAAACTGATAGCGCTAATAACAGAATCCATCGCAAAAACTTAAACAACATTAAGTAATAATAAAATTTTCATAATTTAACAATTTAATTTATGGAATTAATAATAAGAATTATTTTAACCCTTTAAATGGTAGAATCTGAATTCTAAAATACTAACCATGAATATATTTATTGTCGGCCCTATGGGCTCAGGAAAAACTACTGTAGGTAAAATAGTAGCGAATGAGCTGTTCTTAGAGTTTCATGATACTGATGCAACAATTGAAGATAAGACTGGAGTGACGATTGATTGGATATTTGATATTGAGGGAGAGCAAGGCTTCAGAAAAAGAGAAACTCTCGTTTTGAAAGATTTAGTAGCATCAAATTCAATTGTCTTAGCAACTGGAGGGGGAATTGTCATAGAGGAAGAAAATAGAGAGTTATTGGCGTCTAGGGGGACTGTTTTTTATCTTCATACTCCCTTGGATACTCAGATTAGCAGAACATCTAAAGATAAGGATAGACCGCTTCTCAAGGGGCAAGACCCTGCTAAGGTATTGGCGGAGTTGCAGGAATCTAGGCAGGTATTCTACAAAGAAGTAGCTGATCACATTATCAATACTGAAAATAAAAGCGGTTCTGAGGTTGCAAATGAAATTGTTAAATTAGTAAAGAACTATGGCTAAAGAGCTACTAGCAGGCCAAAAAAATAATCAATATAAAATTATTATTGGTAAAAATTCGATCTCAAAAAAAAATGTAGTCTCATTTTCTAAAGATCATAAAAAGCTGCTGCTGATATCTGATACCGGGGTTCCAAAAGACATAATCAAAAGGGTTACATCCCTGTCCAAAGTAACGTCCAAAGTCTTCACTGTAATTGTAGAGCAAGGAGAAAAAGCTAAATCTCTTTCTAATTTTCAAATAATTATAAATTTCTTAATTGATCATAACTTTGATAGATCCGATGGAATTATTGCTGTTGGTGGAGGTGTTATAGGAGATCTGTCTGGTTTTGTTGCTTCTTCATATCTTCGAGGCATCTCCTTTATACAAATTCCTACAACACTATTAGCTCAGGTGGATTCATCTGTTGGAGGTAAAACTGCCATCAATATTCCGGCTGGCAAGAATCTTATTGGTGCATTTTATAACCCCAAGAGAGTGATCATAGATACCTCAACATTAGATTCCTTATCATCTCGTCAACTAAACGCTGGACTTGCGGAAGTTATAAAGTATGGATTGATTCAAAATAAGTATTTGCTCTCTTTGCTATTAAAGAATGTTGATAAAATTCTAGACCGTAATAGTCAAATAATTCAAGAAATTATTTTTGAATCAATTAAAACTAAAGCAAATATAGTGACTAAGGATGAAAAGGAAACTGGGGTAAGGGCTCTATTAAATTTTGGTCACACATTTGGTCATGCAATCGAGGCTAGCGGAAACTATAAAAAAATTCTTCATGGAGAGGCTGTGGCAAAAGGCATGCTAATAGCAAGCAAAATCTCTTTATTGGAAGGTTTAATCACAGAGAGGGAAGCTTCAAAAATTAGGAATTTATTGTTGGCCTATAATTTTGATCTCGACCTTGCAAAATACAAATATTCAGATCTAAAACCTTTTATTCTTAGAGATAAGAAGATACAAAAAGGGAAATTAAATTTGGTTTTATTGAAAGGAATTTCTAATGGAATTGTTACCAGCGCATTTGATATGAAAAATTTATCGCGCTCTATTGTCTAGAAACCTATGCTGCATTTGCAGTTGTAGCCTTTAATAAGTCTTGGATATTTAAAGCAGCGGGAGACACTAACCAGAAGGATGGTGAGTATCTATCAAATTCATCAAGAATAGTTTTTGCTCTTTGACTCCTTGTTTCCCTAATGTGACGAGACAAGATTTGCTTTAAAAACTTTCGATGAGACTCCATATCTTCACTTACTATTCTATCTAAGTTAACTAAACTCCGATTGCATTGATCAAAGAACCGTCTTTTAGTATCTAACACATAAGCAAACCCACCCGTCATACCTGCGCCAAAATTTGAACCTACTTCCCCTAAAACTGTGACATGGCCACCCGTCATATATTCACAACAATGATCGCCAGAGCCTTCAATAACTGCAGAGGCACCAGAATTTCTTACAGCAAATCTTTCCCCAACAGTTCCGCCGATATAAAGCTCTCCCCCAGTAGCTCCATATAATGCAGTATTTCCTGCCAAAACAGTTGGCATGGTATGAGATGCATATTTTGATGAATTAGAGATAACTATTTTTCCGCCGTTCATACCCTTGCCAACGTAATCATTAGCGTCGCCCTGCAACATTAGATGCAATCCATTAGCGTTCCAAGCTCCAAAACTTTGACCTGCAGAACCCTGAAAATTTAAAGTTTGTTTTTGTGTTACTCCTCTCTCACCATATTTAGATGCAATAAAGCCTGAAACTTTAGCTCCAATAGATCGATCGCGATTAGAGATTTTATAAGAGAAGGTAGATTGTTTATTTTTTATAATAGAGTCTCTTAGGTCATGCATTATTTTATTATTCAATTCTGCTCGATCCCAAGGATCATTTGATTTAGTGTTACAAAAATGAGGTGACTGGGACTTCTTATTTGTATAGAGAATTGCAGATACATCTATGTTTTTAGTTCTTGGATCTAACTGAGAAATATCTTTAAGATATTGAGTTTGTCCAATAACCTCTTCGATATTTGAGACTCCTAAATCACTTAAAATTTGACTCACCTCTTTTGCAATAAACATGAAGTAATTTATTACTTTTTCTTTTTCACCTACATAGTGATGATCAATAATGTCTCTTCGTTGAGTAGCAACGCCTGTAGCGCAATTATTTAGATGACAAATTCGAAGATACTTACAACCCATGGCAATCATTGGCCCTGTTCCAAATCCGAAAGATTCGGCGCCTAGAATTGCAGCTTTAATTACATCTAGACCTGTTTTTAATCCTCCATCTGCTTGCAATCTTACCTTGTGTCTAAGATTGCTATCCCTCAGAGCTTGATGAGCCTCAGATAAACCAAGTTCCCATGGAGATCCGGCATATCTAATAGAAGAAAGAGGACTAGCTCCAGTGCCTCCATCATGTCCTGAAATAGTTATTAGATCTGCGTATGCTTTTGCAACACCTGCAGCAATAGTTCCAACTCCTGGCTCTGAAACTAGCTTGACTGATACTAGAGCTTTTGGATTGACTTGTTTTAAGTCAAAAATTAGCTGAGCTAAATCTTCAATAGAGTAAATATCATGATGTGGGGGTGGAGAAATAAGGGTAATGCCAGGGGTGGAGTATCGAAGCTTGGCTATAAGGGAATTGACTTTCCCGCCAGGTAACTGACCTCCCTCGCCTGGCTTTGCACCCTGAGCAATTTTAATTTGAAGCACTTCTGCATTGACTAAATATTCGGGCGTTACGCCGAATCGCCCAGAAGCAACTTGTTTAATTTTAGACATCTTACTTGTGCCATATCTCTCTTTAGCTTCACCACCCTCTCCTGAATTAGATCGAGCGCCAATGCTGTTCATAGCTTCAGCTAAAGTTTCATGAGCATCTGGAGATAATGCACCTAGACTCATTCCTGCTGAGTCAAATTTTTTAAGTATTGCATTAATTGGCATAACCTTAACTTTTTTTGATTTTTTGGGATAATTTAATGCCATTAAATCCCTTAACATTGCAGGCGAACGCAAGTTTACTAAATCAGCATATTCTTGGTAGGCTTGCTCCGAACCAGAGCTCGTAGCTTCTTGAAGTTTTTTGACAACTTCCGGGTTATAGGCATGATATTCGCCACCGTGAACAAACTTTAATAATCCACCTAAACCAATTTCACTAATATTTGAATGGGCATACTTGGTAAGTGCTCTTATCTCCACATCTAAATCACTGAAAGTTTTACCACCTACCCTGCTAACAGTATTTGTAAAAGATAAGTTAACAACATCATCATTTAACCCAACAATTTCATGGAGTTGAGAGCCTCGATAACTGGAGATAGTTGAAATGCCTATTTTTGAGATGATTTTTAAAAGCCCCTTATTAATTCCTTTTCTATATTTTGCACAGTTGGCTGTTGGGCTCCCCTTAAGATCATTTCGATGGGTGAGATCTAAAATAATTTGAAAAGCCAGCCAAGGAAAAACAGCAGTAGCGCCAAAACTTAACAGACATGCAATCTGATGAGTATCACGTGCGGTAGCGGAACTAACAATTAAGTTTGCATCTGACCTTAGGCCTAACCTCACAAGCTCCTGATGAATACAGCCAACAGCTAATAATGCATTTATAGATAACGCATCTCCTTTGGGAAGTATTTCATCTAGATGAATGACCACTACTCCTTTTCTAACTGCTTTCACAACTTTATTGGTCAAAGCTTTCAAGGCATCATTAAGCTGAAGTTTCGGTGAATAAATCAAATCAAAGCTCTCACCTTTAAAATAAGAATTATTAAGCAAAGAAGTTAATTTTTTATGAGATAACACGGGTGAGGTGCTCACAATTCTTTTTGCATGCTCTTCAGTTTCTTCAAAAATATTTAATTCCGGGCCAAAGCAGACTTCAAGAGACATGACACTTGCTTCTCTTAAAGAGTCAATTGGAGGATTTGTGACTTGTGCAAATTGCTGTCTAAAATAATCATATATTGATCTTGGCATGCTGCTCAGGACAGCCAATGCAGTGTCATCTCCCATGGAGCCAGTTCCCTCTATCCCTTCTAGGGCTAGTGGTTTTATAACGGAGACTCTTTCTTCATTAAATAATGAAAAAAGTTTTGAAGATCTAATTAAATCACTATGAGGTATTTTTTTGATGCTCGGTCCTTCGAATGCATCTAAGGTCGACTCAAGATAAATAGCAGATTTTTTTAGCCAATCCCGATAAGGTCTTTCCTGTTTTAATTGATCATCAATAATATTCTGATCTAAGACTTCTCCTGTCTCAGTATTCACGGCAAAAATTCCACCAGGGCTTAAGCGACCTTTTTTAAGCACTTCATCTTCACCAGTTGGATAGATTCCTGTTTCAGATGCCACGCATATCATGCCATTATTTAACACTTGGTATCTTGCAGGACGCAAACCATTTCTATCCAATACACATATCGCCCATTGGCCATCAGACATAACAATTCCTGCAGGACCATCCCATGCTTCCATGTGCATGGAGTTATACTCATGAAATGCTCTAATTTCTGGATCCATGGTATGAATATTTTGCCAGGCTGGAGGTAATACCATTCTAATTGCTCGAAAAAAATTAATTCCACCCTTCACAAGTAACTCAACCATATTATCTAGCGCAGAAGAATCTGATCCAGTTTCATTAACCAAGGAGGTAAATTTATCAATATTGGGTATTAAGGGTGAGGAAAATTTAGATGCCCTAGCTTTGACCCAGTTTCTATTGCCTCGAATTGCATTGATTTCTCCGTTATGTGCCAATAATCTAAAAGGTTGCGCTAAGTGCCAGCGAGGCTGCGTATTGGTTGAGAATCGCTGGTGAAATAAACATATTTTTGCCCTGAATGATTTTTTACCAATATCTTTGTAAAAGTCACTAATAGCATTTGGTAGCATTAGGCCCTTATAAACGATTGTTTGGCTGGACATACTACAAACATAAAGTTTCTCATCATTATTGTGCATATCTTCAATTTTTTTTCTTGCTTGCAACAGACATGATTCAAATCGCTCTCTATTAAAATCTTTGAACGTTGGAGCAATAAAGAGTTGATTGATATTTGGAAGGGACTCTAAGGCAATTGGACCAAGGATTGACTTATTAATTGGCACCCCTCTTTTACAAATAAGAGTCAGGTTTTCAGACTCTAAAATAGATTTAATGCTACCTATGTCTCTTTGTAACAAATGAGAAGAAAATATTTGCGCTATTCCAAATAGCTCCGGGAGTTCAATACCGACTTCTTTATGAAGAATCTTCTGAAAAAACCTTTTGTTCAAATCAAATAAAAGACCGCAACCATCTCCAGTTTTTCCATCTGAGCCTATGGCGCCTCGATGGGTCATGCTGGTAAGACCGGCAATTGATCTTTTTACAACCTCTCTATCTGGGGTTCCATGACGATTAACGATTAACCCAAAACCACAGTTATCTTTGGCTTGATTTTCGTTATATAGAGATAAGTTTTTTTTTTGATGTGGCATATAAGTTATGCATATTAACACAATAATGTCATACTATGTCATACATCATTTAGATCTTAGGCTAGTGAACTCTAAAAATAAACAATATAAAATTGAAAAGGGCTTATTACTTTTTACCCAGCCCCGATCCCCTTATTTCTATGGGAAGATTAGATTAAACAGAAAATATGTTACAAAATCTTTTGCGCCTATTACAGATTTAGAATCAGCAAAAGTGATGCTTTATTCATGGCAACAGGAGCTTTTAGCCAAAGATTTAGAGACGACACAAACCCTTGCACCTAAAGAAAATTTTAAATCTAGATCAGAGTATGTTGAACACATGCCCATAAAAAATGATTTCCAGTTTCTTGATGTGGGGCGTTTTGATCCCAATAAAAAGAATATCGAGGAACGCAAAATTAATTTCGTTGAAATTTATGGTGACTACAATCAACCTGAAGCTTCAAATCAATCTCATAGATGCTTAGATTGTGGAAACCCATATTGTGAATGGAAATGTCCAGTTCATAATTATATTCCTGACTGGCTAAAGCTGGTAAATGAAGGAAATATTTTGGAAGCAGCTGATCTATGCCATCAAACTAATTCATTGCCAGAAATGTGTGGCAGAGTCTGCCCTCAAGATCGTCTGTGCGAAGGAGCTTGCACGCTTAATGATGGTTTTGGTGCTGTAAGCATAGGTAACATTGAAAAATATATAACTGATAAGGCATTAGCAATGGGTTGGAAGCCTGACCTAAGCAATCGCAGATGGACTAAGAAGAAAGTTGCAATAGTTGGCGCTGGACCAGCAGGCATTGGATGTGCTGATATTTTAATCAGAGCTGGTATTAAATGTGATGTTTACGATAAGCACTCTGAAATTGGAGGATTGCTAACTTTTGGAATCCCAGAGTTTAAACTCGAAAAAAGTGTTGTGCGACGCAGGAGAAAAATCTTAGAAGAAATGGGTATTAAGTTTCATTTAAATAAAGAAGTTGGCAAAGACATTAGCTTTAAAAAACTTCATGAAGGTTATGACGCTATATTTTTAGGGATGGGCACCTATACCTCTTTGGAAGGAGGTTTTCGGGGAGAGAGTCTTCCTCAGGTTCATAAAGCAATAGATTATCTAATTGGCAATACTAATCATCTACTCAAAGTGAGACAAAAACCAGTCGATTATATTAACCTTAAGGGTAAAAATATTGTTGTATTGGGTGGGGGCGATACAGCAATGGATTGTAACAGAACTGCAATTAGGCAAGGAGCAAATTCAGTGTCATGTTTATACAGAAGAGATGAGAAAAATATGCCAGGCTCAAGAAGAGAGGTTGTGAATGCTCAAGAAGA
>TARA_B110000003_G_scaffold231685_1_pt1 | contig 20774 bp, 15 predicted proteins | sample TARA_B110000003 | Tara Oceans TARA_B110000003 (sample SAMEA4396424) | marine metagenome | biome: Westerlies Biome; feature: [SRF] surface water layer (ENVO:00010504); material: water (ENVO:00002006), including particulate matter (ENVO:01000060) such as... | depth 5 m
ACACATACTTGCTCTTCAACAGGAATTGGAGAGTTTTGTGCTTGCTTAAGCATTTCACGTAAACGCTGACCACGAGCAAGCTCATTTTGAGTAGCCTGGTCTAGATCTGAAGCGAATTGAGAGAATGCCTCTAGTTCTGCGAACTGTGCAAGGTCAAGCTTTAACTTACCAGCAACCTGCTTCATTGCTTTAATTTGTGCCGCTGAACCTACACGTGATACTGAAATACCTACGTTAATTGCTGGACGGATACCAGCGTTAAATAGATCACCAGATAGGAAAATCTGTCCATCTGTAATACTAATAACGTTTGTCGGGATATATGCTGATACATCACCGGCTTGTGTTTCAATAATTGGTAGTGCAGTCATACTACCACCACCAAGGCTATCACTAAGCTTTGCTGCACGCTCTAGTAAACGTGAGTGAAGGTAGAATACATCACCAGGGTATGCTTCACGTCCTGGAGGACGACGAAGAAGTAGTGACATCTGACGGTATGCAGAAGCTTGCTTAGTTAAGTCATCATAGATAGCTAGTGTTGCTTTACCGTTGTACATGAAGTACTCTGCTAACGCTGCACCAGTATATGGAGCGATGTACTGAAGTGTTGCAGGATCATCTGCGTTTGCAGCAACTACGATTGTGTAAGAGCCTGCGCCTCTTTCCTCAATTGTAGTAACGATAGAAGCTACTGTTGATGCTTTTTGACCAACAGCAACGTAAACACAAACTACATCTTCACCTTTCTGGTTAAGAATTGTATCAATTGCTACCGAACTCTTACCTGTTTGACGATCTCCAATGATTAGCTCACGCTGTCCACGTCCAATTGGAATCATTGAATCAATCGCAGTAATACCTGTTTGTACAGGCTCACATACAGACTTACGAGTAATAATACCAGGAGCCATTGACTCTACAAGTCTTGACTCAGTACTTTGAATATCACCCTTTCCGTCAATTGGACGCGCAAGCGCATCAACAACACGGCCTAGGAATGCTTCACCTACAGGTACCTGTGCAATCTTTCCAGTTGAACGTACAGAACTACCTTCTAGAATATCGATTCCAGCACCCATTAGTACAGCACCAACGTTGTCGTTCTCTAAGTTAAGAGCAATACCAATTGTCTTATCTTCGAACTCTAAAAGCTCTCCAGCCATAACTTGCTCAAGTCCGTAAACACGAGCAATACCATCTCCAATTTGAAGAACTGTACCTACGTTATCAATTTTAACTTCTTGATCGTAGCTTTCAATTTGTTGACGGATAATGTTACTAATTTCGTCCGGTCTAATGTTGATCATATTTTCCTCTATGTTACTTTTTGTTAAAGAGTCTTGTTAATCTAAAGCAATTTTAGAAGCTCCAAATTTATTGATTTAGAACAAAATTATGCTCCTAAAAGAGCACTAATTTGTCTAAGTTGACCGCGTATACTTGTATCGATCATCTTTGAACCAATTTCAATTGTGAAACCACCAATTAACTTAGGATCAACTTTAAGTGCAAGTTTAATTTGCTTGGCACCAGTAATCTTCTTTAGTTTTTCAGCAATTTCCTTTTGTTGTTCAGCAGATAACTGAATTGACGAAGTGATTTTCGCGATTTCGATTGATTCTTGCTTGTAAGATAATTCTAAGAATTTCTGTGCAATACTGTCAAGAACCTCAATACGGTTACGATCAACAAGTAATAATAAAAATTTTAAAGTGCTAGCACTAATTTGCTCGCCAAGAATATCTTTGACTACATTCTTTTTAGCATCTCGAGTAATCAGAGGATTACCTAAGAACTTTTTTAAATCAGATGAGTTCGCAAGAAACTGTGAAACGATGTTCATATCGTTTGTAGTTTCCTTTAAAGAGTCATTTGATTTAGCTAAATCGAGAAGTGCTTCAGCATATGGCTCCGCAACCTTACTTAAAACAATTGACATAATTTAATTTACTCAGCTAATTTAGAAATATTTCTATCAATAATCTGTTGTTGTAAACTTGAATTCAGTTTACCCTCTAGCTGCATTGTAATGCGTTGTAGTGCTAAAGTGGCAACGTAGTCTGAGATCTGTTTACGAACTCGATTTTCAATTGTACCAATTTGAAGTTTTGCAGCAGCTGTTAGACGTTCGATTTCCGCCTTACCATCAGTTAAAATTGAACTTTTAACCTGTGCAGCTGTTTGTTCTGCATCTTTTTGAATTGATTCGATTACAATTTGAGCTTGTGCTAACTTAGTTTCACCTTCAGTTAGACGTGTTGTAGCTTCTTGTAGTTTTTCTTCAGATTCTTGGATTGCTCCTAGAATTTTCTGTTGACGCTCTGAAAGACTTTCAGATAAAGCACCACTTAATAGATAAAATAAACCACCAACTAGAATAGCAAGGTTTATAATGTTCGAGTCAAAAAGATCGAACTTAAATGATATGCCCTTATCAGCAATTTGAGTAGAAAAACTATTTAAAGTCTGATTTAATAAATCCATTTTTGTTAAGAATATTTAAAACGACAATTAAAGAACTACTTCCTTACCGAGTAGTTTTTCTTTGATTAGTTGGCTTAGGTCATCCACCTGGGATTCTAACTGTTCTAACGCAAGAGTTTTCTGTTCTTCTAACTCTCTGTTAGTTTTTTCAATTAGTTTCGACGCGTCTTTGCGGGCTTCATTAATTTCAGCAGCAACTACATCTTTAGCCTCTTTTTCAGATTGAGCAATGATTGCCTGTGCAGAAACACGAGCAGTCTTTAACTGCGCATCGTATTGGCTGTACAGTTCATCTGCCTTAATTAGTTTTTCAGAAGCTGTCGTAAGATTACCGTTTATGTATGCTTCACGGTCATCAATAACTTTTGACACAGGCTTGTAAAATACAAACGTTAAGACAACACTCAGTAAAATGAACTGAATAGCCATTAATGGCAGTGTTGCATTAAAATCAAAAAGTCCACCAGCCCCTTCAGTCATAGCCAACATTTGAGTTGCAGGCATAAGTAAAATACTCATTTATGTTTGATATAAAATAATTTTTTTAGACTTAGGTAAAGCTAAGAGTGCTAATATAAAATATTTGAAAATAGCGCTTAGTAGAAAACTAAGCGCCTTTTTTCAAATCGAATTAACCAGCAAATGGGTTTGCGAATAGTAGACAAAGTGCAACTACAAGACCGTAAATAGTTAGTGACTCCATGAAAGCTAGAGACAGAAGAAGAGTACCACGGATTTTACCTTCAGCTTCTGGCTGACGAGCAAGACCTTCAACAGCTTGAGCAGCAGCGCTACCTTGACCAATACCAGGACCGATTGCAGCAAGACCAATAGCTAAACCAGCAGCGATAACAGAAGCACCAGATACGATAGGATTCATAAGAGATTATTATGTAAAGTTTTTTAATTACGACGTTTATGAAATTAACAAATTTCGTAAGTTTTAGTTATTTTAAACTAGAACTATAAATTATTCAATTGACTCAGCAATGTACGACGCAGCTAGCGTCGAAAATACTAGAGCCTGAACTGAACTTGCAAAGATACCTAAAACCATAACTGGTAATGGTACAAATAGTGGTACTAGTAGACATAATACAGAAACAACAATTTCATCTGCTACAACGTTACCGAATAAACGGAAACTTAGAGAAAGAGGTTTCGAGAAGTCTTCTAGAATATTAATCGGTAAGAAAATTGGCGTTGGTGAAATATAACGCGCAAAGAATCCTAAACCTTTTGCTTTAAAGCCTGCATAGAAGTAACTAATAGAAGTTAGTAATGCTAAGGCTACAGTAGTATTAATATCGTTTGTTGGCGCGGCTAATTCCCCTTCAGGAAGTTGAATAAGTTTCCAAGGTACTAACGCACCTAGCCAGTTTGCAACGAAGATAAATAGAAAGATAGTTCCCGTAAAAGGAACCCAAGGGCGGTACTCGTATTCACCAAGTTGATCTTTTGCAATACCTGCAAGGTATTCAAAGACTAACTCAACAAAATTTTGTAGCCCTTTAGGAACTTGCTCAAGGTTCTTTGTACCAAGAACAGCGACTGTCAGAATAATGGCTATTACTAGCCATGTAACTAATAGCACCTGTCCATGTACAGTAAAACCGGCAATGTTCCAATAAAAGTGTTCTCCTACTTCAACAGCAGCTAACGAAAAAAACATAAACAGATTATAACTCGACGTGAATAGTGCAAATTTTTATTCCCTATCTAATATATATACCTGGGCACATAAATAAGGTACAGTTTTACCTTATTTATGTGCCCAGATATATATGCTGAATTAATAAGATGCTTGTTTTCCGCTTATGATTGCATCTGATAAAGCTGAAATTATAAGTTTTATAGAACGCACAGCATCATCATTTGCTGGAATTGGTATATCAACTACATTTGGATCACAATTTGTATCTAAAATAGAAATGATAGTAATCCCTAGCTTTTTACATTCGGCAATAGCAGTAGCTTCTCGTTTTGGATCAACAAAAATTGCGATATCCGGAACCTGAGCCATGTTTACTAGACCACCTAAGTTTTGATCAAGTTTATCACGTTCACGACGTAGCAATGCCGCCTCTTTTTTAGGCAAAGCATTAAGCTCACCACTTTCTTCTTTTTTATTTAATTCTTTTAAGTATGCAACACGACCTTGTACAGTAGCCCAGTTTGTAAGAGTACCACCCAACCATCGGTGATTAACAAAATGTGAATCACATTTAGTAGCCTCTTCGGCCATGATACCTGCTGCTTGTCTTTTTGTACCAATAAATAAAAATTGTTTACCTTCTTTTGCTGCTTTTTGAATATAGTTGCAAGCATGTGTAAGTAGTCTCGCTGTTTGTACAAGATCTATTACGTGAATTCCATTCTGTTCTGTATATATGTATGGGAACATTTTTGGATTCCAGCGACTTGATTGGTGACCAAAGTGCACTCCGGCATCTAAAAGTTCACCTAATGTAACTAGTGTCATAAATTTTGTTCTTTTTTTATTAATGGACTAAATAACTTAAATCTGTTAATCAGATTTTTTGTAAAATAAATTGTTCAGAAATTGATTAAATTTTACGTGAATAGTACTCAACAACAAATAGTTCATTTAGTTTTAGTGCGATCCACTCACGGTCGATAATACCTAAAACTTTTGCTGTTAAAGATTTTTTATCAAAATCAAGATTTTGTGGTAGGTTTGATAAGGCAGGAAGTTCCAGATTACGAGCAACTAATTGCTTCGATGCTGTAGCATCTTTAACTGATATAATATCGCCAGGCTGACATTGATAACTTGCTATAGAAACGCAAGATTTGTTAACAGTTATATGTTTGTGGCCTACGATTTGGCGAGCGGCTGCAATTGTAGGAGCCATACCTAAACGGAAAATTACGTTATCTAAACGCATTTCTAATAATTGTAAAAGAATATTTCCAGTAGCTCCCTTAATTTTTTTAGCTTTTCTAACGTAGTTCATCAGCTGCTTTTCGCTTAACCCGTAGTTGAAACGCAATTTTTGTTTTTCTTCTAAACGAATTGCATATTGAGTTAATTTTTTTTGTGTCGCACCATGCTGACCAGGACGTTGTGTAGATTTAGATTTTTTACTAGTTAACCCAGGTAAATCTCCTAGTCTGCGTGTAATTCTTAATTTTGCCCCTGTGTATCGAGCCATAGACTTTTTTATATTTATGTTTATAAAAGTGAGATTTCTTATTACTTAAGATACTATAAATTAACTTAAAATTCAAAATCTGTAAATTTTCAGTAAGTTTAAATGAATCTTTTTATATTCAGATATCTAACATTTCTTTATTAGACGAAATTTGAAAATCTAACCTAACCGTGAATTTAGCACAGAAGATTTTAATTTATTTTGCGGAGAGTAATTTGCTAAAAGATTTATTGCCTTATTATTGCTAACTTTTTTTAAATTTTCAAAACTATTGAATCCTGTACCTGCAGGGATAAGTCGTCCTATAATAACATTCTCCTTTAATCCGTTTAACCAATCTTTTTTACCTTCAATGGCCGCTTCAGTCAATACTCTTGTTGTTTCTTGAAAGCTTGCTGCTGAAATAAAACTGTCACTATTTAATGAGGCTTTCGTTAAACCTAAAAGCATTGGCTTATATACAGGAGGTTCTTCACCAGCTGAGAGTGCAGCCTTTGTTATGATTTCGGCTTGGCCAATGTCTAAAATTTCCCCTGGAAGTAGGGTTGTATCTCCGCCATTTGAAACCCGAACCTTAGAAGTCATTTGCTTTACGATAATTTCGATATGTTTATCTGCTATCTGTACCCCTTGAGATAAATATGTTCGCTGTACTTCATTTACTAAAAATAGTTGGAGGTGTTTAAAACTTTTTTTACAAGCTAAATGTACGGGATTTTCCCGTTGATAATAATTAAAAAGAGTTTCCAACTTATCATGTGGACTAATAGGGCCGTCTGTTAACGGTTCTAAAAAGTTAACATATTCACCGTTGCTAAAATTAACCTTTATTTTTGGTTCTATATCAATAGTTAGTTTATCAACAGGCGATTTGACGATCTCGATTTTTCTATTTTTTAAATAAATTTGCCCTTCAGTAGGAGCCAATAAGCAACCGTTTTTAATTTTCCTTGCTTCTAAAATCTCTTCGACTTTCGGCAAACCTTGAACAATATCGACAGTTTTTAATTTGTCGTAAACAAGAGTGGCTAAAATGTCTGCTTTATCTACTAAAGATTTATCATTTACTCGCAAAACAGTTCCTTCAGAGACTAGATAAGGACGACCTAATCTTATATAAATAGCATTATCTTCGATTTTAAAAACCTGACCCGCATAACGAGAACGTGTTGTAGATGTTAAATAAGTACCTACCCGAACAAGATCACCTTTACTAACACAAAGATTTTCTTGATTTTTATTATAAAAACATTTTTTTATAAAATCTTCTTTTAAGAAAAGCATTTCGATGTTATTCGATCGATTAACCGCTGCTAAAATTCCAGCAATGTTCGATAACATTCTTACTTGTGCTATTGTTGTTCCTTGATCAATATATTGATTATCGGCTGTAGCTTTTTTTAAATTTATTTTTTCGTTGATATTTGAGTTTTTTAAACTAAACTCATTGCTTTTAATTTTTTCGTATAGAGTAAGTTTCAGCTTGAAGTCTTCTGTTTCTAATGAATTTTGTTTTAAAGGTAAATATTCGATCTTTGAATTTAATCCTGAATATTTATTTCTAATATCTAAAACAAGAAAGGTTTGGAGTAAATCTATACCATTTGGTGATTTAACTCTTTCACCATCTTTATAAAAAACTCGTTTTACCGTTCTAAATGCTAAACTTCGGTTGATTAGATTTGGTGAAAAACGATAATTTAAAAAGAATCCTCTTTCCTGTGGAACTTTATACGTAATTACTGGTCTTAGTAAAAAATACTGGATTCCTTTAAAATTTAAAAATTCAATGTATGAAAGTTTTTGGGCAATTATGTCTGAAAACACGGTTTCACCAGGTTTTACAAATTGGTTGCATTTATCAACTAAAAATTTAGTATTTTCTTTTATTTGATATAATTCACCGGGTTTTATAATTAATTCCGTATTTTCTCCGTCAATTTGCACAAAACCACTTATGTTAGAAATAACATTTAGAAAAAGTGGTGTGCCTTTTTTTACGAAATCACCATTCTTTACTTTTAATTTTTCTAAACTTAAAGAATTTAATTGGTGTGTTTCTTCTGGCACCCAATATAAAAACCCATTAAAGATTTTTTTCGTATTTCTTTTCTTTTTATTTCCTGTATTAAGTATCGAGTAGTAAATAATACCACCTGTTTCCGTTTTGTAATTATCTTCTTTTAGACATGCGATAGTTTGGCCATGTTTAACTGGTTCATTAGGTTTTACGGTTAATTGAAATAATTTTTTGTTTTCTGGACTTCCTAATTCAAGAATATCGAACCCCTCTGCACTTTTTCTAACAGTTCCATTTTCTACTGTCATGGAAGAATTAATAACATTTATTTCCCCATTATTTGACCAGTTAGAAAAATCAATAATTCCCGGATAACGGTTTATAATTTTTTGACTAGCAATATTATCATTTTGACTAAATTGTTGTCCTACATTAATATCGATTGCCGAAGAATTTGGTAAGATATAACGATCTCCATAAAGAACCCAAATTAAGCCATCTGTTTTAGCTATTTGTTTGATGGCTCCTTGACTATCAATAGTTTCTTCGACATTTATATTTTGTAAAAAAACCTCTCCTGAAACCTCGGTATAAATATCCTTTCGATCTTCTTCTAAAATTAAATTCGCCTCTTTTTTAATTTCAGCAACTACCTGGTTACAGTATAATTTTTGTTTATTATTCGCTAATAACATTGCGTTGCTTGGAATATCGAGCGAACAAACTGTACCGGATTCGTTTTTAATGTACAATCGAGCAGCTTCCATCAAATTAAACCCTTTCTCTCCGTGAATTGTTCGGACAATAGAAGTATTTGATTTCACCTCGTACTTTAAACTTCCTATAAACGGTGAACGTATTTGTTTTGTTAAGTCTCCCGAAAATACTCCACCTGTATGGAAGGTACGCATAGTTAACTGCGTCCCTGGCTCTCCAATTGATTGTGCAGCAAGAATTCCAACAGCTTCCCCTAAATCAATTATTTTTGAATAAGATAAATGCCAACCATAACAATTTCGGCAAACTGATCGTAAAGCTTCGCAAGTTAAAGGTGAACGTACAGTAACGTCATTTAACTTAAATTCAATAATGGTATTAACTAATTGCTTATCTATTTCTGTATTAATTGGTATAACAAGATTTTTGTCAGGTACAGTTAGTGGTTTTGCAAGAAGTCTTCCAATTAAACGATCTTCGAGACTTAACTCTGTTTTATATTTTTTAAATAAATCATCCAGTGTTAGACCTTCGTAAGTTAAACAATCTTCTTCGCGAACAATAATATCTTGTGCAACATCAACTAAACGCCTTGTTAAATAACCCGAATCTGCTGTTCGGAGTGCAGTATCTACTAACCCCTTTCTTGCCCCATAAGACGAAATAATATATTCCGTAACTTTTAGCCCTTCACGAAAATTACTTTTGATTGGTAAATCAATAATTTGACCTTGTGGGTCAGCCATTAGACCCCTCATACCAACAAGTTGACGCACTTGGGAAATATTTCCACGTGCTCCCGAAAAAGCCATGATGTATAAGGGATTTAAAGGATCGCTCTCCCTGAAATAAGTTAACACTTCATCTTTTAAGGTATTATTCGCATTATTCCATATATCAATAATTTTTTGAAACCTTTCAACTGTAGTAATACTACCACTACTATAATTTTGTTCTGTAATATCAACTTCGTTGTTAGTCAAACCAATAAGACTTCTTTTTCGAAAGGGTACGCGTAAATCTTCTATACTTAATGAAATACCCGACATTGTTGCATAGTGGAAAGTTAAATTTTTAACTTTATCCGCTATAAGTGATGATCTTATAACCCCATAATTATGAAAGGTTAAATACATCATCTTTTGTAACTTTTTTTTATTGACTACTTCATTATTAAAAATCATTCCCATTTTTAATTTATTAATCTCATTATATTTAGTAGTTAAGAGTTCTTATTCTTTGTATTCAAAAGATTGGTTTAAAAGAATGCGACCAGGTGTAGTTTTAAGGTAAACTTGTAAAATATTTCCATCCAAATCTTTTTTAATCTGCATATATGAAGTTAAGCTAAAGATCCGATTATTAACTTTTTCGTGAGTAAATTCGGAATCTTTAGGAAAATCAATTTCATCTTGATTTTCAATGCGAACCCACACAAAAGTATGTAATTTTATAACAGATTGTTTATAGGCTGCTATAACATCTTCAAAATTATAAAAGTATTGGGTTTTTAATGTTTGTTCCGTTGGGTTATCCGCTGTTAAATAATAACAACCAAGAACCATATCTTGGCTGGGCGTAAGTATTGGCTCACCTGTTGCAGGGGATAAAAAATTATTTGGTGCAAGCATTAATAAGCGTGCTTCGGCTTGTGCTTCTAAACATAATGGAATATGTACAGCCATTTGATCACCATCAAAATCGGCGTTAAAGGCTGGACAAACTAAAGGATGAAGTTTTATTGCTCGTCCTTCAACAAGAATGGGTTCAAAAGATTGAATACCTAACCTATGCAAAGTTGGTGCTCTATTTAATAAAATCGGGTGGCCAGTCATTACTTGTTTTAAAATTTCCCAAGCAAGTGTTTCATTATTTTGGATAATATTTTTTGCCGCTTTAATGTTATTCACTAACCCTTCATAGATTAATCTATGTATAACGAAAGGCTGGAAAAGTTCGATTGCCATTTCACGCGGCAATCCACATTGATTAAGTTTTAATTCAGGTCCAACAATAATTACTGAACGACCAGAATAATCTACACGTTTTCCTAATAAATTTTGTCTAAAGCGCCCTTGTTTACCTTCAATAATATCCGATAAAGATTTTAAGGGACGATTGTTTAAACCAAAAACCGCTCGACCACGTTTTCCATTATCAATAAGAGCATCCACTGCTTCTTGAAGCATTCGTTTTTCATTACGGATAATTAGTTCGGGGGCCATAATTTCTTGTAAGCGAGCTAAACGATTATTTCGGTTGATTACCCGTCTATACAGATCATTAAGGTCGGAAGTAGCAAAGCGGCCACCATCTAATTGCACCATGGGTCGAAGATCAGGCGGTAATATTGGTATTATATCTAATACCATCCAAGACGGTTCGGATCCTGACGCCATAAATTGGTCAATTACGCGAAGACGTTTAATTAATTTTTCCCGATCTAATTCTTTTGCCCATGGAATTAATAAACGTAGCTCTTTTGATTCTGTTTTTAAATCAAGTTGTTTAAGAAGAGTTTTTATAGCTTCAGCCCCAATTGAAATCTCAACATCATTTACATCACCTTTTGTTGAATCAAAAACTTGCCAATCAGTTTCTACAAGAAGTTGTTTGTAGTGAAGTTCACTAGTTTTACCAGGATTGATTATTACATAAGAGTTGAAATAAACAATTTGCTCTAATTCTTTTAACGAAATATTAAGAATAAGTGCAATTTTACTGGGCCTACCTTTTACGTACCATACATGAGTAACTGACGATGCTAGTTCAACAAAACCTATTCTATGTCTACGAACATTAGATTCTATTACTTCTACTCCACACCGTTCACAAATAATTCCTTTATATCTGACCCTTTTATACTTCCCGCAATGGCATTCCCAATCGTTAACGGGACCAAATATACGTTCACAAAAAAGTCCACCCATTTCCGGTTTAAGGGTTCTGTAATTGATAGTTTCTGGTTTTGTTACTTCGCCAACAATTTCACCGTTTGGAAGTACACGTTCTCCCCAACTCCGAATTCGAGTAGGTGAGGCAAGATTTATTTTTACATAATCAAATGATCTTTCTGTTTGGAACATAGACATAATTTAATTAACAAATTAGAAGTCGTAACAAACTAAATTTATTTTTTTACTTGAAAAAGATTTTACTGTAACGGTAAATTTAGATTTTGGTTATTATTCTCAAACGATGAGAAATTTTGTTTTAATAATTGCTTCTCGGGGTTTTCTAAATTTTCACTCATTAGATTTACTTCGTATGAGTTTAGTTCATTACCATTAGATACATCTAATTTGTAAGTTGCAACATCAAGACATAAAGCTTGAAGTTCGCGCATTAAAACTTTAAAGGATTCTGGAATTCCTGGACGTGGTATAGGTAGACCCTTGACGATTGCATTTAATGTTTCATTACGTCCTTGCATATCATCAGATTTAATAGTTAACAACTCTTGAAGCGTGTAAGCAGCTCCAAACGCTTCAAGTGCCCAAACTTCCATTTCCCCTAATCTTTGTCCCCCTTGTTGAGCACGTCCACCAAGAGGTTGCTGAGTCACTAAAGAATAAGGTCCAGTTGAGCGGGCATGAATTTTATCGTCAACAAGGTGAACCAGTTTTAACATATACGAAAACCCTAACGTTATTGGGTTTTCAAAAATTTGACTAGTTCGCCCATCTCTTAAAACCATTTTTCCAGGGTGCTGCTTGGAAAAGAGCCATTGTTTATCAATTGCGGCTTCCTTTAATTTTTTATTCACTAAAGCTCGAGAAGCTTCTGCACCATACATCTCATCAAAAGGAACAACTTTAAAACGAGCATTTAAATTTTCTGCAGCTAAACCAAGTAAACATTCGAAAATTTGTCCTACGTTCATTCTAGATGGAACCCCTAAAGGATTTAACATCATGTCAATTGGGGTACCATCCGGTAAATAAGGCATGTCCTGTCGTGGTAATATCTTGGATACAATACCTTTATTACCGTGACGTCCCGCCATTTTATCACCGATTTGGATCTTACGTGTTTGAGCAATATATACTTTTAAGATTTCATCAGTTCCTGGTGGTAAATCATCCCGATTACTTCTAGAGAAAACTTTAATATCTATTACACGGCCGGATGTTCCATGGGGTAGTTTTAGGGATGTATTTCTAACATCACGTGATTTTTCACCAAAAATTGCTCTCAGCAATTTGCCTTCGGGAGGATAATCGGATTCCCCTTTTGGAGTTAATTTACCTACTAAAATATCACCGGCACTAACCCATGTACCAATTTTAATAATACCGTTTTCATCTAAATTCCTTATTGAATATTCACTTGTATTGGGTAAATCCTTTGTAATTTCTTCCATACCAAGTTTAGTTTGGCGGATTTCAATTTCAAATTTTTCAATATGTAGGGAAGTAAACAAATCGTCGTAAAGTAAACGCTCACTTATGACAAAGGCATCCTCATAGTTGTACCCTTCCCACGGCATATAAGCAACTACAATATTTTGTCCAACGGATAATTCACCACCTTCCGTTGAAGCTCCATCAGCAATAATCTGACCCATAGTAACCTTTTCATTAATGGAAACAAAAGGTCGCTGGTTAATACAAGTATCCTGATTTGATCTTTGATATTTTGTTAAATTGTATGTAAAAAGATTATTTTGTTTATCTTTTATGATGATTTTCCCATCATTGATTTGTGTAACTTTTCCATAACCTGCACTTAGTACAGTCATTCCGGAATCTCGAGCAGTTTGACCCTCAAGTCCAGTTCCAATTAAAGGAGCTTCAGGATATAGTAATGGTACAGACTGTCTTTGCATGTTTGAACCCATTAATGCACGGTTGGCATCATCATGTTCTAAGAATGGAATAAGTGAAGTTGCTAAAGATACAACTTGTATTGGCGATACGGCAATATAATCAACTTCTGTAGAAAGAATGCTTACCAGATCTTGACGATATCTTACAGGAATAGTTTTATCTTGGATAACTCCGTTTAGATCGATTTCAACATCACCAGCAGCTAAATGATACTTGTCTTCAGCTGTAGCATCTAAATAAACGGGATAAGAATTTTGAAGAACTTTTCCTTCTTCAACTTTATAAAAAGGTGTTTCAATGAAACCGTATGAATTAACCCGTCCATATGTTGATAAAGAACCAATTAATCCGGCATTAGGGCCTTCTGGAGTTTCGATTGGACAAATTCGCCCATACTGGCTTGGGTGAATATCTCTTACAGCAAACCCTGCTCGATCTCTTGTAATCCCACCGGGACCTAAAACAGATAATCTCCTTTTATGTGTTAATTCCGCTAACGGATTTGTTTGATCCATAAATTGAGAAAGTGGGTTAGACCCAAAAAATTCTCTAATCGATGAAACTAAAGGTTTAGAATTAACAAGTACATTTACTCTTAAATATTTTTGTTCACAGATTGTCATCCTTTCTTGGGCAATCCGTTCAAGTCTATTTAAACCGATTCTTATTTGGTTTTGAAGGAGTTCTCCAACAGATCGCAATCTTCGATTTCCTAAATGATCAATATCATCTTCCATTGTTGGAGCAAGGCGGAAATTTATTAATTCATTAACAATATAAAAGACATCTTTGGATGTTAGGATGTGAACCCCTGTATTCGTATCAAGGCTTAACCTTTTATTAATCTTATATCTACCAACACGACCTAAATCGTAACGTTTTGGATCAAAAAATCTTGAGTATAGAAGTAATTGTCCAGCCTTTACAGTAGCAGGCTCTCCCTGTCTTAATTTGTTGTGTAACTCTAAAAACGCATCTTCTAAAGAGATCGAGCCATATTCAGAAATAGTATTATTAAAATATTCAGGATGATCGAAATTTAAAAAATCTTGATCTTTAAACCCAAAAGTCTTTAAGAAAACATACGCTGAAATTTTCTTGGCTTTATCAATTTTGACATTTACTAAATCGTCTTTATCGATTTCAAATTTGACCCATGTACCACGGTTGGAAATAAGACTAGCTGTATAGTAACGGAAATTTTGTTTATCGGAATCTGATTTGTAATAAATACCAGGACTTCTGACAATTTGGTTAATAATAATTCTTTCAATACCATTTACTAAAAATGTTCCTTCATTTGTCATTAACGGTATATCACAAAGAAGGACATCATTCTCAGTTGTATTATCGGAATTCAGATATAAAAGTTGTCCACGTGTATAAACCCGGACGCTGTACGTAGTATCACGGCGTTTTGCTTCAGCAAGAGTATATTTTGGTTGGCGGATTTTATAAAATCGGGCTGACAAATTTAATTCAAGTTCGTCAAGATAATCTCGAATAACTGAAAAATTTTCCAATTCCTGAACAAAGCCTAATTCAAGAAACCAACAAAAACTGATCCGCTGTGTTTCTAATAGATTAGGTAATAGATATTTATAGACACTTTTTTTTACACTAAACATTGGTGGAAACCTGTTTCAGGATTTAAAAATTAGAAGTTCGAATATGAACAATAAAAAGGTGTAATGGAATTTTTTAAAATTTTTGAATATTTAAAAATTTTCGTGGGGAGTGGTTACGTAAACATATTAACATATGTGGAACATATATCCCAAACCTCGGATTGTTAAAATTAAATTAGGGTTGCTGGGGTTTTCTTCAATTTTCGCTCTAAGCCTAGAGATGTTTACGTCAACAATCCGAGTATCGGCAGACCTTTCAGATTTATATCCCCAAACATTTTCTAAAATCATTGTTCTGGATAATTCTTTTCCAGGATGTTCAATAAACAATTTTAAAAGATCATACTCAATATCAGTGAGTTTTATTCTTAAATCGTTTTTTACAATTAACCGCTTATCTATCTCAATGATTAAATTTTGGATTTGAAGTCTTTTTGAAGTCTTTTTGGTAAACTTTGGTTGTTTTTTAACAGAATTATCTAGTAACGCTCTTATTCTAACCTCAAGTTCTTTTTTGGAAAAGGGTTTTACTACGTAATCATTCGCACCTACTTCAAAACCCATTAATCGGTCCGAAATATGAGAAGCCATTGTTACTATAATTATTGGTACGCTAGAAATTTTTCTAATCTCCTGACAGACCGAATAACCATCTAATTTCTGTAAAACTACATCAACAATAATCAAATCAGGGCGTTCGTCTGTAAAAAGAAGTAGCCCATCTTCGCTATTAAATGCAGAAAAAATTTGGTAATCAAGGCGAGTAAGTTCTTGTTTCAAGAATAGCTGAATCTCAGGATCAGAATCAACAATCAATATCTTTTTTTTATAAACTATCACCTTAAAAGGTTGCTGTTAACTAAAAGGGGCAAAAACCATTAATTATAAAATTTCAAACTATTTAATTTCACTAACAAAATTACCATTTTTATGGTAATATCTGAGTATGAAGTTAAGAGGCGAGCGTAGCCAAGTGGTTAAGGCACTGGGTTGTGGTTCCAGCATTCGCGGGTTCGATTCCCGTCGTTCGCCCTAAAAGTTTTCAATATCTTTAATATAATGGTAATTATTAAATCTAAATGATGTTAAGCGTTCCTGAATTTAAGGTCGTTATTGTTTATTCTTGAAATCGCTATAAACATCTTTTAGAAAAAAAAGCTATTCTGTTTCTAAAAAAACATTTAAATATTTAGCTAATTTTATTGCTTCATCTTCAATTTTATTTAAAGCCATTGGTTGTTCAATCCCTGTTAATGGGATCTCTCGACTATCGGTTAAACAAAGTAGAAGCTGGCGTTTTGGATTAAGACCTTCTTTTATTCTCATTTTTATTGATTTCACTTCTTCAAATGAGAAAGTAAATGTTAGTTCTCTATTTTTTCCCGGGAACCCTTTTCGATATAACTTAACCTCTTGAAGATCTCTGTTGTATTCGTTATATCCGGAACCAACATTCCAGTAAATTGATAATGTAATAAATATTCCTAACAATGATCCTACTGTACCGTAAAATAACAGCACTATTCCTTGAGGGATAAAAGAAATATCACTAGAATTGGAAAAAAATAATAGATTTATTCCAAAAAAACTTGATAACCCGGTTAAAAAAAAACCAAAGCCACCCAAGCTTACTGCCATAGCCCAAAATACATTATTTAAACGTCTAGACCCGTTAAAGTAAGATGTTATAGTTGAGTTTGCTTCTGTATAAGTCATTATCGTAATTTTTGTAATAAACCTTTTACTATGTAGGTTATTGGATCAAGTTTTCAAAATTGCTTAACCCAATAATCTATTTAGTTATGTAATAAAAAAGTCCTAGATTAATCGGATAGTTTTTAGACCGTAATATAATCCAGCAGCTAAGCTGAACATTAGTGTCATTAATAAAATGTAACCAATAAGAGTATTCATAAGTTACTATATTTTTTTACAAAATAAGAATTTTAATATATGTATATAAATTATACAACATTACAACCCATATTTATAAGTTAGTTCTTGACTTTTCATATAAATAAAAATTGAATGAAAAACGGTAAAATATTCCCTTTTAAAAAAAGGTTATATAGGTTTAGTCATCTAAATAAAGACTTTTTTATTTTTTTAAACCTTCAATTACCCCACGCCAAACTAAACCAATAACTTGCCCAAAAACCGATGTCAATGTAAAACGCAAACCCTTACTTATTAAATAAATAAGTTCATCTAAACGACTGGTAATAAAATCTTTTAATTCAATAAAGGTTACTGTTATTAGTGAAACATTATTTAACGAAGTAATTTCTCCGGAACGGTTTGCATAAATTGTCTGGCAATAAATTCCACTAGTCCTTAAAATAAATATTTCATAACGGTTGTTATACACTTCTACAGGATGTTGCACATAAACTTTTATAAGTAGTTGCCAGATTAAATTATTTTTGAAACGTTCAAAATTGCGCAAGGATAAAAATTTTGATCTATATAATGTTTGGCGAAAAGTATAAATTGATGAGAATTTTAAAATACTAAAATAAACTACGCAATTACTTATTTCTAAAATTATATTATCGATAAGGGCTTCAATAAAACCTTCAGAGGCGTAGTTGTAAACGGGATAATAAACTAAATTGAAAATTGGCGATTTGGGATCTTTCAAAACATAAAAAGGAATCTGAAAGAGTAACTCGAGATCTGCTAAAAGATTTTTAGTATAAAGAGATTTTTTTAAAACATCTGAATTTATTTTTACATTGTAACCGTATTGTTTTGTAAAAAAATCTTCACAACTTTTTTTAATACATTGAAGAAAAATTGTTTTACCCTCTTTTTGCATAAAAGCTTCAGGATCATCTTTTAAAAACAATTTTGTATAAGTTTCTTCAACTCTAAGGGTAGTGATCGATAATAAATCCTTTTGTATTTCTGTTTTTAAAAGATCAATACCAAGTAATCGCTGATTAACTTTTTTCTTGCTAAAGTTTATCTTATATAAAATTTTCGCAAAAATTCGAGCCGTTAATATTTGCTCGTTATTTTCCGAGATTGAAAGAGTCTTAGTTAGGTTAGACATATTCCTGAAATGTAATCATTAAAATATAAAGCCTATTGTAAAAAGACTATAAAATAAAAAATACCGAAGCTACTTTCTTATAATTTAAAAGAGTAGCTTCGGTTTTTATTTTAGGTTTTAATACGCTGCAAATGATAGAGTATCAGGCATATATCGTTGAATCTCAATAATAAATGCTGCTGTAAAGCTCATCCATGCGGTAATAAGGACAGGTGCGGTAGAAAGATACTTAAGTAGGTTTTGATCCATTAGTCTAATTTAAAATAAAAAATCGTTAACGAGGTGATACTGTAACTTCATCACCCGGTACAAGTAAATCGCCAGAAACTAGCTCTTTCCAAGCCGCAAGAGGCCAAAGGAAACTAGCAGACATCATGCCAAGCGCTACTGGCACATTAATAATAATTTCGTTTTCATTAGGCTTATCAGTAGTCTTTGTATATTGTAGGTAACTACGACCTGACCACCCAATATAACCAGCAATGTATAGGAATAAGATAGCAGGTAGTACAAATTCACCTGCATGGCTTGGTCTTCCATCTGCAATAAGATGTGGTAGACCGTCGGCTCCACATAATAAACCTTGCTTACCATATTTATCGAATCTTACTTTTGTTCGATCGATCTGTTCCTGTAATGCTAAGTAAGAGGGTGTACCCTCTTCGTAATTAGCAAGACGAGCCGTTAGTTTTGCAACACTACCATCAAGTCTTTTTTTAAAAACTGCGGAATCTTTACATGGTACTAGGCCACTAACATCTGCTTGTGCTAGTTGTGGCGTACCTATAAACGTTACGGCTGTAAGGAAAAATAAAAACCAGCGTTTCATATTAGAAATAGAAAAAATTTTATTATTAACAAACTATCTAACTATTATTATATCGGCAATGGTTAGGTATTAGTTGGAAGTTTAAAAATATTTAATTAGAGTTAGAAATTGATCTTCTTATAATTTTACGAAAATCTTCTTGGAAGAACAAAACCGAACGGTTAGAGTTACCCCCTACTTTGATCGTTTCGGCTAGTTCTACTAACCAAATCTGCGAATATGTAAAGAAACTCACGTATATCGATATTATTAATAAGAAAAAGGATAAGTAAACAACTCCTAAACCGGGATCTGATTTCATTTGAAGCCCCGTACTTGTAATAACATCCGAAACTTGTAATTTTAAGTTACTAGTCGTAGATACAAATTCTCCAATGTAGCATTCTTGAACTAAAGTTCCTTTTGGATTATAGAAATAAACTTTTCCATTCAAATCATTTAGCACAACAGTTAAATCTGTTTCTAAAACATTGTTTAAAGACAAGGAACCAAACCAAAAGCGGTTACCACCTTTAGTAATTTTTTTCAAAGGTATTTGGAATGTTTTGTCATTATTTAATCGTAATTTTATTCCAACAATATTCCAATCAGTCTGGTACATCGTCAGATCTTTATATACCAGGGGTTCATTTACAAATATTATTTTTCTTTTTACTTCATTACCTTTTTCATCAAATAAAGATAAATCAGAATAAAATTGGTCGGTTTTTAGATCTTTTGTATAGGTAATCCAAAAATTGTTGATTCTACAAAATAATGTTTGCGGAATATAGCTTACGTTTCCAAGCTTTGTTAAATTTTGTATGTGAAAAATTTCCCCACGTGGAACAATTTCTTGAGCTGTATAACCAGTAAAAGTTCCTAGTGTTGAACCTAAAAGTAAAACGATGATACTCATATGGACAATCACTGGTGCTACCCGGCCCAATAAACCAGAATAGGAATAACCCTTTTTATGCTGGCGAAAAAAATGATATTTATTATCGTTGCAATTAAATGCAACAGTATTTGAAATACCAGATTTAATACTACTATTTACTTTAAGATTATTGTATTGTTTCTGTTTGGTAATAAATTTCCAAATCTTAAAGGTTTTTACAGAAGGCAATTGAGTTGTAAATGTACAAGCTAAAAGGGAACTCCCAAATAATACAAGGGTAACTAAAAACCACCAAGCATTATAAACTCTATCTAAACCAAGCAAGATAATTACTTTCCAACTTAAAAAACCGAATAACGGATTATTTTCGGAATAGTTTTCCTTGTAAAAATTTAAACCTTGATCTTGTTCAATAATTGTACCAACTGCAATCATGAATCCAATAGTAAATAACAACCCTATTGCAAACTGTAAATTAGCTAATTTTTTTAAAACTTTTGTTTTATTTGGTTTGTACATAAAATTTAATACTTGTCAAACAATGCTATTTAAACTATTATTCTAGTTATAGAAAAAAAGCCGGGATAGCTCAGTTGGTAGAGCAGTGGATTGAAAATCCTCGTGTCTCCAGTTCAAATCTGGATCCTGGCATTTAATAGTTTAAAACTAATTACTAATAAAAGCTATATAAATAATTTTGCATTTATGCTAAGTAAGACTAAATTAATAAATTCTTTAAAAATTTTACCGTTCGTTTAGTTCATGAATTTTACTTGGCATCAATTTTACGCAACATACACGCATTGTGCATTGTGCTATAATAAGGATCTTGATTTCGTCTTGCGGGCGTATATTTATATAGTATTTAAAGGAATTAAAGGCGTATATTACAATAGATCTGGGTGAAATATTCTTTAAGAATATTCTTCATACATTTGTCTATCTGAGTAAAAGAATATGTTCCTATAATTTAATTAGATAACACATTAAATATACTTATGTATTAAATAAACAAGGTTGGTAATGAATTGTTGCTTACTTGTGATATCTTATTCTATAAGATAAAGAAATAATAAGTATTTTATTTCGCTTGTTATATTTCATAGTTCTGAAATATAAAACCCAGCAATCTTTTAGCATAACTTTAAACCAG
>TARA_B110000003_G_scaffold68380_1_pt1 | contig 20770 bp, 14 predicted proteins | sample TARA_B110000003 | Tara Oceans TARA_B110000003 (sample SAMEA4396424) | marine metagenome | biome: Westerlies Biome; feature: [SRF] surface water layer (ENVO:00010504); material: water (ENVO:00002006), including particulate matter (ENVO:01000060) such as... | depth 5 m
GCCAAGGATGGCTCCGGCCCCAAACTGGAGCGCTTTGCACTGTGTGAAGCAGGCCAATCCTTGCCAACTCATGCCGACCATTTGGCAGTCCTTCAGCCAGGGGGAGCGACGGTGGAATTCCACATTGGCCAAAAAGAAGCAAGCGGTGGTCTGCACTTCCACGCCCGTCCTTCCATGCCTGGGAAACACAATGCCGCCAATGCCTTGGTGGCCGCATCCCTCGCATACCATGCCGGTGCCACACAAGAAGTCATTGCCCGAGTCGTGGCTGAATTTCAGGGGGTCCATCGGCGCATGGATGTGCACTTGGACACCCCAAACGCAGTTTACGTCGACGATTATGCGCATCACCCAACGGAATTGAGGGCGCTGATCCAAGCCACCAAAGAACGTTGGCCCGGACGACATCTCACCCTGGTGTTTCAACCCCATTTGTATTCAAGAACCCGGGATTTCGTTCAAGAATTCTCCGAAGTTCTCGCCTTGGCAGACCGTGTGATGTTGCTCCCCATTTACCCTGCTCGTGAAGCCCCCATCCCCGGCGTTGATGCACAATGGCTGTTTGATAACATCTCGACACCCCACAAGCAACTCTGCACTTCAGATTCCATCTTCGGTTCCTTGAAGGCATGTCCCGTGGATGTGTTGGTGACGGCAGGGGCAGGTGACATCGATCGCTTGGTTTCCAAAGCCCTCCAGCACATGCAGGGCCGCCGGAATTGACGACATGATTGCACGCATCCTCAGCATCCTATTTTCCCTCGCCGCACTCTGCGCGGTGCTCGGGTTCGCCAGCACACAAGCTGCTGAACGACGTGTGCAATCCATCGAGGTGAATGTGAAAGATGCTGCTCAAGCTGAATTTCTCAATGGGCGACGCATCACGGAACAACTGGGCACGACCAGGCTTGAAGGCGAATTGTTGGACGATGTCGATCTCCAGTCCATGGTGAACCATTTGGAAACCATGGGGCCTTGCGACCACGCCGAAGCCTACCCAACCATGGATGGAACCTTGCACATTGATGTTTGGCAAAGGACGCCCCTGCTTCGCGTGCATGTCAACGGCGGCCGTGACTTTTACCTCGACGATGGAGGGAAAACCATGGAATTGGATGCCTACCACACCCCCCACATCCCCGTGATGCATGTGGACCGCGAAACACAAGCCACCATGGGCTATCGCTTTGTCAAAGCCACTGAAGGAGACGTTTTTTGGGATGCCTTGACCGACCAACTCTCCATGAACGACCAAGGAGAACTTGTTCTTCACCCTCGTCTTGCAGGCCACCACATTGTGCTTGGGAACGACAAGGATGTCGAGCATAAAAAACGAAACCTCCTCGCCTTTTACCGCGCCCACATCGAGCGTGGCAATTTGAGAACGTACCAACGCATTGACCTCACCTACCGCGATCAAGTGATTGCACAACGCTACCCATGATGGAGAACCAACCCAATACCAACACCAACGAAATCGTCGTCGGACTCGACATCGGAACAACCAAAATCGCTTGCTTCATCGGACGCAAGAACGAGTTTGGGAAAATTGAGCTCTTGGGCTACGGCCGAAGTGAATCGGTGGGGGTCTCACGAGGAGTGGTGGCCAACATTGACCGCACAGTCGCCTCCATCAAGCAAGCTGTGCAGGAAGCGGAAGAGAAGGTCGGTGCACAAATCCAATTGGTCAATGTGGGCATCGCCGGACAACACATCAAGAGTCTGCAACATCGTGGGCTGATCACCCGAGAGAATCTGGAAGCAGAGATCGGCTTGCAAGACATTGAGGCCTTGATCGAGGACATGCACAAACTCGTGATGCAACCGGGAGAGGAAATTCTTCACGTAATCCCTCAGGAATTCACTGTGGACAACGAGCAAGGCATCAAGGACCCCATTGGCATGTCGGGAGTGAGGCTGGAAGCCAATTTCCACATCATCACTGGACAGATGGCGGCCGCACAAAACATCTACAAGTGCATTCGCAAGGCCGGCCTCGAGGTGGACCAACTCATCCTTGAGCCCCTCGCCTCTGCCGCTTCAGTGCTCTCTGAGGAAGAGAAAGAAGCTGGCGTGGCATTGGTGGACATCGGGGGTGGTACGACCGACATTGCCATTTTCCAAGATGGCATCATCCGCCACACAGCTGTCATTCCTTTTGGGGGCAATGTCATCAGCGACGACATACGCCAAGGCTGTCAGATCATGAAGCGCCAAGCAGAGCAACTCAAAAAGAAGTTTGGCTCAGCTCTAGCCCAGGAAACCAAGGCCAATGAAATTGTTTGCATCCCTGGCCTCACGGGCCGCAAACCTAAAGAGATTGCCCTCCGCACCTTGTCCCAAATCATTGAAGCTCGGATGACGGAAATCATTGAACATGTGCACTACGAGGTGCGCAGTTCAGGATTTGGGGACCAGCTCATTGGCGGCATTGTCTTGACAGGTGGCGGATCGCAATTGAAGCATGTGACACAATTGTTCCAATTCGTAACGGGATTGGATTGCCGCCTTGGTTTCCCAGGAGAGCACATCACAAAAGCACCTGAGGACACCTCCATCCCGTCCTACTCCACAGGTGTGGGATTGGTGATCAAAGGGTACGATCGCATCCGCGCCAAATCCACAGACGACTCACCTGACACGGCCAAGCCCAAGCGAGACTTTGGCAAGGCCTTCATGAACAACATCAAAACCTGGTTCGAGACCGACGTCGCCTGACACGCCTACCCCTTCCATCCAAAAACATCCATCCATGCATTTCAATCTCCCTCAATCGTCCAATTCACCGATCAAAGTCATCGGCGTCGGTGGTGGCGGCTCCAATGCCGTGAACACCATGTTTGAACAAGGCATCAACGGTGTCGACTTCATTGTCTGCAATACCGATGCCCAGGCCTTGGACATCAGTCCAGTGCCAAGAAAAATTCAATTGGGGGCAACACTCACCGGAGGTCAAGGTGCCGGATCCCTTCCCGAAGTGGGAAAGAATGCCGCCATTGAGAGCCTGGACGAGTTGACCAACCTCTTGGGCACCGACACCAGCATGGTCTTCATCACTGCCGGCATGGGAGGTGGCACAGGAACCGGTGCTGCGCCTGTCATCGCACAAGCCTGTCGAGAACGTGGTATCCTAACTGTCGGCATCGTCACCATACCCTTTCAATTTGAGGGACGACGACGAAACAACCAAGCCTCAGAAGGGCTCGATGCCATGCGCGAAGCCGTGGACACTTTGCTCATCATCCGAAACGACAAACTCAGGGAACTGTTTGGAAACCAAACCATTCGAAGTGCGTTTGCCAATGCCGACCAGGTTCTGTGCACAGCCGCCAAAGGCATTGCTGAAGTCATCACACTGACAGGCGAAATCAACGTCGACATGAACGATGTCAATACCGTCATGCGCAACAGTGGAAGGGCCATCATGGGCTCGGGGAGTGCCTCTGGACAGGGACGCGCCGTCAAGGCGGTGGGCGAGGCACTAGAGAGCCCATTGCTCAATGACAGCGACATCACAGGTGCCAACTTCGTGTTGCTCAACATCACTTTTGGCACGGAAGAAATCCTGATGGACGAGATCATGGAAATCACAGACCACATCCAAGCCTCGGCTGGACAAACCGCTGAGGTCATTTGGGGCTACGGAACCGATCCGAACCTCGGCGAAGACCTATGTGTCACTGTCATCGCCACAGGTTTTGAAGGGAAAACTCTGGACCAAACCACAGCAGCTTCTTCGCCCAAGAAACATTATCTCGGAAAGGAAGACACGGTTGAAAACAATGTGCCTCCTTTGGTGCCCGCGACAGCACCGGCGGAGTCTGAACCGTTCTTGGTCCAACCCGATCCTTCAGAACCACAAGCAGATTTTGCCTCTGACAACCTCAAATGGGACCTGGAAGCCCCCCAAAAGGAATTGTTCCCAGCAGCCGATGAGGCCCCACTCGCTGAGGTACCCACGTCTGACGCACAATCCGATTTGCCCCAAGCAACCTTGAGCCATGAGGAGGCCTCTTTGGACAGCGAGAAAGTGGACACAGCTCCCAAATCGGAGGACACCTTTGAAACAGCGTCCGACGAAGGTTTTGTCATTTACAACCTCGATGAAGTGCCCGAGCCCGAGGACCTAACGCCCGACACCCCGTCAGACGCGGCTCCTGCTGACACCACTCCCCCAGAATCCGACTGGACTGACGAGCAAGAAGATCTGACGCCACAGCCGCAACCCTCGGTCCAACCCTCAAAAGAAGCCTTTGCGGAGCGTCAGCGCCAAATCACACGTAACCTGGCTGATTTTAAAAGCAAGTTGAACCTTCCAGGCAGAATTGCAGACCTGGAAAACGAGCCCGCCTACAAGCGTCGGAATGTCTCCATCGAAGACACGCCACACAGCTCGGACTCGTCCATGAGCAGGTTCAGCCTGAACGAAGAGGTCGACGCAGAAGGAAACCGTCGCACCGAGCTTAGGGACGACAACTCCTTCCTTCACGACAACGTGGACTGATGGGCCAGCTCGCTGATCAAATCACTCAGGGCATCAAGGATGCCATGCGTGCGAAAGACAAGGTTCGTCTTGCCACCCTTCGGGACGTCAAGAGCAAGCTGCTCCTTGAGGCCACAAAGGAAGGCGCAGGCGAAACCATCGAAGACGCCACGACACTCGCCATTTTGTCCAAACTGCTCAAGCAGAGAACGGAGACAGCCACCCTCTACGCCGAACAGGGGCGTGGCGACCTTGAGGAAGAGGAACGACAACAGGCCAAAGTCATCTCAGAGTATCTGCCACAGGCCCTAAGTGAATCGGAAATCAAAGAGAAGGTCACAGCCATCATTGCCTCAAGCGGCGCCACCACCATGGCGGACATGGGCAGAGTAATGGGACAAGCCACTGCCGCCATGGCAGGACGGGCGGACGGAAAGGTGATCTCAAGCATTGTGAGAAGCATCCTTGCGGCTGACGGATGACCGTCCGGCACCAAGCGAAAGCTCACTCTGGCAGCACCAACCTCAGATCGAGGCCAGTGACGACCTGAGACAGCCAGTTGCGCGCCAAATCTGAATTGGACCCTGAGGTCCAGGTGTTTTCCGCCCAAGCTCCTCGGCCCATCGGACTTGACCAATACCAACCGACATACCAGCCCGGTTTTTCCTTCTTGGCACGTCTTTGGATGCCAATTTCGGCCAAAATTGGCACCACCACATACCTCGTACGTCCTTGATAAGCTTGGACCACGTGATCGGCTCCCGCAGCCTGATTGAATTCTGAAACAATGGTCTCAGATATCTTCCACTCCACTGCCACTCCTCCGCTTGCTTGCAACTCGATGTCTTTCCAACCCAATGGGATGCGAATGCCGCCAAGCAAGGGCAAGCGGTACGACAGACTTCGCATCTGAGGCAGCGTGTCCACCGTTGACAAACCCAAAGAATCGTTCTCGAATTGCACCACAATACGGTGCTCTCTTCGCACCCACTCCAGCCCCCCTCCCAACGTCCAACCATCGCGAAGACGTCGGTGGATTCTGAGACCAACCTCTGTGCCAAATCCAGGATCCCACGTCGCGGTCAAACCCTGTCCTTGCACCAGCGTTGGTTCCATGCCCATCGCTTTGACTGGCAAGTGCATTCGGCCCACCACATCGAGCTCCCATGGCAGGCCCTGGGTTTGACCATGAGCCGAAGTGGACGTCAACCAGCCCCAAAGTGCAAGTGCCAAGATGCTGCCAGTGAACACGAGCAAACCCCAACGCCAACCCCTATGAGGAATGAAGGGGTCGCGGAATTCTGCATGCACAAGGTGGTTGATGTTCATGGCCTCTGCATCCATCGATTTGGATACGCCAAACATGACTTCACCATTTTCCTCATGCCGTTCAAAAGGGACATCTGCCGCACGGCATCTCTCTTCAAAACGACCCACGTAACGATGGTCACGAAACACGAACACCCTGTAACGGTTGTCCCCTGGGTGGCTGTAATGGTTGACCCAACGCATGAATGAGCGTGCTTAAAGCGTGGGCTTCAATTGATGGTCAGATACCTCATCACCTGAGGCGTCTCGCCAGCGGGTGACAAACTCCAACGGCCAACGGTGGCTTGATGGCCAAGCGACCTGTGGATATCCGATGTAGAACAGCCCCATCACAGTGCCTTCATCTGGCAACAACATGGCCTGCTTGACCTCAGGCAAACCCATGAACTTGGGGGTCGTCCACTTGGCCCCCAGTCCGTAAGCGGTGCAGGTCAAATGCATGTTCTGCACAGCACACGCGACCGCCCATGCCTCGTCCTCCTCAGAAATTCGGCCTGAAGGGTCGTGAATCCTTCCCAAGCCAATGACACAATTGCAGGCATCCAAACGATGCTTCAACTTCTCCATTTTGATGGGGTTGGCCGCAGTGCCTGCAGACCGCTCATACCAATGGGGAAGACCCTCTCGCAGGACCTCCAAGCCATTGTCCATGAAAACAGTGAAACGCCATGGTTGGGTCATCCCATGGTTGCCTGCCCAGGTACCCGAACGCAAGATTTCCTCCACAATGTCCGGGTGAACCTTGCGCGAGGTCATTTGCTCAGGCGCAAAAGATCTCCGGTCGCGCATCAGCGCCCCAACATCACTCAAATTGTGTCGCATGCTCCAAAGGTAGCGCTGAATACCAGCCAAGGCTAGCCCATCCAAGAACCGCTGTTGACATCCAAGGCTTGGCCCGTAAACGTGCCAACACGTCTTTTTTCAACTGATTCACCAAAGCCAGAAAACAAAAAGTCGACCCACTGTGCCATGTCCTCAGGGGAACTCATGGCACCTGATGGCAACAAAGCCTCCTGTTTGTCCTTGGACGCTTCAAAAGAAATGCCTTCCGCATCCGCCATGGCCTGGATGCTTTCACGGGCCATCTCCGTGTCCACCCAGCCTGGACAGAGTGCATTGACCATCACGCCTTGGGCCGACCATTCCATCGCCAGCGACCTAACCAAACCGAGCAAACCGGTTTTGCTCGCCACATAGGCCGATTGTCCAGGCACTCCAAACCTTGCCAGCACACTGCTCGTCACAAGGACATGCTTCACCCCCCCGGCCTTTAGGAGCCAAGGATGGCAAGCTTGAACAGTGTTGTACGTCCCTGTCAAATTGATGCGAATGATCTCTTCCCATCGATCGTCTTTCCCAAAAATGTTGGGGCCACCCACACCCGCATTGGCGAATACAGCCACCAAAGGACAACGGGCCAAATCAGCCCGCGGCGAACTCAAAAGCTCCACCAAGGCTGTGGCATTGGCCACATCAACGGACGCCGTCACATGCACATCCGGTCGCGACAGGGAGGCACAAACCTCATCCAGCGGCGCTTTCCTTCGTCCCACCAACAACAGGCGGATGCCTTTCCTTTGAGACAACAACTTTGCCGTCGCCGCGCCAATGCCTGAACCAGCTCCCGTGATTAGAATCGTTTCCATGCTCAAAGAAACAAAAAAGGCCCGGCTTGCGCCGGGCCTTCATTGTATCCATCGGATTCAGATCAGCAGATCTGACCGAATGCAGTCAAGAATTCGAGCAAGTCAGCTGTAGAAACGGAACCATCACCGTTCAAGTCAGCAGGACAAGGGTTTGCGATGTCGAAATCACATGAACCGTCGTCAATCACTGCACCTTCGCTGTAGTTGGTTGCACTATCGTAAGTACAGCCTGAACATCCGTCAAACACACAGAGCGTGATGTCTGAAATGTTCGTGTCGGCGTTGTAGTTGCAAGCTGTAGGGATGTCACATCCAACCACACAGGCGTCGCCTGAGCCAACGTTGAAGGAGACCGTTTCACCCGCAGCACCAGAGACAATGCCTCCGAATGCACCAGCGATGTTCCAAGAAATCTCTCCTGGGTAGGAGCCTTCCGTTACAGAAACGCTGTAGCAACCGTCAGCCAAGCAGTAGCTGTCTGCACCGTTGCTTCCCGCTTCAATTGTACCGGTACCGAGAACAGTGCCGTCTACAGTAGAGAGCGTGTACTCAGCTCCGTTCCAACCGTCTCCGAAGCTGTCCACCATGTTCACAGTCACACAGTTGTCGAAGCAGCAAGAGCCATCGTCAAGCAATGCTGCAGCATCGTAGTTGCAAGCAGTGTTGTCTGTACATCCTGCACAGCTTTCGAACTCACATGAACCGTCTTCGTCGGTTGCAAGAGCATCGTAGTTGCACGCTCCAGCATCTGTACATCCGCAAACCGCTCCACCAACAGAAATGGTAATGCCGTCGGTAGGTCCACCTGTAGCCAGTACTTCACCGTTTTGGTCAAGCGCTTGCCAAGAGACCTCAGAAGGCCAATCTCCATTTGAAACCGAGATGCTGTAGCACCCTGGTGCCAAGCAGAAGAAGTCGGATCCAAACTCAGGACCGGCAGAGTTGTCATTGTCCACGAATGTAGCAGCCTCATCAAGTGAGCCTTCAGCCACGACGTTGCCGTCGAGGTCAGCCACTGTATAAGCCGATCCGTTCCAACCGTCACCGAATGAGTCGTTCATGAAGAACTCCACTGGGGTGCCTGTCTCATCTGCACAAAGGCAGCTGAAGAAATCACAATCACCACTGTCCACGTTGGCAGCCATGTCGTAGTTGCAAGCAGCTTCGTCCATGCAACCCTCAACCACAGCGGCACAGTCGAACACGAGGTCGAAGGCACCGTTGTCATCAGTCAAAGGTGAGCCATCAACATCCGAAGCACCCACATAAACGTAGTAGGTCAATCCTGGGGTCGAGATGAACTCGAAGTTCACGTCGTCCGCATCGAACAAGTCGCATGCACCAGTACCATCAGAAGCCAAAGCAGAGGCGGCACAAGTAAAGTCACCTGCGATGTAAATCGGCTCAGTGCTGTAAGGAGCAATCGTGATGACCGCTGAACCTGCACCACCTGCATCCAATCCTGCAATGCCCATGAGGTCGCCCAATCCATCGGTGAAGGTGGCGCTGGCGCCATTCCAACCGTCTGCATAAGCGTCGACCATCAGCAACGTGTAATCACCTGCATCCAAACAGATGGTGCCAGAGTTTGGCGCGCCACCAGAAAGAACCGTATCGCCGCTGGCGTTGGTCAAATCCCAAGAGATTTCGCTGTCCCACGTTCCACCGCCCACAGAGTAGGTTGTGGTCACTTGCGTATCACATGGGTCTGCCGCAGGAGCATCGACGCCCCCACCTCCACATGCTTCTGTCGCAGTGTAGATGTTGATTTTGGAATCAATGGCTGAGCCACATGTGCTAAGGTTGATCAAAGAGCTGTCGCCTTCGAAGGTGTACCACACACCAGCTCCTGGAGAAGCCTCACAACCGGCTACGTTCAAAGGAGCACCAATGCTCGATGAACCACCCGTTGACCCAACAACCACAGTGTTGCACTCCAACGCGATGGCGTTGGCGCACTCGTCGTTTGCCGGAGTCACACCAGTGAAGTCACAAGAACCGTCGTCTTGGTTTGCAGCTGGGTTGTAGTTGTTCGCCTGTTCATCGGTGCAACCCAAGAGGATGCCTGTCGTTGTGAACTCAAAGTCTCCACAAGTGGCCTGATCGTCAGTCCAAATCACGAAGTAGTAGTCCGTGTTGGGATCCAACTGGGGCAAGAAGCCTTCCACAGATCCTGCGCAAGTTCCTGTCACAACACAACCCACGAATGGTCCCAAATCGTCACAAGTGCTTCCTGTCAACATTGCGAATCCGATGGACTCGTTCGTCAAGTTGGTGGCATTGAAGAAGAAGGTGTTGAAATCACCGCTGTTGAATGTGAAGTACACAGCATATCCCGTGCCTGTTCCTTCCCAAGGAAGGTTCAACTCTTCAGCATTGGCTCCGCAGAGGTTGCCCGTAAACGTTTCACCAGTCGTCTGGGAAATCGCTCCTGAACAATCGTCGTTGGATGGTGACGTAGTCAGTTCAGTGTTGCAGGAGGCAGACAACGCAAAGTTGCTTCCACCTGAACCTTCAACACGAACGTAGTAGTCCATACCAGTCATGGCAGACCAAGCAATGGTGCTGTGGAAACCAGTTGCACAACCATCGTTGTTGGTCGCGATGCAAGTCAAGGCACCCTCCAAATCTTGAGTGAAGATGGCGATGTCCGTTCCTGTCGCATAATCTGTGTCCACATCGTTCAATGGGGTGTCACAGGTACTCATGGTGATTTGCTGGTCCGCGTCAGAGTTGATTACGTACCAAACACCAGCTGCACCCAAAACATCGTTTCCAAACTCCAACCCGCTCAAGGCTTCGTTGTCGTTTGCATATTGAATCGAACCAGAAACGCTAGCACCACAGAACAAACCTTCTGCGTTGGCCACGTCGTCGTTGGCTGGAGGGAACTCACAAGAACCATCATCCACTGTTGCAGATGGGTCGAAGTTGTTTGCTGACGTGTCAGAGCAACCTTCGAAGCCACACTGGCCTGTCAAAGTGAAGTCCAAACCGTAGTCTTCACCCGCACCCACTGTTTGGTACACCGTGCCGAACTGGTCAGAGAGATCAATGCTCACCTCCCCAGGGAAGGCATCATCGAGAACCTGGAAGTTGTAGCAACCTGGCGCCAAGCAAATCAAGTCTGAACCTGCAGTAAGGCCGTCACCTGTGAATGCCGTGCCAAGAGAGCCGCTGTCCACCAAAGCTCCTGAAGACAAGTCGTAGAGGTAGTACTCTGAACCGGACCATCCGTCGCCAAAGCTGTCAGTCATGTCCACGTTCAAGATGAACGTTCCTGGATCGCAGTAGATGCATGCTCCGCTGTCAACTGTGGCGTTTGGATCGTAGTTGGCCGCAGATGAATCTGTGCAACCGATGCAGCTGTAGTCACAAGAGCCATCGTTGATGTCTGCTGTGGCGTCGTAGTTGCAAGCACCGCTGTCGTTGCAACCTGCAACACATGAAGCTGAACCAAATGAACCTTCTGTTCCGTCACCCGTCAAGATTTCCTCACCGGTGATGGCGTTGGTCAAAGACCATGTGGTCTCCCCAGGGTAGTTGTCAGGTGTCAAGCTCACCACAACACAAGCATCTGCATCCACAGAGCAGAAGAGCGTGGTTTCAGAAGCACCAAAGTCACCACCTGAAGCAACAACTTCGCCCGCCAAGGATACTGAGTAAGAACCTTCTCCGTAAGCGCAGCAAATGCCGTCACCGAACTGGTCATTGATGGTAAAGTTGTAGTACACACCTTCACAGTAAACACAAAGTTCATTGTCGATGATGGTCGCATCTGCATCGTAGTTCAATGCAGTCTCGTCGCCGCAACCAATGCAGCTGTAATCACATGAACCATTGTCCAAGGTGGCTGTATCGTCGTAGTTGCAAGACGCTGGGTCCGTGCAACCTGCGCAAGAGAGGTACTCGCAAGAACCGTCATTGAAGTTGGAATTCTCGTCGTAGTTGCAAGCAGATGCGTCGTTGCATCCAGCAACAACACAAGCATCCGATCCAGCAAAGAAGAAGAAGTCAGCATCAAAGGTTGTGCCTGCACCGCCAGCCCCGCTTCCGGAGTTGATGACATTGCCCGCAGCATCAACAGCTTCCCAAGAAGCTTCTCCACCATATGCACCCATTGAAATTTGAGCTGTGTAGCATCCTTCAGGCAAACACAAGTCGAACGACTGCGCAGCGCCAGTGATCTCAGTAGAGTCACCGTTGAGGATGAAACCACCCCAAGAACCACCGCTATTGAATGACCATCCGTCACCGAACGAGTCAAAAGTATTGATGGTCATAACGTTGTCCAAGCAGCAAGAACCGTCATCGACAGTTGCATCTGCATTGTAGTTGGAGGCTGCTGGATCGGTACAACCAGAAACTTCAGCACTCACCGCTAGGTCAATGGAAACCACACTCGCAGTGACTGTGACTTCAGTGGTCACTCCGCCCCAAGTGAAAGTAGCGCTTTGGCCGTCCCATCCGTCTCCGTAGGAATCAGAACCAATGAAAGTGTAGTTGCCAGCAACTAGGCACCAGGTGCCAGCTTCACCAGACAAACCAGAAAACAAGTTGTTGCCAGCTTCATCATTGAGCTGCCAAGAAACTTCGCTTGGGTAGTTGGTGGTGGGAATGGTGTAGTCCACGGCAATCTCGCCGTCGGCACACTGACCCCAAGCACCAGTTGAAAAGAGCAGCGCAAACGCTCCAAGAGCGGTCGCCATCTTTGTGTACATGTTGAACATTAGAACAGGTTTTGGTTTAAACAAACAATTGAATTCAAGCTTTAAAGTGCCTTCAAACAGGCGCATTCACTAGAGAATGACGTCTACAATCAGGCAGGGTTGCCTCCTAGCTAACTCGTTTCAGAGCACTTATCGACGGGCTAAATGTAGGAGAGTGACCCCGGAAAACCAACAATCGTTAAAGAATATTTAACGACGCTTCAAAGCCCTTGGTCGAGAAAGGTCGCTGTTTGGTCGGCAATTCTAGCGCAACTTGCTGATTCACAACAGCGTGGGTTTGAACAAAAAGACCGGTGCATTTGTGTCGCGTCAAAACAAGGTCGATTCACCACATCTCAGCGTGCCACGAATCGGCCACATGCTTGACGCCTTCGCGGCGCAAATCGCCCAATTGAGTGACCGTCGTGTCCACCACCTGGACCGAAGCCGGATCCACGTTGCCACATTTGATTTGGGCCCAAAATTCATGGAGCCTCATCCGCGACCATTGCGCCTCATTCCCTCCCTTCCGGTGCACCACCCAGGAGCGGTCGAAGAGGTCCAAATTGGCCAATGAAGGAGAGGCACTGCCCAAGCCCTTGAGCGCGGCCACAGAAGCATCGATGCTGCAACCTGTGGCGGCCTGCATCGACTCGTCCACGGCCAACACAACGAGTTGGTCCAACACCACCGCGGCTTGTGCATGCAAAGGCTTGCCGTGGGCAGCCCATCCTTTGAGGAAAGCGCCAAGCGCCTCCTCCACCTCCTGACGCTCAAGTGCACTCAAGATTCTGTTGCAGGTGTAGACCCAAACACGTGAGGCATCGGGCAAGGTCAACTCGGTGAGGGGCAATTGTTCCATGGTCAAGACAAAGGTACTTTCAAGAGAGGTCGAGAGGCATCAAGAAGCATCAAGAAACAGGGGGAGGGTCCAAGGACTGCAGCATCCAAGGAATGGCCACCACCATCAAGGAGGGCAGCGGCGACTGAAGGAACCCCAGCATGTCGCGGGCCAGCGCGTACCACGGCCATCCCGGCGCACTCATCGCAAGGCCCACCATGGGCACCCCCGAAGTCACATAGATCAGCAACAGCCAAGGCACGCGGTCAGGCACTCCCGCCGTGCGCAAAAACAAAACATCGAGCATGAAAAACACCACCAAGATGACGGCAGAAAGCCCCCACTTGAAGGCGACCAACTCCCCACGGTCCAAGCCGTGGAAGAAGCTCCATGTCGAACGGCTCACGTAAAAGTTGTGCCTGCCCACCGGCGCGTGGTCCTTCCACCACACCAAACGAGACCCCGCGTCGTCCTGCCAAAACTGCGCCTCGTTGCCCACCTTGAGGTAGTGGTTGACCTTGATTTTGGACTGCTCCTGCAAGAGCCCAAAGCCCAGCATCGCAAGGAGAACCAGCAACCACCATGGCCGGCGCCACGGCAGCATCGGCGGGCGACCTTCCGACTTTGGACGCTCCGTCATGACGTGCGTCGGGCCCGGCGGCCTTGAAGGGTCCACAGGTACCACAACCCAAAGACCCCTCCGTAGATGAGGACCGTGAAGGTGTAATCGTGGTTGAACTCGAGCCACTCAGGTGCGGTGGCCTGCATCCGCGCAAGCACGATCACCCGCCCAATGTTGGCCGCATGAAGCACGACGATCCCCAGCGGAATGAACCAAAGCTTGGCGGTCCAAGGACCGGGAAAGGCCAAAATGAAAATGGAAAACAACGCAAAGAGCGCCACGCCGTCGCAAGGGGCACCGATTTGGACCCCGGCATGGCCTGCCACCCCCACGCGGTCCTTGTGCGTCGCCGGCTGGGGATAGGCGCCAGGCTCCCACCCCATCCACCCAAAGGCGGTCTCCGTGGCATCCACCATGTGCGCTATGACCACCTCGTCCAGCATGGTCCGCGGCTTGAGCACCTGCTCGTACGCCACACTCCAGACGATGTAGGCCAAAAAAGCCAGCACAAAAAATCGAAACGTTGGGGTGTTCCGCAACTCCCGGAACGTGGACCGTGGCGTCGTAGGCATCACCAAATGCTTGTGTCCTCGACGGTGTTGAAGCTTAGGCCTCTTTCTCGAGCAACTCCTCCTCCCTCCGACGGCGCATCGCCGCCGTGGCCAGTCCTCCTCCCGCAATCGCCAACAAACTCAACCCACCATCCAGTGGGATGGTTGCGCATGTAGGGTCTGAAGCATTGTAACATTCGGATCCTTCGACACAAACAGTGAAATCCAAACAACCTAGATCACATACGGCATCGTCATCAGCCCAAGTCTCTCCAACACACGCCCCAATGCCAGAGTAAAAGTCAGAATCCAAGTCACAGCACTGCGCAGAGAAGTAGCCAGTAATGCCCGTCAGAAAGAAAATGAGGAAAAAGCGTTTCATGAAGAGAAGGATTACTTTTGCGCAAGATGGCAAAGAACTCCCACACCCCGCTTGTAAGCCTCGAAGATTTCAGGCCTTACATCAAATTGCTCGGCAAAAATTGGTGGGCTTTGATGGCTTTTGCAATGATTGGATACGGTGCAGGACTCCTCGTTACGCACCAAATGGTTGACATCCACAGGGCCACAGCGGAAATTCTTGTGAACCAAAAGGAGGGCAACGGCATCGATGCCATGCTCGGTTCCCGTGGAGGCTCACGCGGGTTCAGCTACTACAACGACGAAGTCCAAAACCAACTCCGCGTGCTTCGCTCCTATGACCTCGTGGGCCGGGCCATCGACAAAATCAACGACCCCATTGACCACCACCTCGTGGGACGAATCAAGGAAATGCCTGTTGCAGGGTTTGGTGCCATCGACATCGAGGTGGACATCGAAGGATGGAGCGCAAACATGGCCGGGGTAGCCATAGACCTGTTCGTTTTGGACGCAAAACGGTACAGGCTCGTGCTGCGCGCGACACAACCCCAAAGCGACCAGGTGGCCCTGGAAGCGTCCTTTGGACAGCGCGTACTGAAGGAAGGTATTTCCCTCACAGTTCGGCTGGACCCGGATGTAGCGCGCAGCGCAGAGCGCCTCGAATCCGCGTCTTTCCAGCATTTCAGGATTCGGTTCAAAACCCGAGATCAACGAATTGGCCAGTACCGCGGGGCGTTGCAAACGACGAATGTGGAACGCACCAGCGTGATCACGTTGACATGCAGCGACGTCATCCCGGGCAGGGCCAAACGGTTCCTAGACTCCTTGGCCGCCACCTACATCGATTACACAGCAGAGGCCCGTCTGGCCACCAGCTTGCAAACGGAGGTTTTCATCGATGGGCAACTCGAGGAAATCAACGCGTTGACAGACACACTCGAGCGTCAAGTGGATTTTTACCGGGCCCAAAACGAAGTGTTGGACCTCACCCGAGAACAAAACGAATACTTCAACTCCTTGGTGGATCTCGAGCGTCAACTCAGTGAAATGGACGTACAGGCTGAATCCCTGGACAATCTCGGGGTCTTTTTGACAGCCCCCGGCGGCTCGGCTGAATTGCCTCCCTCCAGTTATTTCATGTTGGACGACCCATGGATGGGCGAACAAATGGGGGCATTGATGGAATTGGAAGCGCGGCGGTCAGCCATGCTCCTTGATGTCCAACCAGGGTCGTACCAGGTGCGGCGTCTCGATTCCAGTGCGCAACACGTGCGCAGCAATGTGGTGAGCTACCTCGCAGACAAAATGGGCATGGTCGAGCGGCGGCGCATCAACTTGCAAGCTGACATCCGTGGACTGGAGTCCAGGCTGTCTGGATTGCCCAAAACCCAGCGCGACATCCTGGCCATGGAGCGCAAGCTCGGGGTCAACGAAAAGCTCGCAGTTTACCTGCTCGAGCGCAAGGCAGCGACGATCATCGCCCGCGCCAGCATTACGCCTGAAGCCTCATTGATTGAACGGGCGCGCTACGCAGGCAAGGTGGGGCCCGACAAAAGACGTACGATCTTAACCTACTCAGCTATTGGGCTGCTAATCGCCTTGGCACTGGCCGTGGTCCGCATGCTGATGTTTGAGCGGCTCGAAACCATGTCTGAACTCCGCGAAGCGGTTGCTTCCCCGGTCATTGGAGGCATCCCGTTCTACCCTGAGGTGGCCCAAGACCCCATCGCTTGTCGTGCCGACAGCCGGAGTGCAGTGACGGAGGCGTTTCGAGGCCTTCGAACCAACTTGCAATATCTGTTGGCCAAAGAAAATGCCAACGTCATTCTCGTTTCTTCCTTCCATGCACAAGAGGGGAAAAGTTTTGTGTCATGCAACCTTGCCAGCATTTTGAGCAAAGCAGGCAAAAGAGTAGCCCTTGTGGACTTTGACATGCACAAGCCAAGGGTTCACAGCATCATGAGCTTGGGAAACAGTCGAGGAGCCTCAAGCGTTATGATTGGGCAAGTTGATTTGTCTGGAGTGACCCAAAAAGGTCCGTACGACGCACTCGATGTCGTCACCGCAGGCCCTGTGCCGCCCAACGCGTCTGATTTGATCTTGAGCGAAAGGATGACGGAGAGCATCGCCACGCTGAAGAAGAACTACGACTATGTGATCCTCGACACCCCACCGATTTCCCTGATCAGCGACGCCCTCGTGCTGATGCAACACGTCGACACCGCACTGCTTGTGACCAATGTGTCCAAATCGTCGCGACGCGGCGTGCAGCACCTCGAGGACTTGTTGGAGCAGAACAATTTGTCGCATGCCTCTTTTGTGCTGAACGGTGTCAGGTCCAAGCGCTGGGCACGGTACTACAACCGCTATGCCACGAAGTACGGTTATGCCACCTACGGGGCCGAATACGGGTACGGTTACGGCTACGGTGGGTCAGAGCGGTACAAGAACCCGGAGACAGAGGCCTAAGGTCAATCCCCCATTCCTGCCGCGACGTCGCCCACACTCCCATGTGAGCAACACGGGGGACGCAACCCCTGTCCAAGGGTCGGCGTCAGTACTTTAGCAAGGGAATCGGCGTTACTTATGCAACTGAGTTCCATTCTTCCATGACGGCAACCTTTCATACCAAGCCTTGTTCCGTGAAGCGGATGTCCCAGCCATGGAATGGATGTGGCATGCTTGTCCTGCTGTTGGCGACATGCATATCAGGAGCCGTCAACCATGTGCACGCACAGTCCCCCCCCAACTTCACCCACATCGACAATGTCAATGCCGCGGGCAATGCGACGCTGCATTGGGACGTGTTTTCTCAGGTGGGCGCAGAAGAGTTTGTCCAAAACGAAGTCAAGGTGTTCGACATGGACCTCAATCCACTCGGGACCCAATGGCATCTCATTTCATCGGAAATCGTCAATGGCAACTTGGTGCTTCCCCAAGGATGGGCGATGCCGTCTTTTTTGTATGATGCCAACCAATTTGCCCATTGCTTTGTGGGGGTTCAGGTCACAGTGGAAGGCGGTGTGCAGTCGGTGTCGGAGCAATCTGACTTTTTATGCTCCATCCATTTGGACCTGCAGGAAGGGGCATTGCCTGGAACCTTTGACTTGACGTGGAACAGCCCATACGTGCTCTCCCCAGGAAGCATTGGCGGCATGTTCCAACTCGAACGGCTCGACGGTGCGTCAGGCGAGTACGAATTGGTGGCTGAATTTCCTGATTCACCTTCACCATTTGGTGGCGGCGGGTTCTACACCGACAACCCTGGACCCTGCGCGCAGCAATTGATCTACAGGGTCAGGCAACTGGCGGCGAATGGCACCGACATCCACGTCAGCAACATCGTGGACCAACAGGTCGGAACAGTCGGCGGAGAGACGCCCACCGTCACGCATGTCGACGTGGAGAATGGAAAAGCCCACGTCTATTGGGAGTTTGAGCCCGAGCCTGAAACGCTCGGGTACGTGGTCTACAAATGTCTCGATTCCGGCGGGGGTGCGATTGTCGAAACCATCGACAACCCCAACGCTGACAATTTATTTGTCACCACCTCCATTGCAGGGACCGAGCCCGAGAGCTACCAAGTGGCCGCTTACGATTGCATCGATGACGACGGCACCCCCAATCCCTCGGGTGCAGGAGGCTGCGCGCGAACGGTGTTCCTGACCGCTGCCCAAATCCCTTGCACCGACCGGGCCCAACTTGCCTGGATCTATCCACAGGGCATCGCCGGCGAGGTGGTCGAATTCATTCCCCAATACCGAGAAAATGGGGGGGCATGGGTCAGTCTGGACACCTTGTCGGGCACCGGACAATCCATGGTCCACGAAGGGGCGTCGCTCGATGCCTCCGTCGCGTACAGGTTGCTGGCCAACACCAGCGAACTCCACACAGCTGCGTCCAACGTGGTGGAAGTTTCCTTTGAATACCCTGATGCTCCTGCCTCACCCAACCTGCAGCGGGTGTCCGTGCTCGACCGTCAACGGGTGGAGATGGTCCTTTCGACCGACCCCACCACGGATGAAGTCTCGTTGTATGAGTTCCAAAAATGGAACGACAGCGACAGCTCTTGGATCCCTTTGACGCCTCGTTATCCTTCGAGCTTGGGCTTCCCCGTCAGCCATGTGGACACTGAACTCAACACCGATGAATACGCCTACCGCTACCGCGCTGTGGCCTACAATGGATGCGAGGCCGTGGTGGCCCAATCCCAAGAAGCAGAAACCATGCTGCTGAGAGGCTTCCAAAGCACCACGCCTGGTTTCTTTGAAAACAGCTTGGTGTGGACCCCCTACACAGGGTTTGGCAACGGTTTGGAGCGCTACGAGGTTTTGCGCAAACAAACCAACAACCTCGCGGTGCAAGGCACCCCGCTTGCCACGGTGAGCGCATTGTCTGAAACCCATGAAGATGAAGTGGGGGACGAATTCGATTCGCCCGGCATTTTTTGCTATCGAATCCTTGCCATGGGATTCCCAGACTCGACCGAAGTGCTGCCGGGGGCGGCCTCCAATTGGGTATGTCTGACAGAGGACCCCATTGTTTGGATCCCCACGGCCTTCAGCCCCAACGACGATGACCTGAACGACTGGTTTCCCTGGGCCCCAGGCGAAGCCAACGTGGGATTCATGGGCGAACCGCAGGGCAGCAACCCCAACTTCAAGATGGACGTCATCAGCCGGTGGGGCACCAAGATTTTTTCGACGGAATCCTTGGAGGAACCATGGGACGGAAGGGTCGATGGTGATTTGGTCCCCACAGGCGTGTACGCCGTGGTCCTCCAATACTTGGACGGAGCTGGCGCTTGGCGAAGCCAGACCCAGCAACTCACCGTGCTTCCAGGCCAGTGAGATTCATGGCCCTAGGCCGTGCAGGACAGTGCTTTCTGCCCTAAATTTGCCCGAATCGCGGACCGAACTCACTCGTAAGGCCTGCGAAAACCCGCGATTCAATCCATGCCCATGGCCACCCATTCAGACAAATTTCTCGGCGAAGGTTTGACGTACGACGATGTGTTGCTCGTGCCCAACTACTCCGAAGTGCTTCCCCGTGATGTCCAGCTTCACGCACAGTTTTCTCGGAACATCCAGCTCAAAGCACCCATCGTCAGCGCGGCGATGGACACCGTGACAGAGAGCCGTATGGCCATTGCCATGGCACGTTCTGGCGGCATTGGCGTGGTGCACAAAAACATGAGCATCGCGGCCCAAGCCAATGAAGTCCGCAAGGTCAAACGTTCTGAAAGCGGGATGATCAAGGACCCGATCACCTTGACTGCCGATGCCACAGCGGGCGACGCGTTGTCCATCATGCGGGAGCACAAAATTGGTGGCATCCCAGTCATCGACGGCGACGGAAAGCTTGTGGGCATTGTGACCAACCGCGACTTGCGCTTTGAAAAAACCATGTCGCGTCCGATCACGGAACTGATGACCAGCGACAAACTCATCGTGACTTCCGAGGGAAGTGACTTGTCGGAAGCTGAACAAATTCTGCGTGAATACCGGATTGAAAAGCTTCCCGTCGTGGACAAAGAGGGGCTTCTCGTCGGATTGATCACCTACCGTGACATCATCAAACTCAGCGAATTCCCCAATTCCTGCAAGGACGAGTTTGGCCGCCTGCGCGTGGCCGCCGCCGTGGGCGTCACGGCAGACACCCATGAACGTGTTGCGGCTCTTGTAAAAGCAGGTGTCGATGCTGTGATTGTCGACACTGCCCATGGCCACAGCCGTGGGGTGCTGAACACGGTTCGGTCCGTGAAAGATGCGTTTCCATCCATTGACGTCGTGGCAGGCAACATTGCCACAGCTGAGGCAGCCAAAGCCCTGCTGGAAGCAGGCGCAGATGCCGTCAAGGTCGGCATTGGCCCAGGATCCATTTGCACCACCCGTGTCATCGCTGGGGTAGGGGTTCCTCAACTGCGTGCCGTGATGGAAGTTGCGGAAGCGTTGAAAGGAACAGGCGTCCCCATGGTGGCCGACGGTGGCATCAGATACACGGGCGACATTGTCAAGGCCTTGGCCGGAGGAGGCAACACCGTCATGGTGGGCTCCATGTTGGCAGGGACCGAGGAAAGCCCCGGCGAGACGATCATTTACGAAGGACGTCGCTTCAAGGCCTACCGTGGCATGGGTTCAGTGGAGGCCATGCAAAAAGGCTCCAAAGACCGGTACTTCCAAGATGCTGAAGACGATTTGAAAAAGCTGGTGCCCGAAGGCATCAGTGG
>TARA_B110000003_G_scaffold173731_2_pt1 | contig 20606 bp, 19 predicted proteins | sample TARA_B110000003 | Tara Oceans TARA_B110000003 (sample SAMEA4396424) | marine metagenome | biome: Westerlies Biome; feature: [SRF] surface water layer (ENVO:00010504); material: water (ENVO:00002006), including particulate matter (ENVO:01000060) such as... | depth 5 m
GGCCGGCGCCTTTTGCCAGAGATGAGGTTTTTGGCAAGAAGTTTTCGTGCCTCTCATGGAAATCCTCGTGAGTTTATTATGGTGCTGGCAGAGCTTAAAAAGGGTTAAAAACTGGCCAATTTTGAATTAATCCTCTAATTCTCAATCCCGCCGATGAATTTTTTCCGATGGCTTACGTCCAAGCAGTTGATGGCGCCCGCTGGGACCTCTCCTGATGCTGGGGCTTGTGATGACGAAATTTCTGATCACGAGCTTATTGAGGCATGCCAAAAGAGAGATGCTAAAGCATTTGAAACCTTAGTGATACGCCATCGCGGAAAGGTTTATGCAATGGTTCAGAATATGATCAAAAATGAGGCCGATACTTGGGATTTGTCCCAAGAGGTCTTTCTGAAAGTTTGGAAGGCTCTGCCCAAGTTTGAGGCTAGGGCTAAATTTTCAACGTGGCTTTACCGCGTTACCCATAACGTCGTTTACGATTGGCTTAGGAAGCGGAAAATTGAATCGGCTGGAGAGTTAGACGATGGGATTCTTAACGAAAGTGATATTGCGGCAGGTGCCCGTACTACTCCCACAAAAATAGCGAGACCTGACGATGCGCTTGCGAATTCGGAGCTTGGAGAGAGAATCAATATCGCGCTTGCAACTTTAAATACCGAGCATCGCGAGACGATCCTTTTGAGGGAAGTTCAAGGCCTTGATTACAAGGAAATTGCTAAAGTGATGGGATGCTCCCTCGGAACCGTCATGAGCCGTCTTTACTACGCCCGGAAAAAACTCAAAACCCTACTCTGTGATGAAAAAGGAAAAGACTGAAGAACTATTTGTAAAATGGATCGATGGCCAGCTGACTTCTGAGGAAGAGGTTCAGCTAGTTAGCTTGTTTCAGGAGAATGAAAATCTTGAAGCAGAGCTTCAGGAGATGAAGTCAGTTTTAGGATCCGTGGCTGAAGAAATTCCAGCATCGGTTGATCCACCCTACTGTGATTTCTTCAATAGTCAGCTGATGCGTAAAGTTGATCTTGAAATCCAGTCACGAACTTCCTCCGAGATGGGGAAGCGCCGGGCGAAATCGTTCCGATGGGCTTGGGCTCCGGTGGGTGCTCTTGCCTTGGTTCTTTCATTTTTTGCAGGTCACCGGATTTCCCGACCTGCTCCGGTAACGGTTGCCCAAGGGCAGGAAGAAGGTCGTCTAATTCAATTTCTTCCAACGGTTTACTTCGCCGGAGAATCATTGAAGGCCGAAGTGATTGCTGACAGTGATGGGGATGTTTCCGCTATTTTTGTCCATGGCCTCGCCGCGATTCGTGATGATATTGATTTTGCAACTGTTACAACAAGCACCGAGTTGCCAAAGAGCTACGCTAGGTCTGAAGCACGTCGTTTTGACTAAATGGTTATGAAGATTTCTCTCCTTTATCTTGTTCTCTGTTTTCTTGCCCCAAGTCTGTGGGCCGAGGATCCTGGGATGAAGTCGATTGGCGCGATGAACGTTCAACTTTTTTTCGCGACCAATGAAGATCCTGCTGCTGCCGGGGGAATCGCCAAAATGGTTCCGGAAATCGAACTTAAGAAGCTCCAGGCGATCAAGGGGCTTGAGTTTGAGCACTATCGATTGATGGGGCGTGATATGCCAGAGATCCTGAAAGGATATGAGAACTGGGCGACCCCTCTTCTTCCCTCGAAAGAAATTCTGGTGAGTTTTCAGCCGATCCGTAAATCCGGTGATAAAAAGTTACAAATGGTTCTCGAATACTGGCAAAGTAAGCGAAAGGTTTTTAGCGTGAACCCCATTCTCACTATGGGGAAAACTTTATATCTTGTAGGCCCGGAGTGGCGGAAGGGCCGCTTGATTTTAGCCGTGAAACTTGAAAAACTAAGCGAGTGATAAAGCTGCTGATTCCAACTATTATTGCGCTATTCGGAGTGTGTGGGTCGCTTTCCGCTGAGATGGTTTTTGAGAACAAAACGGTCGAAGTCGTCGTGGAGCCCGGGCAAAATTTAGCGATGGGGCTTTTCCCTTTTAAGATTGTTGGGGAAGACGAGAGGATCGTGAAGGCGGATGCTTTTTGCACCTGTTTGACTCCACAAGTCCCACTTGGTTCTGATCGTACACCCAAGCTTAATTGGAAGGTTGGAGAGAAAGGGGTCATCAAGGGGCGGTTTGAGACAAAGCAGTTTTTGGGGACTGTTGAGAAATCTATAAAGATCTTTCTGGCCGGCCGTGACGAACCGATGATTTTAAACTTTCAGGTGGTCATTCCGGAGTTGATAAAGCTCACCCCTTCTACCGTAAAGTGGAGCAAAGGAGGGGTGGCAGATGAGCGGGTCGTGAGGATTACGATTAATCACGATAAGCCGATTAAAATCCTTTCTGATATGGGAAATAACGACAAAATTTTCCCTTACCGACTAAAGACAATTAAGGAAGGGTGGGAATATGAAATCCGACTCAAGCCAAGGAGCACCGAGAAACCTGGAATGGGAATGATTAGCTTGCGAACTGATTCTCCATTCCCTCGCTTTAAGCGAAGGGTTCTCTACGCCGTGGTGCAGCCAAAGGTGTCTGGTAAACCTGCGACGATCAGGTGAGATGAAACGTTTATTCGAAACCATTTTTTGTGTGAGTATTCTTAGCTCACTTGGGGCCTTCATTACTTTCCAAATTGTCGGTGAACCGGATCGGTCGGTCGCTTGCGAGCAGGCTTCCCTGCCTGAATATTTCGTTTGCCTTTCAACTGTCAGGGAATTGGATCCAGATCAGATTTTATGGGTTGATGCCCGTCCTCGTAAGCAATGGGAAGAGAATGGGGTGGATGGATCGATCTTGTTGAACGATCAGGAAGATTGGATCGATCTTGAATTTAATTTTATGGGGAAGATGAACGAAGACTTTAAGCCAATTGTGGTCGTTTACTGCAATCAGTCTGGGTGCGGATCTTCTAAATATGTCGCGAGGCAATTGCGGGAGAAGCATGCCGAGGCGCTTGGGTTTCAGGCCCTTGTCCTTGAGGGGGGAATCAACGCCCTTAAGTCAGAGAACTAATTGATTTCATTGAGTAGACTTTAAGATGGAGTTGTAGTAACGGTCTCTCTAAACCCATTCCTGATCTTGGTAGTCAGAGTTAAGCGGCAGGGAGGGTTTTTATTCTCACAGAAAACGGACTGGGATTCATTAGCTTCGTTTACAATTTATGATGATGCGCTTAAGATTTAATCGTGAAACGATTGTACTGGTTTGTTCTTGATTCCTTGGGGATTGGCGGAGCACCAGATGCTGAAGATTATGGAGATGCGGGCAGCGATACCTTGGGGCATATCGCCGAGTGGTTCATAAAAAATGAAGGACGGTCCTTAGATCTTCCAAATTTAAAGGGAATGGGGCTGGGTGCTGCTTACCAGCTGGTCCATCGCCAACAACCTATGGGGTGGTCCGAGGAATGTTTTACAGGAACATTTGCAGCGGCTAGCGAGATTTCTACGGGGAAAGATACGCCAAGTGGGCATTGGGAGATGGCTGGGGTTCCAGTGAATTGGGAATGGGTATATTATCCGAACACCCAAGAGTGTTTTCCACGGTCCTTGCTGAGTGAGATCTACTCACAGAGTGAATTGGAGGGTTCGCTTGCCAATCGTCATGCTTCGGGGACTGTGGTGATTGAGAGATTTGGGAGTAAAAGTGTGCAAACCGGGATGCCCATTTTTTATACTTCAGCAGATTCAGTTTTTCAAATTGCGGCACACGAGGATCATTTTGGTTTGGAGAGGCTCTATCAACTTTGCGAGTTGGTTCGCGGGCTTACCTTGGAACCTTTGGTAGGACGCGTTATTGCTCGCCCCTTTATTGGTGAGTCAGGAGTTTTTGAGAGGACGGGAAACCGCCGTGACTTTGCGGTCCGCCCTCCCAAGCCAACCGTGTTGGAATTGGTCAAAGATGCTGGGCACGAGGTGATTGGGCTGGGCAAAATTGGAGACATCTTTGCCCATGTTGGAATGACCAAAGAAGTGAAAGCAAATGGACACAGTCAGCTTTGGAAAAAAACGCGAGAAGTGGCTGCAGAGGGTGGGTTGATCATGACAAACTTTGTCGATTTTGATGTGCTTTACGGTCACCGGAGAGATCCGCGAGGCTATGGGCTAGCGCTTGAGGAATGGGATCGTGAGTTGGGGCGTTTTCTTGAGGAAATGTTATCGGATGATGCCATCGTGATCACAGCAGATCATGGGAATGATCCCACCTGGAGTGGGACTGATCACACTCGTGAACGGGTTCCAATCTTAATGACTGGCGGGCAGTTTTCGTGCCTTGGTAACGCGGGCCTCCGTGATTCTTTTTCGGATATTGGGGCTACGATCGGCAACTTCTTCGGGGTCGAGATGGACGAAGGAACCGTAATTGAGTAGTTCTTAGCTATGGCAACTCCTCACCTTGAAGCAGATCTAGATGGATTCGCAGAAACCATTCTTCTCCCGGGCGATCCTTTACGTGCAAAATTTATCGCGGATCATTTTTTGAAAGACTGTCGGAAAATCAATTCAGTACGTAATATGTTGGCTTACACCGGGTCCTATAAAGGGGTGCCGGTGTCAGTAATGGGGACAGGGATGGGGATCCCTTCTATTTCGATTTATGCCAAGGAGTTGATCACGGAATACAGTGTGAAAAACCTCATTCGAGTCGGGAGTTGTGGGGCCGTGTCCAAAGAGGTCCAGGTTCGCGATGTCTTGATTGGAATGGGAGCTTGCACGGATAGCGGGGTGAATCGGAGCCGATTCGGGGGGCATGATTTTTCCGCAATTGCTGATTACGATTTACTGTCAGCTCACGTCGTTGCGGCAGATGAACTAGGGGTTCCAGTGAAAGTAGGGAATCTTTTTTCAGCAGACCTTTTTTACACTCCTGATGTAGGAATGTTCGATTTAATGGAAAGCATGGGTGTTTTAGGTGTCGAGATGGAGGCTGCAGGTCTTTTTGGCGTCTGTGCGGAATTTGGTGCGAGAGGCATGGCAATCTGTACCGTGAGCGACCACGTGCGAACCGGGGAAACTACTACGAGTGAAGAACGAGAGGTTAGTTTTACTGCGATGATGGAAGTGGCTCTCGAAGCAACCGTAAAAATCGCATTATGAGTGATCAACTTCTTATTGAAGAGGCAATGGCAGCTAGATCTGCTTGTTATTGTCCATATTCTTCGTTCCCGGTGAGTGCTGCTTTGCTCGCCGACTCTGGGAAGATTTATACGGGGGTTAATGTTGAAAATGCTTCCTACGGTCTCACGATTTGTGCGGAACGAGTTGCCGTCGGTTCTGCGATTGCTGCGGGAGAGCGAGCGTTTAAAAAGTTAGTCGTCGTAGTGAGAGGAGGGGGCACCCCATGCGGGGCATGTCGACAAGTGCTCAATGAGTTTTCGCCCGAGTTACCCATCATCATGGTTGATGAGTTAGGGAAGGTTAGCTCACAAACAACTTTGTCCAAACTCCTTCCTCAGGCCTTTGGTCCACAGTCTCTCTGACTCTTAGCAAAGGCTAGTGTTTTAAAAGCCGGGATAGAAATTCCTCGGGCGAGACGTGGCCGCTACCGTCCGTATCAAGGCGGCTCCAAACCGCCTCAAAAATAAAATCTTGAAGACTCCTTACTCCGGGGATTGTCAGGTATTCCTCGCGTGATATTCGATTATCTTCGCCTGCGATGGATGAGAACTTTTGGAGCCTTCTATGATCGATTTGTTCCCTTAGGGCAGCGCGGGCCATCACTACCTCGTTCTCAGAAATTTTGCCATCTTGATCTAGATCTATGGAAGTTCTCTTTTTCTCGCGTAATTTTGCGCGAAGATCCCGGATCGCTTGACGCTCTTCTTCGTCAATCAGGCCATCTGAATTTGTGTCAAAATGTTTCAAAAACGCTGGAAGAGATCCGTTACCAAACACCTTCTCTTTCGCGAATGCGGAGGCCGCAATCGTTATGAGAAGAAGGGTAAATATTCGCATCAGATCCGGAGTTTCGATCGTTTAGGCCGTGACTAGCGCATACTGCGCCTAAAGTTGTTTAAACATAGTCTCATTCCAATAGGGAAATACTAATTCTGAAAAATTGACCGTTATACTGTGAAAATGACACGGTCTCGCGTTTGCCAGTTCCTGTCAAGCCGGCTTCGCTAGTCCAATTTTGAAGGTCGATACTTTTTTCGATCTCGTAGAAACGTCCAGACAAAGAGGGAAAAGTCACTTGAACCATCCCTTGTTCGAAGGACAAGTCGGGTTGAAAACGTGATGAACCTGAAAGTGGGTTCGTTCCGGTTAGGAAGGTTTCGAAATAGTCGTTTTGACCATCTTGGTCGCTGTCTGCGAGGGCAGGATTCGTTCCGTTTTCGAGCTCCTCTTCATCTGGGATTTGATCCCCGTCTTGGTCCTTGAGTGGTGTAATGACGAGGTTATCGATGCCGAGCCCTTGGGGTTCTGGGCTGGCTCCAAAACTCTGCCCCATATTGATTTCCCCGGGCGTGTGGCTGCCAGGCTGAATTACCCATTCAAAATCTTCGGCAACCCGACCACTTCCAACCCGGGAGATGCTCTGTTGGCCTGCAGGCGTATTAGGACCCTGCGCTACGCCGACCGTCCGAGAGCTCATCCCGGCAGCAATTCCATCGTTAGCCGTGAAAGTTCCTTCGTAGCTAAGAAATTCACGAACCACGCCATCGATCTCAAGGGCAATTCCATCTGGGCTGCCGTTCTGAATTCCAGAGATTTCTTTAAAGTAAAGAGCGGGTAATCCGGGTGTGTTTGATGGGCCTGGTGTGAATTCGTCTAGGGAAAGACTCGATCCATAACCTCGTCCATTGTTTCCGTTGTAGAGATGGACGATAGCCGAAGAGAGTGCGCCGACGAATGCTGGACCGACAACCACTTCAATGAACTCTCCGACGTCGCTTCCGCTGTTGTCGTAGTGAAATTCATTGATGAAAATATCAGAGCTAGCTGAGTCACTTGGAGCTCCGGGTATGACTTTGATTTGTAGTTCAAATTCATCGCCACTGTTCAAATCAAGGTTCCTAAAGTAAGCCGATTTTAATTGGGTGACGAATGGGGAAAGTTGACCGTTCTGACCCACGTTAGATGGTTGGAAATCTAGTTCTGGAATGGCAATCTGCTTTCCGTCTTTAAGGAGCGACATTTGAAGTCTGTCTTCGGATCCATTGGTGAAGCGCCTCCAGTGCTGTGCCTCAAATTCGATTTTTATTGCCGGGATAGATTGCTCTGAACTATTGCGAAAGCTTGCTTGAAATACAGCCTCTGAAGGTGTCAGGATTCCCAAAGCGTCTTGGTAGGATCTTGCGCCGATAAGGTCGGAGCTTCCATCATCAAAGCCAACCCAAGCTAGGCCTCCATCCGACCAAGCGGCAAGAGATTGGTTTCCTTCAAATCCCCCGAAATCTTCGCTGATTGGGGTGGTTGGATCTGAAAAAGAATAGAAGGAAGGATCGGTGTTTCGAATTTTAACGGAGGCCACACTCCCGATGAACCCAGCTGCTGAAGCTGTGATTTCGATGGTTTGATCGCCGTCGTTGATCTTATCTTTTCTTGGCTGAAGGGTCGTGGTCGCTTGTGTGCTATTTGCCGGTATTGTGAGAATCTTTTGTGTGATCCTGCCCTCTGATGGGTCGTTCGATTCTAGGGAAACCTGAACAGTTCTTGTAGCAGGTTCAGCGAGGGTCACAGTTACTAAAGAAGCAGGCGAGTTTTCATCAAGAATCGACCGAGCTACGGTAAGACCGAGCTGGAGGCCTCCATCGAGTTCAAAGTCTCCGAATACGGGGTAGTGATCCGAGGCTCTGTCGCTGGTTGCTCTGGGAAGGGGATTGCCTTCCTTTGGGAGGCCGGGATTGGAATCATCCAACGCGCTGTTGTAAACTTCTGTAGCGGGCGTGCGACGAGCGATGGAGTTAGATACGAGAATGTAATCTAGGATTGTATTCGAGCCCCTATAAGTGTCAGTCGTGACGCCGTCTTGTTGACGAAACCCTGGATTCACTAGGTCTAGACTAGTGAAGTAATTCGTTGGATCAGCGAAATATTTGACATCAAATTCTATATCGTTCCCAAGACGATAGCTTTGTGGAAGGCCAAGGGGAAGGCTGTCGAATACGATGTCATTTCCAAGAAGATTAAAATCGCCCAACACGAAAATATTATCGTCTTTATCGAGCCCTTGCTCTTCGAGATATCTTCGAATTCGGAGCATCTCGACTGCTCGTCGAAAGGGGTCGTCTTGGTCGAAACAACATTTTAGATGGGCGGTTACGATAGTGGGATCATTTTCGGTTCCTGGAACGTCGATGTTGACCGCGGCTGCAGCTCGGGTCATGTCATTTGCTCCAGGTGGAGAAATGATACTTTTGCTGGAATTCCTGTTAAACGGGAACTTGGATAAAATTACAACACGGCTGCCGGTATCAAGGGCTGTTACTGGAGCGAAGACAAAAGAGTAACCCATGCTCTGTGCAAGCTGGTTCAAGGGGCCGTTCAGGTCATTTCCGGTGACCTCCTGGAGAGCTAAGACATCAGGGTTGATTCTCGCGATTACGGCTTCCAACTCTTCTCGTCCATTGGCGCCGGTGTTCCCGATCCCAGTCAGGACATTGTAGGTGGCAATCCTTATCTCGATAGCTGAGACCGAGGGAATAGTTAGCCATAAGCTTAGGGAAATGAGGAGGAACCGAGAGAGCATTATTGAGAAAGATTGGAATTCAAAGGACTACACTTGGTCGTCATAGGGAGAGGTCTTATCCGAGGAATAAACTCAGGGTGATCGACTTTGACTTGTTTAGTTTGAATCTGCAGGGAAGCGAAAAAAGTTTTGAACGACCTCTTCGGTCATCTTTGCCAGTTCATCAATTGAGAGGTTGCGTTGATGCGCGATGGCTTCTGCTGTGATACGAGCAAAGCTTGGCTCACATCGCTTTCCTCGATGAGGTGTCGGAGATAGATAAGGCGAATCGGTTTCCACCATAAAAGATCTGTCAGGAGCTGCTTGAACTGTCTCGACGACAGTGTGGGCATTCTTAAAGGTTGCGATTCCTGTGAATGAAATAATACCGCCCAACTCAAAGACTCGTTCTGCTAGTTTAGGTGGCCCCGGGAAACAGTGGAAGACGGCGTGGACGTGGTCGGAGTAGTCGGCGTAGATTTTGAGAGAATCGTCGAAGCTGGCGCTGCCTGATTTATCGCGAGTGTGGATGACGATGTTGAGACCGGCAGTCTTTGCTATCTCGAAATGACGGCGGAGGAAGTCGCGTTGGCGGGCGTGGTAGTCTTCGTTGGTCCAGCCGTCTGGAGCGGGATGGAAGTAGTCGAGACCGGTCTCGCCAATCGCGGCGACTTTTGGATTAGCGAGGTGGGGGGCGAGGAAGGATTCGAATTCGTCGCGTGTTTCGTGGACATCGCAAGGGTGAATGCCAATGCAGGCGGAGACACCGGGATTGTCGTGCGCGATCTGAAGATTGATGGCGAGATCGGACTCGTTCGTGGCGAGCGTGATCATGCGGTGAACGCCATTCTCCGTGGCGCGCGAGATGATGTAGGGAATTTCTTCGGGTGAGAATCTCTGGGAGCCGAGGTGGCAATGCGAGTCGGTGATCATTTACGACTGAAGGTGGGACTTCTCTTTACTGAAGATGGCATAAGGAACAAAAAGGATGGCAGCTCCAAGCATCAGGCTGGTGAAGAACCAATAGTAGGCCGGGCCTTCGAGCTTTGGTTGACCACCAGTGTAGGCAGTTTTGGTAATCGGAGAGTCGGATTCCTCAGTCTCTTCTGCGACCCCGAGGAATTCCCTTCGTTTTTCGAGCCAGGTTTTTTTGGTCGACTCTTCTCCGGCGGGAAGGGCTTTGTCGGGAGCCTCCATGATGAAGCCGATATCCCATTTGGTGCCGGACTCTTTATCAGGTCCGTTACTGGCGAGACGAGCGGTGCGAGAAGCAAGTCTCGTGTAAGTGATCTCAGATCCCCACCTATCGGTAAGGCCAGAGAGGAGCGTCTTGGCTTCTTCGGTGGTAGGAAGGGTGAGGTCGTTTTCTTCTGCCCAGACGGTGATCAAACTTGCGGCATGGTCTATTTTTTTCTGGTCAGGGAGTTGGCGTTTGGAGGTTTTCCCCTCTTTACGGGTGATGATGATATCGTCTTCGTTGCCAACTGTTCCATCAAATCCAGGATAGGAGTGCTCGCCGTCTTTGAGTTCTTCCGCAAATGCGATCACGGGGTCATCGACCTGAATGACGGAATTAACAAATTCGGTGATTTGGTTGCCGAATGAGACCGAGAGAAGGAAGATGGCCATGATGAGTGACTTCATGTTTCGTGGAGCCTGAGTATAGGAATACTCCAGGCAAACGATTGAGACCATGACTTCGGCTGCGGTTAGAAAGAGATAGGCAAGGAATTGCCAACCGATATTTGGAGTGTTGCCTTTTGAGATTGAAACTTGGATGAGAGCAATAATTGAGAAGGCGAAGACGGTGATGAAGAGGCCCACACCGATTTTTCGGAGGGGGGTGAGTTTAATGAACTTCCCGAGAGTGGGGTAGACGAATAAAGTAAAGAGGGGAACAAGAGTGAGAATCAGAACGGAGTTGATCGATTGAATTTGAGAGGGAAGCCAATCAATCACAAAATGCCGATCCATATCCTGAGATTGGAAGATCCATGAGGATCCGGTTTGGTCGAAGAGAGCCCAGAAAAAGGCGACAAAGAAATAGAGAGGAAGGAGGCGAAGGATGACTCCGAGACCTTCCTTCGAGCAGAGTTCTCGTTTGAATTTTTTGGAATCAGGTTGGATGTGGATGAATTTTTTTCGGCCAAGCCAGAAAGAGAGGGTGGCGATGGCCATTAGGACACCGGGGATTCCAAACGCGAGGTGAGGGCCGTGCCACTCAAGAATCCATGGGGTGGCGAGCATGGAGAGGAAAGCCCCAAGATTGATGGAGAAGTAGAACCAATTGAAGACCTTGGTGAGAAGGTGTTGGTTGGATTTGCCGAATTGATCACCGACGTGGGCTGAGACGCAGGGCTTGATCCCACCTGATCCGACGCAGATGAGGGAAAGTCCCGCGAAAAGCCACCAGCCAGCGGAGCCTGATACTCCCATCAAGGCGAGGCAGGCATGTCCGACGCAATAGACGATACTGAGCCAAATGATGACGCGGTATTTACCGAAAAAGAAATCGGCCAAAAGAGCACCGAAGAATGGCGTGGCGTAGACCCACTTGTTGAATTTGTGGTAATTCTCACTCGCGAGCACCTCCGACATTTGTTCGGTCGGGGCGTCTCCCATGAGCCAAAGGTATTGCACCATGAAGATGGAGAGGATCGCCTTCATTCCATAGAAGGAGAAGCGTTCAGCAGCCTCGTTTGCGATGATGTAGGGAATTCCGCCAGGCATGCCGGTGGTTTCTGTGGGAGTGGTCCGGTAGTCTTGGCTCAAAGTGATGAAGTTTGGTTGGGAAGCATTTCATGCTATCAGTCGGCGGGGTCAACTACTGAATTGAAATGGCATGGCAATTTTTAGAATAGGGAATGGATCAGGCTTAATTTCGCCCTTGAAACGGGCACTTAAAATGAGGCCTGGGTGGCCGGAGCATCTTTCGGGGTGACGATCGCTGGGATCAGTCGTGAAAAAGAAATTCCCTACCATTCGATTGCGGCGGCTGCCCAGGTCAGGCCGGCTCCAAACGCGACCATTACTATTTTGTCGCCGCGTTTCATTTTTCCTTCACGGTGAGCTTCGTCCAGCGCAATGGCGATTGCGGCAGCCGAGGTGTTTCCGTATTTGTGCAAATTGACGAAGACGCGATCGTTTGGAACAGCAAGACGAGAGGCGATGGCGTCAATGATTCTTAAATTTGCTTGGTGGGGGATCACGACAGCGATGTCGTCAGGCTCTAATCCGGCTCGCTCGATGACAAGGTTTGCGGAGTTTTTCATGCGCGTAACGGCATGCTTGAAAACTTCTTTGCCGAGCATTGCAAAGCTTGCGAGTCCATCTCCGGCATTGTCTGAGGTAATGGGACAGGCGGAACCGCCGCCCGGGATATTGAGGATATGGGTTTGTTTCCCATCTGTTCCGATATCGGTAGCCAGAATGCGACCCTCGCCTTCTTTAGAAGCCCGCAAGACGGCGGCACCCGCTCCATCACCGAAAAGAACGCAGGTGGTGCGATCCTCCCAATTTACGAAAGCAGAGAGTTTTTCGGCTCCAACGATAAGCGCGTTCTCAAAAGCACCAGACTCGATCATGCGTTTTGCGATTTTCATCGCGTAAAGGAAGCCAGAGCAAGCGGCCGAAATATCGAAGGCAACGGCCTCAGTGGCTCCCAGCTGTTGTTGGACGTAGCAGGCGGTTGCGGGGGTGAGGGTGTCTGGAGTGATCGTTGCGACAATAATGAGGTCGAGGTCTTCCGCTGCCATGCCGGCCTGCTCAAGGGCCTTTTCGGCAGCCTTTGATCCAAGGTGAGAGGTCGATTCTCCCTCGCCTGCGATTCGGCGCTCCTTGATTCCGGTCCGGGTTACAATCCATTCGTCGGAAGTTTCAACGATTTTTGAGAGGTCATCGTTGGTCAGGATTTTCTCGGGGAGGTAACTTCCTGTGCCTGCGATAGTGACGCCTAGTGCCATGGGCTGAGTGAAGGCGATGAATGCTTGCGCCGCAAGCCTTGAAAAAGAGGTGCTTTAGATTTCTTAAGTCTCTTGCGGACTTCGCAAAGCGGACTATGCTCACGCATGACAGTAGAATGTACGGCTCAAACTTGTAGGGCCCCAGACTGGATGGGCGCGTCGCTCAAGTTTGCTGGCATTTACAACATACTTTTCGGTTTCTGGGTGATTGGGTGGCCGAGCGCATGGTTTGAACTTTCGGGGATGGAGGTTCCTCGCTACCCTTTCCTTTGGCAATGCATTGGGATGATTGTCGGGGTCTATGGGGTGGGTTATTTAGTTGCTGCCTCGGCACCGCTCAGGCACTGGCCTATAGTCTTGGTAGGCTTTCTAGGGAAGGTGTTTGGACCGATTGGTTTTGTTTGGGCTGCTTCGCAAGGTGAGCTTCCCTGGCAAGCAGGTTGGATGATTATCTTCAACGATCTCGTTTGGCTTGTGCCCTTTGCTATGATTTTGTGGGCTGCCGCTTGTTTAATGGTAGGCCGTCCAGCGGTTGGTGCCCCGATGGCTCTGGAGCAGGCCGCGCAGTCATTTAGACTTACCTCAGGGGAAACTCTCTTAGAGGCTTCCCAAAAGGATCAGCTTGCAATTGTTTTTTTGAGGCACTTCGGGTGCACCTTCACAAGGCAACTCCTCAGGAACCTTCGCGAGATGCATGAGCGCGCGGAGGAAGAGGGCTCGCGACTGATCCTTGTTCACATGCTACAGGAGGGTGAGGAAAAGGAGTTCGTCGACACCGATGGAGTTGCGAGGATTGCTGATCCTCGTTGTGATCTCTATCGGGCCTTCGGTCTCGGGAAAGGAGGGTTCCTGGAGCTTTTTGGACCAAAGGTTTGGTATCGCGGAGCGATGGCATTCTTCCGGGGGTGTGGAGTTGGAATGCTGAAGGGGGACGGCCTGCAAATGCCGGGTGCTTTTCTCTTCAAAAATGGTGAAATCTTCGAGGAACAAAAGGCCCAATCTGCTGCTGATCTCCCAAGTGTCGAAGCTCTTTTCGGAGCCCGAACCTAGGAGTTTCTATGACGGGCCGCATAGCGCCACCTTTTCCTGGGTTCCGAGCAAGGAGAAACGGGTTAAAAACAAGGCTTTCCTCAAGGAATGAAAGGTTGTGACAAACTAATATGGGATGGGATTGTTTGGGGCTCAAAATTGTTCAGTTAGAAACGTTTTAGAACTGCACTTGTAGGGGAAGCCACTGTCCCTATGCTTTAGGGGTGGTCACTATGAGAAAAACGCGGATCATTTGCACTCTCGGGCCCGCGACCGAGTCTCCTAAAAAGCTGCGGCAGATGATTGCTGCCGGTGCGGATGTCTTCCGCTTGAATATGAGTCATGCGCAGCATGCTTGGTGTCGTGAACTTGTGCCTAGAATCAGAGAAGCTTCTGATGAAATTGGGCGACCGGTAGGGATTCTTTTTGACCTCCAAGGACCGTCAATTCGGACCGGTGACGTCGAAGAGAAAATCGAATTAAATAAAGGGGATCTCGTTGAGTTTCGTAACCCAGGGACCGACGCCAAGCTCGAAAAGTCAACGACCGTGAACTACCCGGGGTTGATGTCGGATGTTGGAGAGGGGGATGATCTCACGGTCGATAACGGAGAGCTTCTGATGAAAGTCGAACGGATCGAGGAAGATCGTTTGGTCTCTAGCGTCGTTACTTCAGGACTGATGGGTTCACGTCGCCACATCAACTTACCCGGCGTCCGCCTGAATCTTCCTGCTCTCACCGAGAAAGATATGGCTGATATTAGGTTGGCGGCCGAATGTGGAGCTGATTTTGTGGCGGGCTCTTTCGTGCGTGATGCCGAACATGTTCGTAAACTTCGAGCGGCTCTTCAGGCCGAAGGAAGTGAGGCTGAAATTGTTTCCAAGCTAGAAGATCAGGAGGCGATTCGTCATCTAGACGATATCATTCAGGAATCTGATATTATAATGGTCGCTCGAGGTGACTTGGGGATCGAGGTTCATGTTGAGGAGCTTCCTATCATCCAACGGCGGATCGTGAAGCGCTGTCATCAATTGGGTCGCCGGGTAATCGTTGCTACTCACATGTTGGAATCAATGACGGAAAACCCGACGCCAACTCGTGCCGAGGTAACCGATGTCTCGAATGCCGTTTATGAAGAAGCTGATGCTATTATGCTCTCCGGAGAGACTACGGTGGGGAAACATCCGATCCGCTGTGTCCAGCTCATGGATCGAGTTGCGAGGCGAATCGAGCGCTCGGGTGGATTGGGTTATGGAAAAGAAGCGACACTTAGAACCGAAAAGCAAAAAGTGATTCAGGCTGCCTGCGGCTTGGCAGATTCAATCCCGCATGCCCTTATCGCGGTTTTCACCCGATCAGGATTCACCGCACACCAGGCGGCGCTGCTACGGCCCCGAAGCCCAATTTTTGCTTTCACCCCACAGTCTTCACTTTGCTCTAAGTTTACTCTTTCGCGGGGAGTAAGATCGTTCAAAGTGAAGTTTGATGAGCGGCCGCGGAAGACGATTGCTAATGCCATCCATTTCTTGCAGCAGGAAAGGGAGCTAGAGGAGGGCACTCCGATTATTGTGGTTTCGGACATTCATCGTGAGGGAGCAGCTGTTGATGCCATCCTTGTTGAGCACTCCTGAGAATTGCGTGATTTTGGCTGATTTTACGACTTTGTGAAAAAAATCACAAAGTGGTTGAGGCTTGGGCCTTCAAGGTTATCCTCCCCTTGAACCAATGACGGAAGAAAATCTTACGGTCTCTCAAGCCGCTTACGATTCCAAGATCGAAGGGAACATCATTATTACGCGAGTCGATGCCGCCATCAACTGGATGCGAAAGAACTCGCTGTGGCCCATGCCGATGGGGCTCGCTTGCTGCGCGATTGAGCTCATGGCGACCGCATCTTCGCGATTTGACATCTCCCGTTTTGGAGCCGAGGTGATGCGGTTTTCGCCCCGCCAGGCCGACGTCATGATCGTCGCTGGAACAGTGACTTACAAGATGGCTCTCGCGGTCAAGAGAATCTGGGACCAGATGCCTGAACCCAAGTGGTGCATCGCGATGGGGGCATGTGCCTCTTCTGGGGGGATGTATCGCAGCTACGCGGTTCTTCAGGGGATTGACCGGCTCATCCCGGTTGATGTGTATATTTCGGGGTGCCCACCGCGTCCCGAGGCCCTCATCGAGGGGTTGATGAAGCTTCAGCGGAAGATCGAAGGTGAGGAGTCTCTCAAGAGTCAAAAGCAGGAACCGGCAACCGCTTAATCTACAATCCCATGAGTATCGAAACTGACCTCCAAGCGCTCGGACAGACAAAGTCTATTGAATTTCGTGGCGAGACTACAATTAATGTCGGTCTCTCTGCGCTTTACCCAATTCTCGAGCGATGCAAAGAACTTGGGTATGAAATGTTGCTCGATATTTCCAGCCTCGATCATCTGGGTGAGGAGCCCCGATTTGAGATGGTTTACGAATTAGCAACGCTCGATGATTCAAAGCACTTGCGTGTGAAGACGAAGTTGGCAGAAGGAGTTGATGCTCCTTCTGCGGTTCCCCTCTGGAAAACCGCAAATTGGCACGAACGGGAAGTCTACGATATGATGGGGATTAAATTTTCGAATCATCCCAATATGGAAAGAATCTTGATGTGGGAGGGATTCCCGTATTTCCCGCTCCGAAAGGATTTCCCCCTCGCGGGTAAAGAAAGTGAGATGCCGGAGATTGCTTTTAGCGGTGTTGCTCCGCTCGAGGGCGGGCCATTTGTGACGAGCCCTGGGTCCACTCGCGAGTCAGGTGAACCTCGTGCAAAAGGCGAAAGCTAGAGAGCTCTCATCCTCGTTTTAGAAAGTCGTTCCAAGTTTCGGAACGGCTTTTTTGTGTCGTGATACAAATTGCGGGCATTGACACGGTGAGCCTGAGAGCTATTTTTCCGCGCCTTTTAATTTCAACCAAAAACTATGAGCGAACCTCAAACACAATCGTTTCAAGCCGAAGTCCGTCAACTCCTTGATATCGTTATCCATTCTCTTTACACCGATAAGGAGATTTTCGTCCGTGAGCTCATTTCGAACGCTTCCGATTCTCTAGAAAAGCTCCGCCTCAAGGAATTGACTGAGAAAGGGATTTATCAAGGGGATCTGCCGCTTGAAATCAACATCGCTACCGATGAGGAAGCCGGAACTATTACGATCACTGATCATGGGATCGGAATGACGAGCGATGAGTTGACTGATAATCTTGGAACGATTGCTCGTTCTGGTTCCAAAGAATTTTTGGAAGCTCTTAAGGAAAAGGGCGATGCTAATGCTTCGGTTATCGGGCAATTTGGAGTCGGGTTTTATTCTGCCTTTATGGCGGCCGAAAAGGTTGAGGTCTACACTCACTCTTGGGATGAGTCCGCCGAAAGTCTCAAGTGGGAAAGTGATGGTCAAAGCGGTTATACGATCTCTGAAGCTCAAGATGAGAAGCGTGGGGCTCGTATCGTGATTCACTTGAAAGAAGATGAAAAAGACTTCGCGAAAGAGGACACTCTGAAAGGAATTATCGACAAACATTCCCGTTTTGTGTCCTTCCCGCTGAGTTTGAACGGGGAACGTGTGAATACCGTCGAGGCGATTTGGCTGAAGTCGAAAAACGATATCAAAGAGGAGGATTACAAGGAGTTCTACCAATACTGCGCGCATGCGGTTGATGAGCCTCGCCACACTCTGCATTTTAGTGCCGATGCTCCCATTAATATTAACGCTCTTCTTTTCACACCCGATGAAAACCACGAGCGCCTCGGTTTCGGTCAAATGAAGGCTGGGGTCTCCCTTTATTGTCGCAAGGTTTTGATCGATGCCGAGCCACAAGGGCTTCTTCCCGAGTGGATGCGCTTTGTAAAAGGGGTCGTCGATTCTGAAGACCTCCCTCTCAACATTTCACGGGAGTCGATGCAGGACAGTGCCCTCGTGAAGAAGCTTAATACTCTTCTTACAAAACGCTTCATCAAGCATATCGCGAAGGAGGCAAAGGCTAGCCCTGAAAAACACGAAGAGTTTTATGAGCGCTTCAGCCGTTTCCTTAAAGAGGGTATCGCGACCGGTTTTGAAAACCATGAAGCGCTCGGAGAGTTACTTCGCTTCGAGTCGAGCATGACTGATGAAGGTAAGAAAACTTCCTTTGACGACTACCTCACTCGTGCGAAGGAAGATCAGGATTCCATCTACTATTTGGTTGGGATTGATCGGAAGTCGATGGAGGCTGGCCCCTATCTTGAGGCTTTCCAAAAACGTGGAATCGAAGTCATTTTCCTCACCGATAATATCGACGATTACATCATGGAGACACTCCGTGAGTTTAAGGGGAAGAAGCTGGTCAGTGCCGATCGCGCTGAGATTGATCTTGATGAGCTTCCCGATGAGGAGGCCAAGCTGAGCGAGGAAGAAAGCAAAGAACTTGTCGAGTGGCTTAGTAAGACTCTAGGCGATAAGGTTGAAAGTGTTGATATGGGTAAACGCCTCGTGTCACACCCGGTGGTGGCTCTCACTCCCCAAGATGCTCCAAGTGGGCAGATGCGTGCTATGATGGAAGCGATGGGGCAGGGCGCGCCAGAACCGAAGGCCCGACTTGAGTTCAATCCCAATCATGAATTGGTCGCTAAGCTCAATTCACTTCGGAAAGAAGACTCAGAGGTCGCCTCCCAGGTTGCTGGGCAGTTGGCTGATAATGCTCTAATGGCAGCTGGAATGGTCAAAGATCCCTCTTCCATAATTGCTGGAATGAATTCATTACTCGGTTCCCTGATGAAATAAACCGATGGGACATCCCTAGCGGGATCCGGGTTTCTGAAGTTCATTGAGCATTCGCTCCAATCGTGTCGCGGCGTCGCCTGCCGGAAGGAAAGCGCTTAAGCGATCGGCCCAAAGCGGGAATGCCATTGGGGTGAGCCGGCGGGTTTCGATAAGACGGAAGGGACGCTCTTGGATTGATGAAAGAGTCGTTTGTAATCGTCCTAGCTCAAGTTGGTGTTCCAAGATTTCGCGGCGGGATTGCTCAAGAAGTAAGTTGTCTGGGTCGTAGCGTGTGAAAACCTCAAAGAGAAGATTTGCTGAGACTTGAAGATCACGAGTCGGTTTTCTTTTTCCGGGCATATCAGGAATGAGAAGGCCGGCGACCCGGGCGACATAGCGAAACTGGCGGCGGGCCATTTCGGCTGTATTCATACACTCTAGTAGATCTTCAAGGAGGTTCTCTGTTCTGAGAGCTCTTCTCAGAACGTCTTCATCGAGGCTAAGGCCTTTTGCGGAACCAAGGCAAAATCCGTAATCGTTTTGAGTCACGTTAATCGATTCGCCGGAAGCTCTCGAGAGCCGAAAAGCAATCAGGGCACCTAAGCCTTCGTTCACCAAACGACCTGCAAAAGCATAAATAAACAAGTGTTCCCCCTCTCTGGTTCGGGTGAATTCGATGAGAAGCTCCTTGTCAGAGGGTAATGCTGACCATGATTTCTGAATCTTAAGAATAGGCGCGACTGCTTTGAGTTCGGGGCTTTCAAGTGAACTGTGCAGGCTTCTCGCGACGGCGTGTGAAAGTTCGGACGAGAGCGGCATTTTACTACCGCCCCAAATCGCGACCTCTCCCTTAGTTGTTTTAGTAGCTGGTCTCACTGTAGCCGTGAGCTTATGGAAGCGGATAAGCTCGAGGCGACGGCCGGCGAAGATGAATTGCTTTCCAGTTTTCAACTTGGAAGCGAAACCCTCCTCAACACTCCCGAGACTTCGACCACCTGCAAACTTAATGAGAATGGAAGTGTCGGAAGTGATGGTCCCGATATTCATTCGGTGGAGTTGGGCCGTCCTTTTGTTGGTGACGGTTAGAAGTCCATCGATAATTTCTGCTTTCTGGTATTGTGGGTAAGCTGAGAGGGAACCTCCATTAGTGAGAAACATGATGGCCCAGTTCCATTCGGCTTCGGTGAGACCAGTATAACTGAAAGTGGAAAAAATCTCTTTTTTGAGTTCTTCGGGTGACGTTGGTTCTCCAAGTACGATTGTTGTTAGATGTTGGGTGAGGACATCAAGTGGTTTTTTTAGTAGGGTCCGGGATTCAATCTCTTTGTTGTGCCACGCATCGCGAGCGGCGGAGAACTCGATGAGCTCAAGAGCATTCGTTGGGACGCAAATAATTTTAGAAACCACGCCAGGTGAGTGGCCGGCGCGGCCAGCCCGTTGGGTGAGCCGGGCGATACCCTTAGGAGATCCAATTTGAATCACTTGATCTACTGGCGAAAAATCGACCCCAAGATCGAGGGAAGATGTGCAAATAACGCACCGAAGAGAGCCATCTTTGAGGCCGAGTTCAACAAGTCCTCGCTCATCTCGACTCAATGAACCATGGTGGATTGCAATGTCCTCTGCCCAGTCAGGTTTTGCCTCTCGGATTTCCTGATACCAGATTTCGGCTTGAGATCGGGTATTCGTAAAGACAAGAGTTGTTTGAGCTTTCACCAGTTGTTTCGCGACTCTTTTGACTGATTTTGTTCCCAAATGACCTGACCATGGAAATGATTCAATTTCATCTGGAATGAGGGTCGTAATTTCGATCTTTTTGTCTTGGTTCGCTGCAATCAATTTGTGCGGACGATGATCGATGAGCGGCTTGGCCGCTTCGTCGAGATTTCCCAAAGTCGCAGAGAGGCCCCAAATCCTCAACTTCGGCAACCAAGTTCGAAGTCGAGTGATGCAAAGTTCGGTTTGGATCCCGCGCTTGGTTCCGAGGAGTTCATGCCATTCATCAATAATGATACATTTCAGATGAGAAAGTTTCTGTCTCGTGTCGGAATAAGTGAGAAGGAGCGAAAGTGACTCGGGCGTCGTGACGAGGCAGTAGGGAAATCTCTCTCGTAATTTAGATTTTCGATAGGATGAGGTATCCCCGGT
>TARA_B110000003_G_scaffold55393_1_pt1 | contig 20552 bp, 8 predicted proteins | sample TARA_B110000003 | Tara Oceans TARA_B110000003 (sample SAMEA4396424) | marine metagenome | biome: Westerlies Biome; feature: [SRF] surface water layer (ENVO:00010504); material: water (ENVO:00002006), including particulate matter (ENVO:01000060) such as... | depth 5 m
GCACGAACAAGTGTAGCAGGTGCAGATGGTGGCAGCGGTATTGTACTTATAAAATATAGTACTTTAAAAAGTAATCCTTTTAGTATAATTCCATCAAGTTCTAGGATTGCTGTAAAAGGTCTAAAATATCATTATTACAATCAAGGTTATGCAGGCAATAATGTTAATTGGTTTGTAGATAAAACACCAGTAAGTACTGGTTATGTTTGGGACGGAAGTAATATAGGAACTTTATCTAATAATACAAGAAAAGCAAACTCAAGAAACTATTATTCTTTTATATGGACTGGATATTTCAAAGCAAAAACTAGTGGTACTTATACATTTTCAACTAGTTCAGACGATGCTTCTTTTTTATGGATTGGAGATAATGCAAGTACTGGTTATACTATAGAAAATGCCATTGTTAATAATAAAGGCACACATCCTGTACAAATGAAACAGGGGACAATTAATCTAACAGAAAATACTAATTATCCTATTAGAATTCAATTTGGTGAAAAAACGGGTGGTGACAACATGAAGCTTCGATTCAAAATTACAACGACTACCATAAGCGGAACTTCTACAACTTCTACAACTTCTGCATGGATATATGATGGATATGACTATTATTTTAATTATATATAAATTACATTAGAATAGTCAATATGTTTGTGCTTATGCTATAGTCATATACTATATTATTTTTAATTTTTTTATTTAAAATTTATAATATTATTTTAAATAATGATTACTCATAAACTTGTTAGTAATTTGAATAATAAACAAATAATTCAATGCAATGATTTGATAAATAAATCTTTTAAAACAAATAGATTTAATGATTATAAATATGCAGTTATTTATACTGAAAATGATAAAATAATAGGATTTGTTGGAATATATGACAATTTACTAAATCAATTATGTACATCTTTAGAATATAGAAACCAAGGAATCGCAACTAAGATATTAAATGCTTGTAAACAAGTTTTAAATCTGCCGATTTATTTATATATAGATAAAATGAAAGAGAATACTATACATTTATTAAATTTTTATACTAAAAATAAATTTATAATTGAAAATGAAAACGAAGATGAATATAAAATGATTTATAAATAATTTTATATAAAAATAAAATAAAAAATGAATATATATTATTAATATCATTTAATTATTAATAATTTGATGACTACTGAAAATATTGATAATATTTCTTGGGATATTCTTGACAAATATTTTAATAAAAGTGGTTCTAATGAAGCGTGTAATCCATTAGTAAAGCATCAAATTGAGAGTTATAATAAGTTTTTAGTAACTACTTTATCTCATATCATTACTGGTTTTAATCCAATTAAAATTGGTTCTAATAGTAAAACAGATACTTCTTTACAAAATTATAAGATTAGTTTAAATGTTATTAATCCATCATTAACAAAACCATCATATCATTTACCAGATGGAACATTAAGTGTAATGAGTCCACATATTGCTAGAATGAATAATTTAACTTATTCTAGTAATTTGTATGTGGATGTTCATTTAGTTATTGAAAATATAAACGGCGATGGAGTTATTGAAAAGTTTGATAAAACTGTCGAAAATGTTTATATTGGTAAAATTCCTATTATGGTTAGATCAAAGGCTTGTTTGTTACAACAAGTTCAGGGAATTGGTGAAGAAAATAATAACGAATGTAAATATGATTATGGTGGTTATTTTATTGTAAATGGAAATGAAAAAGTATTAGTTTCTCAAGATAGAATCAATGAAAATAAAACATTAATATTTCCTCCAAACAATAATACTGATGGTATTTATGCCGAAATTCGTTCAGCGAGTGATAATAGTTATTTACCCCCTAAAACAACAAGTCTTAATATGACTGGTAAAATAAATCATATGGGACGAATTATCCGTTTAAATACTTCATTTATTAAAAGTGAAATCCCAGTATTTATTATGTTTAGAATTTTAGGAATTAATAGTGATAAGGAAATTATCAAATATATTGTTTATGACATTGATAATGAAAATAATAGAAAAATTACGAACGAATTAATGGCTTGTTGTGAAGACGCTTGTGATATTCATACAAAAGAGCAAGCAGAAAATGTTATGATTCGAGTAATGACTGGAACAAACAAATATAATTATAATGATAGTCAAGAAATTCTAAACAATTACATAAAGAATGATTTCTTACCACATGTAGGTAAAAGTTATAAGAGAAAAGCCATTTATCTTGGTTATATGATAAGAAAAATTATTAGAGTTCATTTGAAATTAGATAAGTATGATAATAGAGATTCATATATGAATAAAAGAATTGATAGTCCTGGCATATTAATGAGTAATCTATTTAGACAATGTTATAGCAAAATGACAAAAGAAATTAAAGCATTAATTGAAAGAGAATTGGGTTTATGGAGAGCAAATAATGGCAATATTTCTACATGTGATATTATTACTAATGCAAATATTCATAGATATTTCAAACAATCTTTATTAGATTCGTGGTTAAGATATTCTCTTTCTACAGGTAATTGGGGTATTAAAAGCATTGGAACATTTCAAAATATTAAACAAGGTGTATCACAAGTTTTAAATAGAATGTCTTATGCAAGTACATTATCGCATTTAAGAAGAATTAATACATCTATGGAAAAAAATGGAAAATTAGTTCAACCTCGTAAATTAGATAATTCTCAATTTGGTTTAATTTGTCCGGCTGAGACTCCAGAAGGTGCATCAGTTGGTCTTGTTAAAAATATGGCATTAACAACAAATATTTCATTACTAATGAATAGTAAATTCATTAGAGAATTATTACAAGATATGGATGTTAAAACAATTGATGAATATTATGATGAAAATTATTTAAATAATATCGGAAATAAAGAAAATGTTATTATACAAATTAATGGGGATATTATTGGATATCACCAAGAACCTGTTTATTTATATAATAAATTAAAAATGTATAAAAGATCTGGAATTATTTATCCAATGACATCTATTGTTTGGAATATTAAAGGGTCAATTATTCAAATTAGTACTGAAGCAGGTAGAATGTTTAGACCACTTCTTATTGTTGATAGTGAAAAAGACACAGGAAGGAAAGAATTAAGAATTATTAAAATTCTTAAAAAGTTAAATATTTCATGGGAAGAATTTAGTAAAGATAAAAGTTTTGATACTTTTATCGCACCATGTGCTGGTTATTATAATGATAAGAAAATTATTGAAGATAGTTATGATGAAGGATTTATTGAATATTTAGATTCTGATGAACTTAATAATTCAATGATTGCTATTAATTACCAAGAATTATACAAAGGTATGAAAGGAACCGCATGTACTCCATTATATACTCATTGTGAAATTCATCCAAGTGTAATTAATGGTATTTTAGGAGTTAATATTCCATTTAGTGATCATAATCAATCTCCCAGAAATTGTTATCAGTGTTTAAATGAAAATGAAACAGTATTAATGAGTAATGGAAAATATAAGAAAATTAAGAATATTAAAATTGGAGACGAAGTAGTATGTTTCAATCCTAAAAGTAAAATATTTGAATATACTAATGTTATTAATCATTATAATAGAGTAACAACAAAACTAGTATATAAAATTAATTTAGTTTCTGGAAGAATAATTACAGCAACAGATGATCATAAATTTATAACAAATAAAGGATGGATAGAAGTTAAAGATTTTGATAGAAATACACTATTGGGTATTTATACAAAATCAAAAAATAACAATATAGATTATGATAAGTGTTCAATTAAAATTTTAGACAATGCAGATATTATTAATGATGATTTAATTGTCAAGAATATTCTTCCATTATATAGTGATAATAATAAAATTTTAGTTATTGCTAGATTGTGTGGTTATTATTATGTTAACGAATTGAATTTTACAAATGATATTGATAAATCACAATATATTAAAGATGTTAAATATATTGGTTTTGAAAAATACAATATTTTAGATATTAACTTTGTAATTTTAATGAAAAAATTGTGTAATGATATTACTTGGTTAACTAAATGCAATAATGAAATTAAAATGGAATTCCTTTCATCTTATCTAAATATTGAAACTAATCAAAATGTATTATCCAATACATTTGAACATAATATTTATGAACCAGATGTTATAATTGAATATTTAAATAAAAAACAAAAAGAGAATATTCAAGATTATTATTTTAAATACTTTCTTAATACTAATAATAAACAAATTTTAAGTTATTATTTAAAATATTACAATATTAACTATAATTATAAATTACTAAATGAATTATTTGTAATTAATGAGTTTTACGATTATCAACAATTTTCAAAGAATTGTAATAATTATAAAATTTATAAAAAATATAACGATTTAAATGAATGGAAGAAAGATGTATATATCGAAGGTGATATTTGTTTCATACCATATAATAACAAGGTGTTATCAAAAAATAAAAGAATTTCAGATATTACTGTAAAAAGTGAAAATCATAGTTTTATTGGAGGTAATGGATTTGCAGTTAGTAATTGTGCAATGGGCAAACAAGCACTTGGTATTTACATGAGTAATTTTAATAATAGAATTGATACAATGGGAAATATTCTTAATTATTCGCAAAAACCGCTAGTATTTACAAAATTATCAAAATATACTCATAGTAATGAACTACCTTCTGGTACAAATGCTATTGTTGCTATTATGACTCATACTGGTTTTAATCAAGAAGATAGCGTTATGATAAATCGTTCTTCATTAGATAGGGGGTTATTTACGAGCACATACTATAAAGCATTTAGAGATCAATGTACTAAAAATCATAGTACAGGCGAAGAAGAAGTATTTACAAAACCTGAAAATTGTGTAAATAAAAAAACATTTACATATGAAAAATTAGCAGAAAGTGGATTTGTACCTAAAAATACATATGTTGATGGTAATGATATCATAATTGGAAAGGTAATGCCTAAAAAACAAGACGGTGAAAAAATAAATCAAGATAGTAGCACTTGTATGAAGGCGAATGATGAGGGTTATATTGATTTAAATTACACCAATATTAATACAGATGGATATAATTTCTGTAAAGTTAGAGTAAGAAATAATAGAAAACCCGAAATTGGAGATAAATTAGCTAGTAGAAGTGCTCAAAAAGGAACTATTGGTATGATTTATAATAATGAAGATATGCCATTTACAAAAGATGGCATTACTCCCGATATTATAATGAATCCTCATGCAATTCCTTCTAGAATGACTATGGCTCAGTTAATGGAATGTATTATGGGAAAAGCAGCGTGTCATATTGGAAGTTTTGGAGATGCAACTCCTTTTACGAGTTGTAGTGTTGAAAGCATTTCTAAAGTATTAGAAGAATCTGGTATGGAAAAATATGGCAATGAAATATTATATAATGGTAGAACTGGCGAACAAATAAAAACAGAAATATTTATCGGTCCAACATATTATCAAAGATTAAAACATATGGTTACTGATAAATTACATAGTAGAGGTTCAAATGGTCCTATTGTAATGTTAACTAGACAACCATCTGAAGGTAGGGCTAGAAATGGTGGTTTAAGATTAGGGGAAATGGAAAGAGATGCTTTACTATCACATGGTATGAGTGGTTTCTTAAAAGAAAGGATGTTAGATGTATCTGATAATTATAGAATATTTGTATGTAAAAATTGTGGTATTAATGCGAATGTTAATCCGGAAAAAAATATATATAGATGTAATAATTGTTCTAATATTGATATTGCACAAATTAGAATTCCATATGCTTTTAAATTATTAAGTCAGGAATTATATACAATGAATATTATGATGCGTTTTATTGCTAATTAATCTAGAAAAAGTTTATTATATAAACTATTATATGTAGAATCTATATTTTTTAATTTTTTTTGTGCACTTTCAAGATTTTTGTATTGATTTTGTAAAGTAATTGAATTATTTATTATTCTATAAGCGTATTTTGTTGCTGTATAATCACAATATGACATTGCCATATAATAATTTTTATATTCATTAATTTTATTTGATCTTATTTTATTATATAATTCTAATTCATTTGAATAATTATTATAATTATTCGCAAATTTCCAAGAACAATTTAGATAATTTTTAAATATAGTTTCATAATCATCTTTATTCATAATTATTAAATAAATAAAATTAATATTTTTAATCATTTTTTACCGTCCATTTGCTTTTTTCTGCTAAAATTATATCTTTTCTTGTTCTAATATAGTTTAAAAATTTTGTTGCATTTTCACTATTAGAAAAAAAGTTTTCTAATGATTTAATACTCATTTCTTTATCTTTATTAATTTTAACAAAATTAATGTGTTTCATAATTTGTTTATGTTTATCTGATATAAATACGGGAACATCTTTTATAAATGAATCATATATATTTAAATAATACTCTTCATTTAACTCAACGCGCTCTTGTAAAATAGAATTGTCTGTTTTATTTTGATAATCAATAAATAAAACATTATCTAAACTATTTATATTACTTATTTCTAATTCTAAATTTGATAAATTATCCATAAATCTATTATAATATAATATATTTTATTTTTAAATACGAATATATAAAAAATAAATATATTTAAAAAATAAGATAAATTATTTTAAATATGACATCAACTAATAGTGCATCAATTACAATAGGAGGCAGTAGTGGTTTTCAATCAATTAAAACAGACGATGGTATTACTAATAAAATTATTTTAAATAATTTTAGTGAAATTTCTGATTTAATTATATTAAACAATTCGAATTTAAATCAACATAGCAATATAACTGTAAATTTTGATAATAAATACCGGGTTGGTATACTTAATAGTAATTTGCATATTTTAAAGTATAATGAATTACTAAGTGAAAATGATTCTATACTTAAAGTTTCAAATGATGATATTGTAATATATCATTCAAATATTATGAATAATATTCATAATAATTTTTCGATAAATCATGATAATGAAAACATTTTACTTATTGATCAAGATAATTCTAATTTTAATATATCAAATTATAATTTTAATTATTTTATTGATAATAACACTTTCAATATATATGATACTAGTCAAACAGATATAACAGATAATAGTCTTATTTTTGGTGTTGAATCTAATAGAATTAATATAAATTGTGATTTAATTGTTAATAAGATTATTACAAAAAATATTGACAGTATTGATGGTAAAGGTATTAATATAACAAGTTATCAAATTGAACAAAATAATTTTAAGAAAGTATCTGTTGGTTTTGATAATTATTTTGAATATAATTTACAAACTACCGATGATTCTCAAGATGATTCTATTCAAGTGACAGAAGAAACGAATGTTCCGGATGCCCCTTTTATTATTGTTAATAATAGTTTAAATTATAATACATCAAATTTATTTGAAATTAAAAAAATATATGAGAATAAAGATGAGAAAATTCTAAAAATTGACAATAATGGATATATCTATATGGGAAATTGTATATATAATGATAAAGAGTCTTATTTAACTATTAATAATTCAAATTATGATAATTATTCTAATATTAATAATAATTTAATTAATTATTTATCATTTTCAAGTGATTATTCCTCAGATGATTTTAATATTAATAAGTATGCAAATGTTTGTATAGGAAGTAATCTACGAAATAATAAAGGTTTATTGGATATAAATAGAAATGATAATCGTATTAATTTAGATATAAATAATTCAAATAATGTTAACGAGAATAAACCTTTACTTAATTTAAATTTAGAGTATGAAGTAAATAATAATTATAAATGGATTTCTCAAGATAAATCTATACCATATTTTACTATTTTTCCAAGTAAACAACAAAATATTGAATACGATATTCAACTAAATAATTATAATTATATTGATAATTATAAATTAATTTATGGTTTAAATGACGCGCATTATGAAAAATGGAAAATATCTGGTACTAAAATACCAATTGATGGAGTATTAATAAATAATACTAGTCTCGAAATTAAATTAAAAGAGAAACATGATAATTCAGAAGAATTAGTATTTACACTAGAAGAATGGCAACAATTTGATATTGAAAATTTAAATATGAAAGATTATGTATTAATTGGTGGTAATATATATCAACCAAAGGAAAAAAAATTAGATAGTAATGAAATGTTTTATAATATTGATGGACATAAATATTATTTTCTACATGGTAATTACATTAATGCTAAATTAAATTATGATTATAAAAAATTAAATCTGCAAATAGTTAATAATTTTAATGAAAAATCAACAGGTGTTTTTACTTATGATAAAAGCATGACTTATAATGTTCTTTATAACTATTATAATTTACAATATGAAACAGAACAAATTGAATATAATTTTAAGACTTATTATTGGAAAACAGATTTTGCATATCATATATTTTATCCTTATAGTATTATTGATAATAGTACAGGTGGAAAAGAATATATACTTGAAATTGATGACATATCTGCAAATATACCCTCAGCAGTACAAACAAAACAAGCTGACTTATCACTTGGTGAAGATGCTATTGAATATAAATATAAACATTTATTTATTTATCCTACCATTGAATTAACGCCTTTTCTAACAGATTTAGAAAAAACAGAGAGAAGAACATTCATTGGTATAACTAATACAATTCGGAATAATTTAATTAGTCTTTTAGCTACAGATACTGATATGTATACATCTAATTTATTTAATATTGGAGACTTAACAACCGAAGAAATTCAAAATACAACATATTACCAATATTTTCAAAATTTTACTTCTATTAGACATGTTGAAGTAAAAGCAACTGGTTTAAAATGGAAAAAAATTAATATTGCTGAAGGAGATAATATAAATGATATTATAGACACTGTATGGGATAATAATACAATCAGTAATAAAATGGATTATGCAAATTTACATCCATATAATATTGAAATGAAACCGTTTCAACATTCTTCTAAAGATTCATTACTAATAACATTGAGAAATACTTACGACCAATTAAATTCTCAAGACCCTGACACTACAATTCAAAGTTTTAATATTGGCCAAAATATTTGGAATATTTTTAACATCGATTACATATACTGTAACGAATATATATATGATGATATAAATAATGATTATTATATATTAGATGAAAAAATAAAGGTAATATTTGCAATTCATTTCCCATTAGAATTTTATGATAACTTTAATTCTAGTGTTCAACCAATTAATGATTATACTTCAAATATTATTGAAAAACCAAATTTTATAAATTTAACTTCCAATAATACCAATGTATTAAATATTAATAATGATGGTACATTAATATATGATTATAGTTCTTTTGATAATATTTCAAATTATTCTATTTATGCACCTAATAAAACAATATCAACAAATAAAATACAACTTAATGAAATTTATTCGTCAAGTAATAGTATTGATTTAAATAATTTATATTTGAACAATATTGCTGGCATTGTATTTAATACAAAACAAGAATTTGATGTATCTCAATTAAGAGTTGATAAAATTTCAAATAATAATAATAATTTATTATTTGATAATACACAATTTAATTTAAGTACTATCATATATGGTTTGAGATGGAAATTAGTAGATTATTCTAGTATAATAGATATTGATACATATACATCTATTACCTCTCCTGAATTTTTAGGAATGTTTAGAGGCATAATTGATGCAAATCCAGATATAAATGATTATGAAATAGATTATAATAATTTATCTATTTTATTGAAAGATTTTGTTAAAAATAATATTCCATTCAAATCATATATTGTTTTTGATACTGCTAATGAACAAAAATATTATATACAAGATTCAGATGAATACAAATATACAAGTAATTTTTTATTATATGATATTGATAATATTGCTAATTATGAACATTTATTTTATAATGATATAATATCTATAAATACAAATAATGATAATGCTGTGAAACCAGCATTTACAATATACGGAATTAATCCGTCTATTAATTTAAAATCTGATAAAAATACAAACATATTATATCAACAAAGTATTTTGCAAAAAGGGTTTAAAAATTTATCTACAACAGGAATTGGTACTGATATTCAAAATTGTGATGTATTTCAAATAAATTACTATGATGACAACAATGTATTATTTGATAATAATATGTATACTAATAATTCCAAACATATTCTAGAACATATTCTAGGTGACTATAATATTCTTTCATTTGGTGAAAATTATAATATATGTATTGATACAAAAGGTGTAACAGAACCAACATTTACAGATGAAAATTTTGGTACTATATGGGTTGTTGACGATTACGCGACAACAAGAATAAGCTCCGAATATGAAGGGGCAATTATAGAATTTTTTAATATGGATGAAACAAATTCTCAAAAAGATACTATTGTAATTGAAAAACAATTTTTTGAAACTATTGGTGTTACTGATTTACACGAAGACAATTATGTATTATATAATAGTAAAAAATTTAAACCATATATAACAACATATTCATATAATCTTGCTAGAAATTCAACAAACAAAAATCATAAAATATCTTTAGGTGTTCCACATAATAATGTAGATATAAATACAGCATTAACAGATAGTGATTCGGGATTATATTTATATAATTACCCAAAATATTTTAATGAAATTATCAAAAACAATGATTATATGTTGAATATATATGGTAATACTAAAATATATGGAGTTGATGGAGATACAAATGCTTTATCTATTAATATAAATGATGTAAAATCTGATGATAATACATATAAGGTTAATTTGGGGATTGGAATAAATCCCCAAATTAATAATATAAGTAATACATTATCTATAGATGGAGATATATATGGTGAAAACTTATTTTATAAAAATAATGACGAATATATAAATGTCACAAATATTTATAATAATGTTATTGATACATTTAAACAAAATTTATTCAATGAAGAATTAGTTAAATCATATATTCATACATCAAATATTAATAATAATTTTGTTAATGATAATGGTATTTTAGATTTATCATTAATACCTGAAATACCATTCACGAATTTTTCAACACCAGAACTACCAACTAAAGAAATTTATTTGAAAAATTATGTTCATCCTGAAATTAGTTCTTCAAGAATAATTGATGGTACCAGTACAATTACTGATATTGATTTAGAATCACTAAATTATAAAACAAGCACAGAAGTAATATATACAGATATAGAAGATATTGAAAAAATAAATATAGATTATAATAAATATTTTTATTTTGTTATCACAAATGATTATTCTGAACAAGAATCTAAACTTTTTCAATTAAAAACAAATGATGCAATAACGGCAGATATTTTAATTGTAGCAGGTGGTGGTGGTGCTGGTTATGTTAAACCCTTTTTAAATTGGTATGAAATACAAAATCCTAGTGATGGAACTGAATATAAAAACACACATATTGAAACTAGTTTAAAAAATGGTACTTATATTTTCTCAAATGAAGACTATGAAAATATCAAAACTAATTTTGCAAATAGCGATGATTCTATTATTGCAGATATTGATAATTTTGTTGATCAATTTATATTAAATAATGATTATATTAAGGTTATTATTGATCAGGAAACAAGTGATTTTAAATATTTTAGAACATTTGATAATGGAGGTGGGGAAGGAGGTAATTTATCAATCATGAAAAATATTTTAATTGATAAAGAAAATACACTTGATATAATTATTGGTTCGGGTGGGGTATCTGGAAATACTACAAGTAAAACACAATCAACATCTGGAACAAATTCTTCACTATTGGGTATCACTATAAATGGAGGTCAAAACTCATCAATATTTAATGTTAATAACGACATTCATCCAGAAATTGCGAGAGAGATATATGATTATTATTATATATATGATAATTTAGGTTTTAATAATAGTGAAACAGACCCTACTCAAAAATATTTTGGAGGAGATGGTAACAGTACTACATTAGATCATACTATTGGTGGTGGTGGAGGCGATAATCAAGCAAATTCACAAGAAAACTCAGGGGGGGGAGGAGGATACTTCAATGGTAATTGGGGAAATGGTGCTAATGGTTTAGCTATAATTAGGTATAAGTTTAATTTAAAAGATGTAGTTGTTGATACAGAAACTATACAAAATCCAACAAATGCATTATTACAATATAATTGGCAAAATAATGATTGGGAATTAAACTATGATGCAATTGATGTGTCTAATATATTAGTTGATACTATTTATACAACTTCTAATATTTTATATACAAATATTGATAATTTCTCAAATATAATTAAAAATACATCAAATAATATAATTGATACTATCATATCTAGTAATGTACAAATTTATGATAATATGAATATTATAACAGATACAATAAATATAAATGACACTAATTATTCTAATTATATAGATTTTGTATATGATAATACTAATTTTATAGGTGCTGAAAGAATTATTAGTAATATAATTGATATTGATAGACTTCCTAATATACCATTTACAAAATTCAATAATTTAGATATAGATATTATATATAGTCCTAAAGTCAATGATAGTATTATATTTGACACTAATTATTATTTATCAAATATTAATTTTACATCATTACATGTAACCGATGATGCTTATCAATATACAGAATATATTATTTTTAAACATAATAATATTAGCGATAATGTAACAAAGACTATATATAATTTACAATTCCAATTAAATACAAATATTGATATTTTAATTATTGGTGGTGGTGGTGGTGGAGCAGGTAATGTTTCACATTCTGGTGGTGGAGGTGGAGGTTCATATATACTTGCTAAAAATATAGAGATTGAATTAAATAAAAAATACGAAATAATTGTTGGGGCGGGAGGATTAGAATCTAATGATGGTCATAGAACATCTGCATTTGGATTAATTGCTGATGGTGGAAAAACTGGTAATTCTCAAGTTAGTGGTACTGAATATTTAAAAGGTATTGGTGGTAATGGTGGTATTCCGGATGTTACTAATAAATTTACAGAAGTTGCATCGCAAATCTTCATGTCATCTGGAGGAAATGGTGGTTCAATTGATTCGACAGATGTAAATAATATAATATATAGTTTGCCGAATTCTGGTAACGCTTCGGGAACTTTCATAAATGATAATGATAACCGCGAATATTATTGGGGTGGTGGAGGAGGATTTGGTACAAATTCTATTATTAATTCTGTAGAAAATTTACCGGATGGTGGAGAAGGTGGCGGTGGTGCAGGTGCTTTTAATTCAGACATATCAACATTTAAAAGTTCAAATGGAAATAGTTATGACAACGAAACATTAACACAAGATAGAGGTATTTTAAATGGATTAAGTGGATCAATCAATAGTGGAGGTGGAGGTGGGGGTGCATCTAGTGGTACTGGTGGAAGAGGAGGGTCTGGTGTTGTTATTATAAAAATTAATTCAAATATAAAACCTCAAGAAAATAAAAACAAAAAGGCGTATGTATCTTATAATTTTAATTTGGATAGATGGGAAATGAATTCTCTTGATTTACTAAATTTAGATATAAATATAGATGATATACACGAAACTATTAAAACTTCTTCAAATGAAGTAATTGATTATGTTAATTCTTTAGTTCAAAGAGAAGAATATCAATATATTATTGTACCTCCTAATATTGTTACTAGTGATTCTATTGTAAATCATGCCATATATTCATATAATATTTTTGGTTATGATGGAAAATCATCTAATTTAACACCCGGGGATCCTTCACTTCCTCTTCCTGATTCACAAGGGTTGATAACAATACCATATGAAGGTTATACTGACCCTAATAATATTTATTATAAAAAATTAATACACGGTAATAAATTTGCATTACAAAGTATAACAAATAGTAATATCGCAGATAATTCTATATCCGCAGATAAATTACAAGGAACTATATCTGGTAGTAAATTAACGAATGTATCTATTAATTACAGTGATATAACTGGTGATATAAATAGTCATGTAAGAATAATTAATGATTCTGCAAGTTCTGATTTAATTAATGTTTCATTATTTAATAATATAACTATTGATATTGAATTACTTGATTTAACTAGTGAATATAATTTTACAGGTCTTGCTAATATTATATCAAATGATGATTTAATTAAAATACCAATTAATAAATTAAATAATACTAATATTTATTTATCAAATATTGATTTTAGTCAAAATCATGAAGGAACTACATATATAGTATCACATACTGACGATATTGATATTAATTATTTTGAAAATATACATATTAATGTTTCAAATATATTAGATTTTGGTAATGCAGATTTTAAAATTAATAATGTAATAATGAATGGTATTATTGATAAAAATAATTTAGAAAATATATATATTCATAATAGTAATTTAGATGCTGACACATTAACAAATACAAGTGTTTATTTATTTGGAGAACAAACAGTTAATCCAAATTATATTAAAAATCTATCATTATCTGCAAATCAAATTGCAACTGGTGACGATTTCGTATCATCATTAGATGTTACATTGATACTTGATGGACAAACCATTGACCCTGCATTATTAAGTCAAATTCAAATTACACCACAAGATATATCCTTTATTGAAAATTCTTTGAGAGTAGAATTGGTTACATCAAGTTATGAAAATGAATTTGGTGTTATAATTGATGATAAACTAAATCCAAGATTATTATCAAATATACATATATTTCCATCTGATCTTTCTAATATTAATGACTATTCTGTAAAATTATCAAATGTAACTATTGATACATCTATTGAAAAAATACATCCAGACATTATTGGTGAAATAAAATTATCTCCTTCTGATATTTCTAATATTAATAACTATTCTGTAAAATTATCAAATGTTATTATTAACACTGGAGAAACTGCTGAAGAAAAGATAAATCCAGATTTAATTGCTTCTCTAACAATGACCCCAGACCAATTTAATAATTTTGGTTCATTTCAATCTATTAAATTAGAAGGATTGGTAGATAATTCTATTAACCCTAGTTTAATAAATCATAATTCTGTAACTATTAATGCAAATCATATCAAAACAGGAATTAATCCAGATACAGGCAATGTATTCAAATTACCCGAAAATATGATATATAATTTTCCTGATAATAGTATTGATCCTACATTGATACCTGAAAATATCATTATCTATGGTTCAAATATAGATGTTTTATCTGGTAATAAATTAGACTCAGTTATTATCGAAGGAAATATAAAATCATCTATTATTGGCGATAATGTAACAATAACATCAAGTGCAACAATTGTTGATGATGGACATATATTAGGAAGAGTTGACATAGAAGCACCTATTAACACAAGTATTATTAAAAATGCAGTAATTCATGATGGTGATAATATTATATATACTGGTACAAAAATCCAGAGAACTGAAATTTTTGGCAATTTAGATTCAGAATTTATTGGAAATGCTGAAATTAGAATTAATAATGATGCAAATATTATTGGCGATACTAAATTTACTGGAACTACAACATTGTTTGGTAATGTAGATTCAAAATATATTCAAAATGCTATTATTGATTTAAATGATGCTGATACAAGTTTAATAGATGGTACTTTTATAACTGGAGATGTTATTATAACTGGTATTGTAGATTCTAGTCATATTAATCCGAATAACGGAGTAAGAATTGATATACAAGATGGACACTTTAATGGTTCAAACTTAGCAAATGAAAGTATTCCTTACACTAAATTATCAAGTAATTTAAATATATATGTCGATGAAATTAAATTTAGTAATGGTACTTCATTTACAAGTGCTATATCTGATGATTTATATAGTAAAGTTGAAGTTGATGCTGGATTTGTTTCAAATAATTATTATAATACAACTCTCGCCCCTATATTTGATAATAGTATGATTAAATTATTATTATATAATGGTACATTATTACAACCTTTTACATTACCTATATATAAAAATACATTAAATGAATTGACGATATCGACATATAATTCATTTTATTCATTACACAACGATAAATCAATTATTGAAATAAAATCTAATAATAATAATGCTAATATTTCTATTGTATCTCATTATAATACAGAAACTGACAAAATTGGAAATAATTTATTGTGGGAAGATGTAGGTGGTTCATATTTTAAAGTTAATTCTGAAAGACTATGTTTTGTTTTAAATAATACAGATAATACATTTGAATTATCTAATACATTTAATTTTTCATATAAACCATTGCATATTCCACAATTAATTTTTGCTGATGGTACAACAATGAATACATCAGCTATTACAATGTTAAATTCGGAAAATCAATTAATAATGAATAATAGCGAATCTGGATATACTTATTCAGATAATCAAGTTACTGGCGAGGGATTTATACATTGTAATGGTATTCATGCAGAATTTGATATAACTGCATTTTCTTCAACCACTAAATCCGATATTAATCTAAAGAAAAATATTAATAAATTAGATTATAATAATGAATTATTACAATTAAACCCAGTTACTTTTGACTGGAAAGATAAAAATAAATCAAATACATCTAATGTTGGTTTTATTGCTCAAGAAGTAGAAAAAATTCTACCGTGTTTAGTGAAAGATGGGTTAGATAATTATAAATCTGTAAATTATGTTTCATTAATACCATACCTTATAAAACATATACAAACATTAGAAGAAAGAATTAAAAAATTAGAAACCAAAGATTAAGTATAAAGTCATTATTAAAATAAATAATATTATTCCTAAAATAATTGGTATATATATATATATATTTTCCAAACTGTTATTCATTATTATTTCACTTGGTTCATTTTTATTATACCATATATCTATTTTGTCATATTTTCTATGTGGTATTATTGATGTTTTAACTTTTTTGAAATTAATATACTTTTTATTTTCTATTATATGATATAATTTTATTTCACAATTATAAACAAAATTTTTTATATTTCTATCTAGAACACATTCGGATTCGTCTATTATACCTACTGTTTTTTCATACATGTTATTATTGTAATAAATTAAAATTATACCAAGTAATATTAATATACTTGATATAAATAACCCTAAAATAAATAATAATAAACCTTCCATATTAATTATATACTACTTTTTTTTATTTTCAAATATTAGAATAAAATGAATGCCGTAATTATAATATTGGGTATAATTTTTCTTATTATAATTATTATATTTTTATCACTTATTTCTTATAATATGTATAAATTATCTAATATTAATAATGAACAACAAAACATTATTAAAATTATTCAAGATAATACTAATAAAAGATTCAGTAATTCTATATTTATGATAAATGCGAAAAATATTTTCTTTAGATTTAATAATTATTTAATTAATGATATTATGAAAAAAATTTGTATGTCTGCTGATATTGGTAACCATGATAATCCATTCTATTTTAAAGAATGTAATGACGATAGTACTGATAATCCAAGAATGGTCGATGATAAAGAATTAAAAAAATATGATGAAAATATTAAAGATATTTGGAAAATTGTAATTACAACAATTAAAAAAATAGAAACCCCTTTTTATCATAAATATACAGATAGTGAAATTGATAATATGATTAAAGAAAAATTAAGTTTAAATAAAGTTATTCAAGGCGAGAACCTTAAAATACATACTAGTTATCAAGCTTCATTGTTAATAAATGCCAGTGTTAAAATTGTAGGTATATACATGGATATTATATCTAACATGATAAATCATATAATAGATGATATAGAATTAAAGACGGCATTATTTAATAAATTTAAATATCTTATAGAAGGGATTATTATAGGATTTTTAACTCAAAATTTTGATGATATTAAGTTAATGCTCAGGCGTGATGCAACAAAGGAGGGCAATGCAGATATATTACTTACCATATTTAACGAAATTGGAGATAAATTTAATGAAATAAATATAGAAGACCAATTTTCAGAATCTGTAAATAGATATTATGAAACACCGAAATTTAGAAATAATCTTAATGATTTAGAGGATAAAATAGAAAATACCAAACAACAGTTTGAAAGAATAAATCAGGATCATTTTAAAACTACGCTAAATTACAAAATACCCCAAAAATATAATAATAATCAAATAACTTATAAAGGCTTGACTGGGTTGGAGGTGGATGGTGAAGATGTACATGCTTTTAGATTATATGAATCTGCAAAACCTGATAATTGGAAGACATCCGAAACACTTCCAGATTTTAAAGATATATTTATTAAGGAAAGTTTTTTAGATGAACGAGCAAAAATGATTATTAAAGATGAAAAATACTTAATTACAACTAATGAATTATTTGCCAAAGCAAACCAAAAATTTTTATAGGGGATTTTTCACATCATAATACTTATAACTTGACGAATAACCAAAATGTTTATTCAATAAGAAATATAAGTCTTATTAAGAGTTTCTATATATTTTTCCATAGTATGATTTTTTAAACTATAATCAACATCACATATATTTGTTATTAATCTTTTATATGCTACATATAGTTTGTTTGGTTTATTATAAATTTTATTATTTTTCAAATAATAAGAACTTGTTAAATGTATATAATTTCCATCTAAAGGTAATTTTGGCACTGGATCTCCTGATAAAACAATTCTATATGTTTGTATATTATTTTTATTATATATTTTAGTTAAATTTGTATCACCAATTCTAGGAGAACCAAAGGTAATACACGATATCTTTTTATTTTTTATAATATTATTGATAACTAAATCAAAACAACATATTGTTGCCAATGCTCCTCCTAAACTATGTCCACATACATATAATTCTTCAAATTCTTTTTTTTTTAAATAATTATGGATTTTATCACTTATTGATATATATCTTTTATAATATCCTTTATGAATACTATACATATCATAATTATGCAAATTTGTTATAAGTGATTTATCTAAATTTGTTTTCCAATCTTTTAAATTTGTTGAACCTCTAAAACATATATAAATACTTTTATTTTTTTCTACAATTTTTACTTTTGTATTATATTTATAATCTGTTATATTTGCTTTATCACTATAAACATTTGATGATAATATAGAACAGTATTTAATATTATCTATATTACTCAATATATTTATTTCTTTTAAACCTCTAAAGCAATTATATTTATTAACGAAATAATTTATAAAACAATTACTATTATAAATGTTTATTAAAAATATTAGTAATTTTATTAATCTCATATTAATTATTATATATATTTTATACTAAATATATATAATAATTAATATGAGATTAATAAAATTACATGGTATTATTACAAAACAGCAAACTGTAATAGATAATCTAGAAAGAAGATTATTGGCCTTAGAAAAGAAGTACATATATTAATTTAATTTAATTTGTATATATATATAAATTAATAATGATAAATAAATTATATATATTGATTATTTTAATTATTTTAATTATTTTAGTTTTTATAATAATTAAAATACAAGTTTATTTTAAAACAGTAGAAAATTTTGCCTACGGTATTGAATGTGTAAATAATTATATATTTAGTATTCAAGATAATACTATATCTAAACAACAAGATGGTGATTATCATTATTTAGAATTTTTACATACTGGAGGAAATCAAACAACATATACTTTAACACTATATAATGACATTTTGTGTGATATATTGATAGTTGGTGGTGGGGGTGGGGGCAGCGACGGGAATGCTGACGCGGGCTGGGACTCAAAATTTGGGGGAGGTGGTGGTGGTGGAGGAGTTGTATATTTGGTTAATCAATTATTAAATGCTGGTACATATAAAATAAATGTTGGCAGAGGAGGAAACAGTAATGATAATGGAAAAGATAGTAGTATTACTTATAATGACGACACATATGTAACATTAGATAGTATACAATTACAAGGAAAAGGTGGCGGAAAGGGGTGGCGAAGAGTGGGGGGAGAAGATTCTTTTAATAGGGGTAGTGGAGGAGGTGCAAAAAAAGGGGGAACAGTAGGAACACAGGGTCTAACATTTTGGAATGGAACAACCTGTGAATATGAATATGGTGGTCACGAAGCGACATCAAGTAGGTCTGGAGGAGGCGCAGGTGCTCCAGCAACTGCATACGGAGCAGGTATAGGTCGCGAAGTTAATATTACTAATGAAAGTTTGTATTTTGGAGGTGGAGGACAAGGCGCTCGAATACAAGAGGTTATACAAGGCGGAGGTGGAGGAGGTGGTATTGGCAGAAATGGAAGTTCTGGATTTAATGGAATGCCTAATACAGGAGGAGGAGGTGGAGGAGGGTTTGGAATGAACGGAAGTACACGCTCTTTCCCAGGAGGTAGGGGAGGTTCAGGAATTGTAATTATTAGATTTTTACACCCCCTGCACCCACTCGATGATTATAATCAACATATTGTATTATGGCATGACTCACAAAATATTGATGGTCAAAATAA
>TARA_B110000003_G_scaffold41648_1_pt1 | contig 20523 bp, 19 predicted proteins | sample TARA_B110000003 | Tara Oceans TARA_B110000003 (sample SAMEA4396424) | marine metagenome | biome: Westerlies Biome; feature: [SRF] surface water layer (ENVO:00010504); material: water (ENVO:00002006), including particulate matter (ENVO:01000060) such as... | depth 5 m
GGTAGAGTCTAGATCCAGAACCACCAGCTAAAATTATTCCTTTCATTATCTCTAATTTGAGCTATGTAAAATTAAAAAGTTAATGATAAAAGTAATGAAAGTTATATATATACGATAACAAAAAATTATTTAAAAATTAAATGGATTAAAATCGAAGGAAAAAAGAAATTTATATAATATTTTGCTGGAAGCTTAATTATTTTCATTAATTATGATCATAATTAACTTTAGAGTGAATAAATAGCTTCAATACCGTTTACATACTTAGAATTCTTAGTCATTCTAAAGGGAAAACTATTGGTTATAGCATTAACATTATCATCATAAAGATCATTGTATTTGATTTCTAAAATTGTAGAATTATCATCGTAAACTTTGTGAAGAAAAGAGTTGGTGTTTTTGAATATCTTATAATAAGATTGTTTATTATCAATTGTAATTCTAAAGCTTTTATTATTTGATATATAATAAGATCTAGTATAGCTATTAAGTAAAACAGGAGAAACAGTATTTAAATTATATCTGCTATAAATAAAATTATCTTTTAGAGGCTTAAAAATATTTGACAGATCTCCATTAAGATTAAAGCTCTTGAGTTTAGTTGTTTTCTTTGTTCCTAAGAAACCTTTTTTAATTTTTATTTCTAGCTTAGGTTTTTTAATGTGACTAAAAAGATCTCCATACCAGCGTATGCGTATTTTAATTCTATCAGTAGATCCTTCAACATTTTCATGATAATTATTAAAATTAAAATTATCAAAATAGATATTATTAATTATTCTTTTATTAAACGAAAAATTAAACATTGAAGAGTTAACATTAACTAATGATGTAATTTCATCAACCGTTAAATCATTGATTAAAAATTTTCTTTCATATCTGTATGATGATTCTTTATCTCTAATTTTATAATTCATATATTATTACTTACTGCTTTTACCATATTTAATTCCATAAAAGATATCCTTTACATTTTTGTCATTGGGGATTATTTTAATTTTATCAACAATACATATAGAATTAGATTCTATTATGTAATCAATAGAATTATCTTTTGACGTGCCATTAAATAATTTCAAGTAACCCGGTCCAAATTTTGATTTTTTTTGAAAAGCTGTTACTCCAATAACATTGTTCTCTAAATAATAATTAGTAATATTTATTTCTGAAAGATCTTTACTGCATATAGCAATTTCAGAATTTATTATTTTAACATTATCACCATTAATTATACTATTTTCACCAGCACTTAAAGCCTTATCAAGAGATTTATCAACTAAAATATTTTCAATCTGTAATTTACTGCCAGAAATATCTATAGCATCATTTCCTGAATTAACAAAAGAGGTGTTAACAATCTTACCAGTACAGAAATCTGCATCTAAAGCATCGGCAAATGAATTATTAAATTCAGAATTGATTATTTCAAAGTTAGAATTAAAAATATTTAACAAATCATCACCTGATAAATTTCTAGATATTTTACAATTGTTAAAAATAACATCAGAGTTATAAAAAGTAAGAGATCCTGTTAAGTTCCAATCAATTGAAGAAAAGTTTGATAAATTATCTATTTCTACATAATTAAAACTTGAAATATCTTCTGCATTAATTACACTAACTCCTGAGTTTGATAGATCGGAAGATGTAATTACAATTGGATTTGTTTCAGTTCCATTGAAATTTAATTTAGAATGTGATATGAGTCCACCTTCTTTAATAAGGTCTAGGTAAACTCCAGCTTCAAAATTAACAGTGTAGTTACTGGGAATTGAGAAAACTTTATCTAAGATGTATTTACCCTTTCGTAAAGTGATAACATTATTCAACGAATCATTGATAATAAAATCTAAGTCTAAAAGTGAATTAGACATAGTAGTTGGGTTAAAATAAATAGGTACGTCATTAATTTTTGATAATCTATGATTAAAATTGTTGTTCTCTAATCCAAGTATATTATAAAAAAAAGTGACATTATTTATAGTTGTGTTTTCACTATTTGAGAAATCAAAATTTATTACTTGGGATTTATTGTAATTTAAGTAATTGGGATTTATAATATTATTATTTGAAATAGGTTTAGAAACTATAGAATCATTTATCAAAATATAATTTAACCTGAGAGTTAACGAAGAAGTGTTAGTAAATTCTAAACTAGTATCATTGTCATTCAGTAATAAATTTGCAAAAAGAAGTTGATCGTTTGGATTCAAAAAATCTTTAATAATTTTTTGATTTTCATATAAAAATCTTTTTGGATAACTATAGAAAGGAGATTCTCTGTAAATCAATTTTTCTTTTTCATACATTTTAGATTTAACAATTTTAAAAAAAGAATCTAAATAAGATTTGTTAGAAATTCTGTTTAAATTTTTAAAATACAGTTTTTGGAATGTAGGGCTACTAAATATTTTTTTATGTAACTTTTTGTCTGTAAAAGATAGTTGTGACTCATCAGAGAGTGATTTCGCAAATATTTTAGTTTTATAGCGTCCGTTTATTTCATAGCTATTTCTCATAAACCCAAATTCACGTGAAATAGGCTCTATTAGGTTTGTGATAGGGTTATAATAATATCTTAAATTTAAGGTAAATTTTGAATGTAAGCCAGAAATTAAATCTGTAGTTGCATAATCAATAGCAAATTTTTTTAAATCAAATATAGCATCTGGTGAAATTTGATTATTTAAAAAAGATTGCCATAAGTTTTTTAAACTTTCAACTCTTTTTTTGAGAATTTTATCACTATTAATTTTTTTCTTATTGAGAATAGTAATACCATTTAAACCGGGCTTAAAAATAATACCATCTCTTAGGTTATTATTTTCAATCAAATCAGTATTATATGATTCTTGTATTGCAAACACCCCCTTACTTTCACCGTTAATTTTAATATTTACAAAACTAAACCTTGGGGTAATCAAACCTTCATTTTTTTGCATTTCATGACCAACCCAGTCAGCCAAATAACCTCTGGTATTTGGAATAAGTAACTTAAACTTACTCATACCCATTATTGTTTGTCCATCTTTAACTTCAACATTAAAGGAATTTCTATCAGATTCAATATGATCTAAATATTGACCTGTTAGAGAAAGTTTTACGCGATATTTATTATTGTTAAAAGTAATTTTAGCTGGAAATTCATCAATTTTTAAATCTTCAGAAATATAACCTCTTTTATTAGCAATGTTAATAAGAGAGTTTATATTATCTAGGTGTTTAAACTTAATATCTATTATAAATGAGTTTGGTTTCGAACTAAATGTAGATAGATAGTTTGAGATAAAGTCAAACTTAACTTCAATTAAATCAGCAACAAAATGAACAACACTGTCAATTTTTTTAAGTCTATTTAAATAAATACCATAAGAAACAGATGAAAATAATATTACAACAATTAAAACTGAGGAGTAAAAAAACTTACGTAAATTCCATTTCTTTAAAAGAAATAAGGCATCTGTAAAAATTTTATTTTTATCTTTTTTTTTTATTATCATCCTATGACACCTTTATTATCAAGTAAAGTGAATTTTATATTATTGTCAAAATTTTGTAACTCTAATTTCAGCTTGTTGACATCATCAAATTTTTCAAGTTCAACTGAAAGTGATATTTCAATCAAATCTGAAGTTTCGTCTATACGTCTCAAATTAACATTTTGACAATGATTTGATACAGTATCAATTATTTGTTTAGCGCTTAAAACACTAGGATTTTGACATAAAATGGTTAGAAACAAATTTTGATTATCATAATATTTAGATGAATAAAGTTTTAATGAAATTATTATACTTAAAATTAAAAATAAGGCAATAATAGTAATTAAGGCTTGATTGGCTCCAAAACCAAGACCAATAGAAATAGCCAGGAACAAATATGTTAACTCCTCAGGTTCCTTAATAGCACTTCTAAATCTAATTATTGACAAGGCACCTACCAAACCTAATGAAAGGGCTAGAGAAGATTTAACTACAGTAATAATCAACATGGTTGTTAAAGAAAGTACAACAAAGTTTCTAGAAAATTGTTTTCTATTAGAAATAGAATTTCCATAATTAACATAAACATATGATAAAGCAAAGGATAATAAAGCGGCAAGTATCAAATTAAGTATGAAATCTGGAATTGACATATTTGGAATTTCTAATAGTTCCAATGAATTCAATTGATTTTCTAGTGTGTTTTTTGTGTTTAAATCTGCAGGTAACGAATTGTCAAGTAAAACCTCATTATTTGAAGGATTCTCAGGTTTATTATCTTGAGAAAAATTAACATTGATTATTAAAAAAAATAAAAAAAATATAATTGATTTATTCATAACTAAAATATAAATAATTTAAGATTTAAAGATATAAAAATATGATCATTTAATATGCACAAAGTTGCGATTATAAGTAAGAAATCTATTTTACTTTTATGAAAAAATATCAGATTTTTATTGATTTATTTAATAATCATCTAAAATCTAATTCTTTAAATGTGAAGGTTTATTCGGCAATGATTTTAAAAGTTTGTAAATAATATTACTTTTTGGGGAAATAATTACCCAAGCAGTTAAAAAAATAAGTTTGAAATCAAGAAGAACAGATTTATTGTGATAATACCATATTTCAACATCTACTTTGTAGGGAGCTATTTTATCTTTGTAGAATTGATGTTTATCTCCATCAAAATCAGAAATCCATTTTTCCTCATCTCTAAAAATTATTGAACCAATTCCAGTTATTCCTGGTTTAGATTTATATATTTCATTTCTTTTATTGATAGGGAATTTATCAAAATCTACTTTCATTTGTGGTCTTGGGCCAACTATAGACATACTACCTGCTATGACATTAAAAATCTGTGGCAATTCATTTATTTTTGATTTTCTTAGGAGCTTTCCAAAGGGCAATACTCGAGGGTCTCCTCTTAAAGTCAAACTACCTGAACCAATGTTAGGACTGTTTTTTTGCATAGTTGCAAATTTAATTATATTGAATTTTTTATTTAAAAAACCTAGTCTTTTTTGTAGGTAAAAGACTTCACCTTCCCCAGTAAATTTTAAAATAATTATTACTGTTAAAAACAAAGGGGATAATAGTAATAAAGAAACTATTGAAATAAATAAATCAATTAATCTTTTAACCATTGTAACTAGTTGTAAAATTTATTAGGTCCTTCAAAAAACCTCTTACTTGGATTTTCTTTGTAGTAATTTACATACCAGTCTAATGTTTTAATTAATGCATCTTTCCAGTCGGTTTTTGGATTAAAATTAAGAATTGTTCTTGCTTTTGTTAAGTCAGGACATCTTCTTGAAACAGATCCAGGATATGTTGGTGCTAATTCATAATTGCCTTTGAAATCAAAGTATTTTCCAGTTTCTTTCACAAGATCTTCAATAGTTATTTCAACATCATTTCCAATGTGGAAAATATCATTTTTAGCTTTTTCACATTCCATTGCCTGAATAGTACCTAAAGCCCCATCATCTATGCCACAAAATGCTCTAGTTTGATTAGCTCCATAAATTTTGAAAGGAGATTCACCATCAATAAACCTTTCAACTAAGTGAGGAATTACATGACCAAATCCCATTTTAGGGCCAATAATATTATTATATCTAATTATTTTACAATTGAACCCAAAAATTCTTGAATAATTCAAAAAGCCTGATTCTCCAAGCATTTTAGTGACAGCATATGTAAATCTGGGATGTCCAATAGGATCTACACATAAAGGAATATCTTCAGATGTTGGAACTTTATAGCCAAATTTATCGATTGTTCCTGAGTAACACTCACTAGTTGAAGTAAACAAAACATTTGTTAAAGAATTATTTTTTACCCATTCTAAAGAATTATAAATTAAAGCAGTATTAACTCTGATTATTTCATGTGGATTTTTAAGGGTATTGTTAACTCCAATCATTGAGGCAAGCATATAAAAATCATCGTATACTTTGTCTAGCAAATTAAAAGCTGATTTTTCTGTAAAATCAGCTTTTATAAGATTTATTTTATTTTCTTTAATGAAATTCATAAATATTTTATCATCTTGTTTGAGATGAAAGTTATCAGCTATAGTTATTTCATAATTTTCTCGTTTTGATAAAATACGTGCAATTCCTGACCCAATGAATCCACCTCCACCTAATATTAAAACTTTTCTTTTCATAATTATTTTATATGTCCCCTCTTCCTAGAACTTTCACTTTATTATTTTTATTTAATTCTAAAATATCTTTTTCATTTAAAATGCCCAAAGTATCTAATACATTAACATTGGACATCCTACTTATTTTCAAAATTACTTTTGGATTTTTATATTCACTATGAGCAGTAGAGAAAACAATAATATCCCAACTCATATTTAATTTCTCATTTAAATCTTGAGATACCATCATATTAACTTCTTCCCAATGTTGAACATATGGGTCATGAATCTCAACTATAGCTTTATTATCAATACAGTTCAAATAAAATGGCTCAACCGGAGAATATCTAGTATCACCAACATCGCTTCTATATGAAACACCCAATAACAATATTTTTTTATTAACCATTGAATCTAAAACAAAAACCCTCTTCATGAATTCAAATGCATAATGAGGCATTTTATCATTAATTTTAACTCCTTTTTCGCTCTGTTCTAAACTATCCTTACTATCAAAATGATTAATTTTTGCCCATGATGCCAATAGTGGATCCTTAGTCAAACAATAGCCTCCAACTCCAATACCTGGGTACATCAAATTTGAATGCGTTGGTCTCATTCTTATAGCGTTGACAATTTCATACAAGTTAACTCCAGCTTCTTCAGCATATCTTGACCATTCAACTGCAAATGCAATATTCATAGCTCTGTATGAATTTTCTAACACTTTAGCCATTTCGGTAGCATTTGTATTCACTAACCTGGTTAAAGGATATTCTTTAGTTGAAATAATAGTTTTCAAAAACCTTTCGGTTTCGACAGCTGAATTTTCGTCGATTCCAGAGTAGACTCTGTAAAAATTTTTAATTGAATTAATGTACTCAGGACCAGGCATAACTCTTTCGTACGAATGACCTATTTTAATTTTATCCGATGAAAGTTGTCTCTTTGTTAATTCATCTTCAATGATCGGTTTTACAACTTTCATACATGTTCCTGGAGGTACAGTAGTTTCTACTAAAATTAGAACATCTTCCTTGCAATTTTGTCCAATAGTTCTAATTGCATTTTTGAAAGGATTTAAATCCACATTGAATGAATTTAAATTTCCTTTACTATCCGAATTTTTCTGTACATCTAAATTAATATCCACTATAATAACACTAGCATATGAATATGCTGAGACATCATAAGTGGCTAACAAGTTTCCTTTTTTTATGGAATTTTGATAATATTCTTCAATTTTTGGGTCTGAGGATTTAATTGGAAAAATACCATTATTAATATTGCGAATAATTTCTATACTTTCTTTTCTATCAACTCCGATAACTACATAATCTTTTTTTTTAGAGTTAGAAACCACTAAAGACATTACGGCCCCTACAAAACCTAAACCCTGAACAACCACAATTTCTTTATTATTATTTTTATTTAAAAATTCTGCCAAATCCATAATTTATATTTGTGGTGTTATTCCTATTTTTTAAAAAGTAAAACATTTATTTAAGACTCAAACTAGATATAATCTTATTTGTTTATAATTGATTTATAAGAATCACAATATTGTTTTGAAATTATTTTTGAGTTATTTACTCTTAATATTTTTGGATATAATGATTTAATATGATTAAAGTAATCATTTCTAAAAGAAATATCATTAAAAAATTTATCTATTATATAAATTAAGCTCTCTGGATTTCCGAAATCATTACAGCTAGCAGTATATTTTTTTCCTAATAAATCAAAAGCACCTCTACAGCCGTATGTGATTAATGGTTTATTTAATACTAAAGCTTCACACATTGCAATACTTATACCTTCTCTTAGTGACGGAAGAACTATAAAATCAGATTTTTGCATGTATAGAGTGGTCTCTTTAGTAAAACCAATAAATTGTACAAAATCATAATTCTTTAATGATTTTAAAGCATGATTAATTCTCATGCTTTTTCTTTTTTCATCAATTTTCCCTAAAATATAAAAAGAATTTATTTTATAACCATTTAAGAGAAGGCCTTTTATCAAATCGGGCAATATATGGAAACCTTTAAGTTCATTTATTCTGCCAAGAAAAGTAAAAGTGATTGGCTTTGATGAAGAAATATTTGAGTCCCATAAAGTTTTATTTTTCAAATCATTTGAAATTAATCTTTTATTACTAACACCAAAACCAATTGTATTTAAATTTTCAACACTAAACAAACTTGATTTAAAAATTCTATAATCAGATTTATTTAACGTAAAAATTTTTTGTGTACCTAATAGAATTAATGTTGAGATTTTTGAAATAAGATTTTGTTTTTGAAAAATCCAACCGTGGATTGTAAGTATAAGTTTTTTTCTAAAAAAATTAGAAAGAAAAAAAAAAGAAGGTCTGAATAATGTAGAACTCATCTCAACATGAATAACACTAGCTTTTTTAAATAGTTTGTAAATTTTAAATAAAGAAAAGTCTTCAATAAATAAAATATTAGAGAAATTTAGATCTTCATTTTTAAAATCAATTCTTAAATTATTTTTTTTTGTTAAAACATAATAATTTGAATTAAAAGTTTTTTTATTTAGTTCACATACTTCTTTAAAAAAAAGATTAAATGCACCAATATCTTGAATTACATGAATAATCATTATTTACATTTATAGCTTTATTTTTATAAGAAAGTTAAAATAAAAGAATTAATTAAGTTTTTTTATAAATTATTTTTGAGAGCCATTATATTCAATTATAAACTGTTTTAAAGAGGCCTTATTTTTTTTGTTTTTTCTGCCATAAAAAAAAGCACCACATGCTCCATCAATATTGTACGAATCTGGAACAATATATTCAAATAATCTTAACCAAAAAAATAGCAATTTAAAAATTTTACCAATTCCTTTGCTTCTAAAAATGGATCTAAAAAAGTATTCTATAGACCAGAGCATAGATTGACCTATTCCTCCAATATAACCAGTTGAGATTTTTTCAAAACTTTTAAACAAAATTCTATGACCAAGTACAGTAAACCTAGTAAAGTCATAGGCCCCTTCGTGAACATGTTGAAGAAATGGAGTTTCAGCGTATACTAATCCATTATTTTTTAAAGTTCTATAAATTTCTTTGACAACTAAATTTGGATCATATACATGTTCTAAAACAGCTTGAATTAAAATAAAATCAAAACTATTATCATTAAAAGGGATAGAGGATGCATCTCCAATAAAATCAACAAATTTTGAATCATAAACATCAAAACATATAATATTATCGTGGAATTTTTCGTACAGAATTTCTACACCCACACCAACAGACCCTCCTCCTATAATTAAAATTTTAGGATTAGTAAGTTTATTTAATCTTTCCGAAATATTAGTTAGATTATTAGTAGTAGTTCTATTTTTACCATTTAATATTTTTTTAAGAGTTTTTAATAAATATCCAGAGTAAACAGATCTTTTTAAAGAACTACTAGCGCTAGAATTAATTAAAGAAATTTTTGAAAACAATGAATTCTCAAAATCAATTAGTATTGGTTTTTTATTAGCTAGATAATCAATATTTCCAGATTGACTACAGTCTTTGTTATCACAAAAAAGTTTATTTTTTTTTGTTTTAATTTCATTTTTACATGATGGACAAATATAATTTGTTTGCATTATACTAAATTATTTTAAATAAATTTTTAACCAAGTTGATGCTATTTTATTAATGGAAAAGTGATTTTCAATAAACTCGTTTAACTTATTTGAAATCATTACTTTTTCTGAAGAATCTTTATTTAAAGTTTTTATTATTGCCTCTGAAAGAGATTTATAATTCATCGTATCAGCGAAAATAATCAAATTTTTAGGAAATTTTGACATAATTCCCTCATAGGTTGAAACTACTGGTAGTTTGGAAGCTATTGCTTCAATTAAAGCTATACCAAAACCTTCTCTTTTACTTGAACTAACAAAGATATCAGCTACATTGTACCATAATTTAGCATCATTTCTTTTACCTAAAAAAGTTACTTTATTAATTATGTTTAAATTTTTAGCTTTATTAATTAATTTTGTTTTTAATGGACCATCGCCAATAATAATTAAATGTAAATTTTCCGTTTTCGACAAACACAAATTAAATGAAGCTAAAAGATTTTCATAATCTTTTTCCCACACTAATCTGCCAACAGCTAATAAGACCAAAGTTTCGTTTGAAATTTCTAGTTTTTCCCTTAGTTTAAGACGATGAGCAACTTGAGGTTTAAAATGTGATAGCTTAATTCCGTTATATACTATTTTAACTTTATTTTTTGTTCCTGAATTGGATTCAATAAAAGCTTTAGCAGAGAATTCACTCACTGCAGTATTTATATTTGTTAAAGGATCTGTAATTCTTAACAAAAATCTTCTAAAAAAAGTTGTTTCGTTCATTCCATGGTGTGTACAAATTAAATTAGGTATCTCAATAAAAAATCTAGAAAACCTAGAAAAAATTATTGCATGAAATAAATTTGCATGAATCACATCAGGTTTTAAATTTTTTATTAACAACATAAATTTGACAAAACAATTAATAAAATTAATTTTATTAAGTTTTATTGTTATTACTTTTATATTATTAGATTTTGGTCTTAATTCTATCAAATCTAATAAGGATACTATTACCACTTCGTGACCAAGACCAGAAAACTTGTCAGCTAAATCACAAATCTGTTTTTCTGCACCTCCCATTTTTAATCCGGTAATTACTAATAGAATTTTCATTTTAATAACAACATTTTTTTCAGAATAAGTTGAATTATTCTAAAATTTATATATAGAAATAACCTGTATGGTAAAACATTAATTCTTTTATTAAACTCCTTCATTGATTTGAAATAAAAATAATATGTTTTAAAAAGGCCAAGAAGGGATACTTTACTAGAGCTAAAATCAACAAAACATTTGGCTTTACCCAATCTTACTAATTTGATTCCATTATTAATTAAAATCTGAGAATGAAATAAATCTTCACCATAAGCCTTACCTTTCAAAGGGTAATAATCGTAATTTATCAAATTCTCTTTTCTATGTAAAACACAAGCCCCTGGTATCCATTCAACACCCTTCCAAGTTTTGGGAAATTCAGGTAAACCCATATTCACGCCTGATTTACTAATTTTTCCAGGTTCGTAACCTTTTTTTCCATTTATTATGAAAAAAATTATTTTTTCAATTAAACTACTATTTTTAGATTGAGTTAAAAACAAATGATATTTTTTAGAAATTTTCTCATATAGCATTGGGCAAACTGCTGTTTTAATTTCATTGTGATTTAAATAATTTGCCATTTGTTCTAAACAATCATTATTTAGTATAATATCATCATCTAATTGTAAAACAAGAGGATATTTGCTGGCCAAAAAACCTTCGGCTCTTTGAGCAACTTGTCCCATGGATTTAGTTATAATTACTCTAACATTTTTGTAGTTATAATTTTTAACATTTTTATAATATTCTTTGGGAATGCAAATTAAAATTTCAGAGGGAACTAAAGAACCAGTATTAATAGATTTAATAGTTGAATTCAATAGGTCCGTTGTTCCCAAGGTCGCAATTACAACAGAAATTTTTGTCATTTATATTTTTGAATGGTTTTTTGATAGTAATGGGTATAATGCAACACCCAAACAGATTTGAAAAAAGGGAGATGTAATGAAAAAAACAGCAATTTGAGTTAAAATCAAAACAAATAAAAGAGAAGAATATTGAGTTGTATTAAAATTGCTAAAAGTATTTTTTATTAATCTATTTTTTTTCTTGTACTTTAAATAAACGAATACTAAAAATATTAAAGTTGGAATCAAAATTTTTAGATTTACGAAATACGATAATGCTGTGAAAGATTCAACTTCTTTGTTGTAACCTGTATTTACAAAACCATCGCTTAAATTAAATAACACATCTACAGCATCAAATCCAATTAAATTAATCAAATTAAAAAATCTAGATGTAATCTTTGACCAATAGTATGATTCGGAAAAAATATTTTCAACTAGTCCAGGAAAAAATATATAATTAACAAGTAACGCTAAAATTAAATAAAAAAGAGATTTTATACTTCTTTTAAAATAATCTCTTTTAAAAATAAAAAACAATACTAATAATATATATACAACAAAAACAAGAAAGCTAGACATCAATACAGCTGCAAATGAAGTTGATAGATATGAACTTATATTCAAATATTTTTTATCAATTGAAAAATGTAACGCAAGCAAAACACATAAGAAAATAGATAATACATTGTTACTATATAATAAACCAGTTGGTCTAGATTGGTACATTGGTGAAACAAGATTTTCACTTTCAATAAAAAGTGTAGGGAACAATGGAATATCTTTAAATATTTTTCCTAAATCTTTTACTTCGTCAAATACATACAGATCATTTACATGAAAAAGCTCTGTATTCCAGGCGTAAAATATAGTACTTATACCCAACTTTTGAGCAACCATAACAGGGATGGAAAAGCAAGTGAAATAATAAAGAATTTTGTGTAAATTATTTAAATCACTTCCATATATTATAGCTCCTGCAATAACAATAATTAAACCTGAAAATAAATCTCCTAGTCCAGAATAAATAATATTTTCACTTAAAAAATTGAGGAGTTTGAAAAAAAATGATGCTATTAAAAATAATAATACAATGTTCTTGTACTTATTTTTTATTACATAAGAAAAGCATATTAATAATATTATATAATATATGATTTGACCAAAATGAATTGAAAAAAAACTCCAATTATTGGCTCCCAATGTAATATTAAGAACTAATAAAATAAAAAATAAGACTTGATTTTTAAACATTGTTTATTTTAAACAACTGGGTTAAAACTAAACTATAAATTAAAGTTTTCATTAGACATATTTTGAAAAGAATCTCTGTTCCATTCTTTAATATCCATAAACATATCCAAAATGGAATGTATTATTACTTGGTGACAACATTCAACTATTCCATAAGTATAAGCAGGAACGAAAATTGAAAATTTAGAATTTTTAATAGATAAATTATCAGGTTTTAAACCTGATAGAGATAATGTGCTAATGTCATTAGCATTACAATAGTCAATTACATTTATAATATTTGTGCTATTACCACTCGAGCTAATTGTTATGACTAAATCATTTTTATTTATTTTATTTATTTTCAAAAACTCTACACTAGCGTCATCATAAGAATAATCATTAGATAGTGCAGTTAATAAAGAACTATCAGAGAGGGAATAGGATAAAATACCACCATTTTTAGAAAAATCCAAAGCCATATGATTTGCAAATGCTGCACTTGCACCATTTCCAAAAAAATAAATTTTATTGTTAGATTTTTGAATAGAATGTAAGATCGAGTTTATTTTTTCGAAAAAAAATTCAATCCCAGTATTAATTTGGTTAATGGAATAGGTACTTTTTTTTAATGATTTATTTATAGAATCGTAATATTTCTGTTGATACATTTTTTTGTTTTTTAAAGTTATCTATTAAAAAAATTAATTAATTTTTGAATAACTAATCTAAATTTTAAAAAATTTGAATTTATATATTCATAAGTTAATGGAAAACGATAAAAAAATTTTCCATTGTTAAAAAATTTTTTTGGATGAGCAGCAAAAACCGCTTTAGCTCCTAAATCATAAATTATTTCATTTGTTTTATCATTATAACAAGTTGTTTCTTGACCAAATGGGTAACTAAATAAGTTTGAATAATTTTTATAATTCTTTAAGAGATCATGATTAAGAACGTAGTTATTTACTATTTCATCTTTAGAACAATTTGCACAGTTATAGTGTTGATATAAATGATTTCCAAATGATAAAAATTTACTTTCACTCATTTCTTTTAAATCACTCCTATTCATAAAATCACCATAATATTTACGTGCATTTTTGTAAATTTTTAATTTATTAGAGCTAATATATTCTTCAATATCTCTTGGTTGAATGTTTAAAAAATCTAACTTCCTGAATTTGTTCTTTTTATGATTTATAACAGTTTCAATAAATTTATTATCACAATTAAATAAATACGTTATTAGACCAGGCCAAAAAATTTCACCATTAATTGGCCCCATATTTAGAAACATTAAAGAGGGGCAGTTTAATTCTTCCAAAATTGGATATGCATTTGTGTAATTTCCTTTAGAACCATCGTCAAAAGTTATCAAAGCAGCAGGCTTCTTATAATTCCCATTAATTAAAGTTTCTGCATTAATAACATTAAAATGATTCATAATCAATTTAATTTGATCTTTAAATAGCTCAGGAGGAACATTTAAGTCATGTTTTTTATGAAATTCACTTGGTTCATTTGTAACTTCATGATATAAAAAAACAACAGTACTGTTTTTAAAAAATAATTTAAATAAAAAATTATTTCCAAAAACAGAGGAGAAAAAAGTTGATAAAATTATTTTTTTAATCATTTTTAATTTTTTTTAAAGTTTTCCATGCTTTAAAATAAAAATGTTGATTATTTTTCATGAATTTATTATCGAAAAGTTTACCCAAAGATAAATCTTGTTTTACAGAAACTATATTATTCTTTTTAAAAGAATTAAAAACTTTATGAAAGCCAGAGGCTCCTAACAAAGTAAGCTTTAGACCTATTGAATAAAAATTGTCATGATTATTAATTTCCGGGACTTCTTGAAGAATAATTTCACCTGAATCAATTTTTTCATCTAAATAATGAATAGTGATACCAACTGATTTTGGCCCCTCAGTTGCTAAAGCAGAAACAATTCCCTCCCCTCTAAAAAATGGTGATAATCCAAAGTGCAAATTGATTTTAGGACAATTAATATTATTGATTACTTGTTTTTTTATCATTCCAGTACCAAAAACAAAAACAAATTTGGGACTGATTTTATTAATCAATAATAACACGCCTTTATCATTTACACTGTTAAACTCATGTAGTTTTAATCCATCTTTTAATTTTTCATAATTATTTACTAGAATTTTTTTATTATAATAATCTTCATTTCCATAGTATTTATTATTGTTAAGTAATTTGAGAAGCTTATAGAAAAGAAAAGAAAATGACCAGGAAATGTTTTTATAAATACTAATTTTTTTTAAAAAACCAATATTACTATCTCTGAAAGAGGATCCTTTCTCAAAAACTACATCAGTTAGTATTCCTTTTTCAAATAAATAATTAGCACAATAAATTTGGGCTGAAGATTTCTTAGTAAAAAGAATTGTACGCATGATTTTATAATTTTAAAAGATTTATTTTTTTACTAAAATTCATTAGTCATATTCATATCTTCTTCTGAAAATATATTTCCATATTTCTTTTAAGCTAATTGAATTTTGGTTTAGCTTTTCTGTAGTCCTTTTTAGAAATATGTACAGGCAACAAGTGCTTGAATAATTACAAAAATACCAACATTTAAATCACTAATCTCAGTCATAAAATATCCAATAATTTATGATGATCAAATGGGTAATAAAATTTTTTACTATAATCGAAAATCTTGTTCATTTCAAACAGATGCATACCTTTTTTTACCTTAGTTGTTTGTTTATGAAAGTCAGAGGGAGTTAGTACCATTGGGACTGATGTTTCGATTTCATAAAGTGGATTGATTGACATTTCTTCTTCTAATTTCAAATAAATTGGTAATAATCCAGATCCTATTGCTTGTAAAATTGCTGTAGAACCACGGTAAAGTGCTAAACTAGTTCTTTCAATATCTTTTTCTAAACTCATATCTGATAAAATAATATTATTAGGTAACCTTTTAAATAATTTATTCTGCATTAGTAATTTATCAAAGGAGACGGATGGATGTAATCTCCAAATAAAGGAAATAGATGGGTTTTGTTTCGCACATTCCAAAGAAAAGCCAAATAATAAATTACATTCGGAAATGTACCCTTCAGGAAGGACCAAACAAGAGTTAATTATTTTTTTTTCTTTATTATTATAATTATTATGAAATCCTCTATTTGAACCAAGTATTTCAAATTGTATATTACAAAAATTATTGTTTTTAATTAATAGAGATTTACCTATTTCACCAGCGGTAAGAATATAATTAGGATCATAGTTTTTGTTTAATCTTCTCCTGATCGAGTGTTGATGCTTAAAAATTGCAGAATGATGAAAACCGACACACTTTATATTTTTATTTACTGTTCTTGCAGCGGCAAAAGCGACTCTTTCCCATGCATGACCCTCAAATGTAACAACTAATACTTTAGGATTATATAATGTAACTATATTTTCAATCTGACTTTGTAGTCGTAAGTTTTTTTGAGAAGATGGAGAAAGTGCTTCAACTGAGGCTTGTAAAAAAATTTTTCTAGAATTACTATTAATTTTTCCTTTTTCACCATTCTTTAAACGCTCTGATTCTCTCACCAATCTATTCCTTATCTCAACTTCTTCACTATAGATTATTGAATTTGTTAAAATTATTCTTTCTAAACTATTTTCATTCCACTCCAATGATAATTTTTTTGAATCAATATTTGTATGATTAAGACATACAATGGCGACTTTTTTTCCTTCTTCTTGAATTTTAGAGGGAGTGTTGGCAAAATAAAAATCGTCATTTTTTCCAAAATTAGACTTGTTTAAAATATGAGATACAAATAGGATATCTACCTCATCAGGTTCTTTTTTAGTTGAATACCATTTTTTTAAATTATTATTACGATTTATACTAAATATAAGCCACAAAAAATAATAATATATGGAGCGAATTAATAGACTTATTTTAAATATAAAAAAGTTTTTTATTTTGAAAACATAGTCATAGTTCTTCAGGAAAATTGGATGCTCACGAATAACATGTAACCAAGGTATGGCTACACGTTCTATAGTTGAGTCAGGCAATAAAAGAATTTTATCACAAATTTGACAAAGTTCTTTATATTGTTTTTCTGTCATCATTATTGAACACTATTATTACTATTCAAAGGAAATCACGTTGCAAGGAACACCATCAGCATCAGCAATTTGAAGTGGTGAAATAATAACTTTATTTGGTGTAGCAGACAATTCTTCCAGATTCATATCTTCTAAAATCAAGATATCATTATTAATTAAAAAAGCTAAATGAGCTTTTTTACCTTCATCACGATCTAATTTACTTGTTAATGATATCATATCAAACCCAAAAACTCTTAAATAAGGAAAAAGATTTCTTAATAATTTAGCAAAAGAAGAGGGTATAACAGGTTGTGATTTCCAGTAGATATCATCATTTCTATTTTTACCAAAACCAGATTTAAAGATTAATAATTCAATATCAGATGGTAAATTTTTTATTTTATTTGGGAATTCTGAAATATCACATTCAATAAAACCTATTTTATTAAATACCCAAAAAGATGCCTCATATTCAGATGATTTTTTTCCATTACTACTAAAGTGAAATGGAAAATCTATATGTGTGCCTATATGATTGTTAAAAAAAACATTTAAAGAATTTGCGGTATCTCCTTTTTCAATAGAAGATTTTTTAGAGATATTAATTTGATTCTCATATCCTCCGTAAACAGGTGTGTAGTTATTGATAAAATGAGATAAAAAAGAAACTTTCATTATTTATTTTATTAATAAATCTTTAGCCTTATCAAAAATTAATTTATTTGATGCTAAAACTTCATACTTAAAATCATTAGTTTTTTTATAAAATATCATTCCACCTGCTTCTTTAACTAAGGATAAACCAGATGCAACATCCCATAAAAAAATATCTTTTTCGTAATAAACATCAAATACCCCCTCGGCAACGTAAGCTAACATCAAACTAGCAGAACCAATAGCTCTAATCTTCTTAAATTTTTGAACATTTTTTACAAAAGATATTAAATTTTCAGATTCATAATTAGCCCCAGATGGAAATCCAGTAGCCAAGACGGCATTACTAATATCAGAAACCTGAGATACGTTTACATAATGATTGTTTTTTTTTGTTCCTTTATTTATATAACTAGTATATAATGAATCATCAAAAATATTTTTGACTAATCCTAGTGTTGGCATAGCATTGTCCCATAGTGCGATGGATACACTAGAACATGGAAATTGTCTGCTAAAGTTTAATGTTCCATCAAGCGGATCAATAATCCAACACTGATTAGAGATATTTATATTTTGATTATTAATTTCCTCTGAAATTATAGGAATTTCAGTGCTTTTTAATTCATTTATAATGCATCGATTTATTTCTTCATCTGCTAATGTCTTTATATCTTTATTTTTATTAGACAATACAACTGCGTCGCTAATAAATTTCTTAGCAATTAAATAAGCTTTTTTTGAGGTATTTTCTGCAATTTTTTCTAAGTTCATTTTTAAACTTTAATCTTATATTTGTCTCTCCAAACATCATCAGAATAATAAATACCAAAAACTAATTTCATAGTTTCCAATGCATCATAACTGCTTCCCGATTCGACTGGGAGATCATCTATAATTGCAGAAGCAAACTCGAAAATTTCATCTCTCCATGAATTATCCTCTAAAAATTTGATGGTTTTAGTTTCCATTAATCCATTCTTATTCTCTTTATTTTTTTTCCCAATAGTAATTCTTTCTTCTCCATAACTTTTAGAACCCGAAAGAATACCGTGTAACTCAATATTACCCTTAGATAAAGAGATTTCTAAATTAAATTTATGTTGCCATTGAGTGGCTGAAGAGTTTAACATTGCCACTCTTCCTTTTTCATCTTTCAATAAAGCATATGCATTATCTTCGACATCATGATTCCAAAAATCATTAGAAATAAAACTTTTAATCTCTTTAAATTCTCCGCAAAATAAACGCATTAAATCTAGCATATGTATGCCTTGATCTAGCAATATGCCTCCACCAGCTAATTTTCTATTTGATCTCCAACCACCGGAAAAAGGAATAATACTACTTTTTCCATATACTCCTCTTAGATTAATTATTTTACCTAGTTTTTCTGATTTTATTAAATCAAGTGCTTTTTGCACTGACTGATGATAGCGATGGTTAAAGCCATATTTTAATTTTAATTTAGGAAATGATTTTTCAACTTTTATCACTTCTTTAATTTCCTTAACATTCATTCCGGGTGGTTTTTCACAAAAAACATGCAAGCCTTTCTTTAAAGAATTAATAGTAACTTCAGCAGCAATATTATTAGTTAAACAAACAAATATTACATCTAAATCTTCTTTAATTAAAAGCTCTTTATAGTTTGTATAGCAATTTATTCCATTAATCTTTGGGGGCGTATTTTTAAAATTTTTTTCACAGAGAGCCGTAACTATCATGTCTTTATGACTTTTAATAAAAAAATGTCTTCGTTTCCCAACTACACCATAACCTGCTATTGCTACTTTTAGTTTTTTCATAATTAATTCTCTAAATTATCTATAAGATTTTTTACTGCTTCAATTTCCATTTTTAATTTCCCTTCTTTTGCATAAGATCCAATGTGAGGGGTTAATATTACATTATCTAATTTTATAAGATCTCCATTATATGGCTCTTCTGAATATACATCTAAAGCAGCACCAGAAATTAAATTATTTTTTAAGGCATCTAATAGATCTTTTTCATTCACAACACCTCCTCGAGATATGTTAATCAAAAAAGAATCTTTTTTCATTTTTAAAAAATCTTTTTTCGTTAATAAAGGTTCGTTACTTCCACCAGGAACGTGTAATGTTAAAATATCACAATTAGAAATTACTTCGCTCATTTTTAAAAGCTTTACATTATTTGATTCTGCCCATTCTAAATCAGGATGCAAATCATATGCAATTACATTTAGCCCGATAGCTTTAAATAATTGAGAAACTGTTTTTCCAATTCTACCAAGGCCTATTATACCAAGTGTTTTATTAAAAATTAAATTTCCTGTTTCTTTTTTCCAAATATTATTTTTCATATTTGAATTTGCCATTGGTATTTTTCTGACTAAAGCTAATGCCATTGCTAGTGTAAATTCAGCTACTGATCTAGTTGGACCATCTGGTGTGTTTAAAACAGAAATATTTTTACTTTTAGCATAATCTAAATCAACACTATCCATTCCAACACCAACTCTGCTAATACATTTTAAATTTGGCAAATAATCAATTACTTCTTTTGATAATAATTCAACACCCGCAACTATTCCAATACAATCTTTAGCCAGATCAATAACTTCATCTTTAGATAATTTTCTACCGAAAGGATTATTAATTATTTCATAACCTTTAGAGTTAAGTAAATTAAATGGCTCTGGATCAATTTGACCAAAAGAAGATGGAGAAGTAAGTATTTTTTTCAATTTTTATTTTTTATACAGTTTATATAATTCATCTTGTTTCATTTTTTTTTCAACTCTAATTAAATCTTGGGGAGTATCTACACCATCAACACTTAAATTAGTTTC
>TARA_B110000003_G_scaffold129903_1_pt1 | contig 20519 bp, 21 predicted proteins | sample TARA_B110000003 | Tara Oceans TARA_B110000003 (sample SAMEA4396424) | marine metagenome | biome: Westerlies Biome; feature: [SRF] surface water layer (ENVO:00010504); material: water (ENVO:00002006), including particulate matter (ENVO:01000060) such as... | depth 5 m
TCATTTGGAGTTTTTTTAATTTTTGCATTCATTCTAATCTGAACATTGATACTAGGCCAATACACTAATGCAGCTATTTGGTTGTGAGAATTAAAAGAAGATGCTTTAGGAGAATTATAATTACTAAAAAAAATAAACTCATCATTTGAAATAAATTTTAGATTTACGTATCTTGATTCAACCTGATTTACCTCTTTGTTGTAGGAAGAAATTGAAATAGCCTCAATGCCCTTCTGGCCTGCATTTAATGCTTCGTTATATTTCGTCTTAAAAATTAGATAAGGTATTTCTTGATTTACGCTATTAAATTCAATCATATTGTTAAAACTTAAAAGTTAATTATATACCTTATTAATAAATGAGAGCTTTAACAATAGAACCTATGAACAAAAAAACCTTCATAATGATGCTTATTTAATCTAGATTTATTTTTTTTGAAATGGCAATAAAAGCTATAGTGACCAATAATTTATTAAGATTAAAAATATCTTCTGGGTAAATCATTAAACCATTTTTCATGAAGTTTATTACTTGGCAATACTATTACTAAGGCTGTTAAAAAAATTAATTTTAAATCTAATAACATAGACTGATTTTTTTGGTACCACATTTCAAGTTCTCCTTTGTAAGGGGCAATTACTCTTTTATAAAATTCATGATAATCTTCATCTTTTACTGAAGACATTAAAGATTCTTCATCTCGAAATATGATTGATCCAATACCTGTAAGACCTGGCTTTACATCGTATATTTTGTTAATTATAGAATCAGGATATAGTTTCCAATCTTGTTCCAATACAGGTCTAGGGCCTACTATGGTTATATCACCTTTGATTATATTATATACTTGAGGTAATTCATTTATTTTAGTTTTTCTTAAGAATTTACCATATCTAGTTACTCTAAAATCATTTTCAAGAGTTATACTTCCGGTGCCAATATCCAAAGAATTTTTAAGCATAGTTGCAAACTTCCATATTTTAAATTTTGAATTTCTGTATCCAATTCTTTCTTGTAGATAGAAAACTTCACCTTCACCACTAAATCTAAGTAGGATAGTTATAGGTAAAAATAATGGCAGCAATATTAAAAGGGTACTTGAGGCTATACCTAGATCTAAAAGACGTTTAAAGAAAATATACATGCTACATTTTTTGATCAAGGTTTTTGCCTGTTTCTATATGACTGAAGTCTGGTACATATTTTCTTAAAGTTTTTATTGCAGATAATTTACTAGTGTCATTTTCTATAAAAACTTTCTTAAAATCATTAACCACTTCTTTAAAGGAGATTTCAATATCATCTTTTGTAATACAGCCAATTGAGTCATATTTTAATAAATTTAAATTTTCATCCTCTGTATAAAACTCTTCATACCCTTTTTCCCCTGAAGTATCAGTTTTAAAAAAATATATAGGATACGTTACTGAGTCAGTATTAATTTCATATTCTTTTGCTTCTTTTTCTGAACTCATTAATATTGGTTCATAGCCCTTTTCTTTTAAGTAATCTAAAGCAATATCTTTAAAATAAATTTGATCCTTATGAAAATCTAGTTTGGGGAAAAAAATGTTTCCTGTATCTCCTAAAAATGTAGCCAATAAACATATCTGGCCAGATTGTTCATGTGTAACAAAAAACCTTTTAATGTCAGATGGGCAGGAAAGTGGTTGTTTTTTATCTATTCTAAAATTGAATCCATCCAACAGACTTCCGTTAGAAAAGGCAACATTCGCAAATCTTGCTGTTGATACCCGAAAATTATTCTTCTTTGATAGAATAAGTTTTTCCATCAAACTTTTTGATGCGCCCATAACATTAACAGGGTTGGCGGCTTTATCAGTTGAAACACTAAAGAAATATTTTGGTGGATTTTTTTCACAAAATTCGAGTATTTTAATAATTCCAAAAACATTGTTTTTAATCAATGCTTCAACTGAAATACCATCTTTTTCAGATCTTACATGTTTGTGTGCAGAAAAGTTAGCAACAACATCCCAGTTTTCTGAGTTATATATCTTATCAAAAGTGTCATTTAATAAACTTACTGGGTATGTTATGTATTCAGGATTATAATCTAATAAATTTGAACTTCTTAAGTCTCTAGTAAGTTCAGTTAATCCATTTTCATTAATGTCAACAATTGTTATTTTGGATGGCTTATATTCTAAAATCTTTTTTATGTAGCTAGAACCAATACTTCCAGCACCTCCAATAACCATAATATTTTTATCTTTGATTTTTCTAATTAGAAAATTTCTATTTTTTTCTAAATCTATTTTTAAATTTAAATTATTGTAGGTTGTCATTTTTTATAGTTTCTTCAATATGAGTTTTCATTAATTTATAGCTTTTTAGAAACTGCTTTCTATTAAAATTTTTTGCTATTTTTTCATAATTTCTAAAAGCCGTTACGGACTGTGAAAGTTCCTTTTCAAAAAAATCCTTTGTTTTTTCATTAAAATTTCCTTTAAATGATCTAGATAAAATTACTCCACTCGAATTCAATCTTAAATGTTCATTTAACACACATTCTGGAGTTGGGGACATGTTAGCACCTATTCTGCCAATACCTCCGATTCCAAAATTCTGATTATTTTTGTCTAAAATTGATGTTATTTTACTCATCAATCCATCAATGTAGGGTTCAAACATTGAAATTGTGCCTCTCTCAATGTGCAAATCATTTAAGCCAATGTGAACATATTTAAATGGAAATATTTTTATTATTTCTTCAAGATTGGTAATTGCATCCAAAGTTTCAACCAGCAAAGCTGGCTCAATTTTAGAAGTGTCCAATAAATCAATAAAAGTTTTAACCTCCTCAGTAGTTTTAAAAAAAGGTAGCATAACCATATCTATTTCTGAACCTCTGGCGTTAATTTCATTAAATTCATTCTTAGACCATTCTCCTATAGGATTACATCTTACTAATATTTTAGTATTATTTATTTTAGTTTTTATGTTGTGAATGTCGTTTATTGAGTGATTTGATAGAACAGTATTTCTGCCGACTTGCCTTTCTTTTTTACCGATCGTCTCTAAATCAATAAAAATCCAATCTATATCAAGATCATCAACTATTTGAGCCTCAATGATATTATTAGTTATATAAAATAAATTAATCATTTTAAAAATTTAAAATTACTAAAAATATCATCAAACGTTTGTTTGTTTCTAATCAGTTCAAATTTATTTCTTTTATCATCAAGCTGAATTATGGCAACATCGGGAAGAATAAATGGTGGTTTCATTACAATAGAGTAAGACCCAACTTCTTTAAAAATAATGATGTCTCCTATGGCAATCTTTCCATTAAAATTATTATGAATTAGATCAGATTCAATACATGTGTATCCACATAATTTTGCATTTTTTACATTTACTGAGATTTCTGCATTAAGATTTAATATTTCTATTGGACTATCAATTCTATTAGGAGACGGGTTCATATTATATTTACTGCCAGTCGTGTTGATATAAGTAGTATCATGTATTTTTTTTATGCTAACGACTTGGACTGCAAAGTCTACTGCTTTTGATGCCAAAGCAGTGCCAGGTTCAATAAGAATTTCTGGTTTAATCGATTTAAAATTACTTTGTTTTTCTAAATAGTTTGATAAGTATTTTATTGAGCTTTCGGCATAATCATTAAAACTCGGAATATCAAAAGGTAATTGTTCTTCAATATATTTATTCATTCTGCTAAACATACCCCCTCCAAGACTTATATACTTTAAGTCTTTGTAGACTTTTGAATCAACCTTAGAAAAAAAAGATATGAATTTATCCATACAAATCTTCCACTCAGATAGTCTTCTCGATGCATAGTGGTAATGCAGACTTTCTAAAGATAAAAATTTAGATGAATTAGATCTATTTATAATTTCCTTAATTATTTCATCATTGATATCAATTCCAAAGCGTGAAGGGCTATCACTTAAACTAAAATTTAATCTTATTCCAATTCGACAATTTATTTGTGATTTGTTTGCAAATTCTTCAATCCATTTAAACTCATCATATGAATCTACATTAACCAATACACCAAGCTTCAAATAGTTTGATGTTTCTTCCTGATGCTTGAAAGGGCCGTTAAAAAAAATGTTGTGAGGTAGGAATCCAACTTTTAATGCAAGCTCTAATTCCATTATTGATACAACTTCTGCATACCCCTCTTTATTTTTTACTATGTTTAAAAAGTTAGGAATGTAATTTGTCTTAAATGAATAAGCAATATTTGCTTTATCGTAATATCTTCTAAAGGAATTTAATAATAAATCATATTCATTTTCAAAAATATTTGGTTTTAAAATATAAGCCGCTTCCGAGCCAATATCTTTAAGCTTATTTTTCAATATTATTTTATTAGTTTTGTAATCCATTTTTATAAAATCTTGTATTTAATTTTTAATATCTAATTTGGTAGTCCAAGAATGATTTGTATAACTTTTAGCTATTATTGCTTGTTGATATTCGTGAAAAATAAATTTAGTTAAATCACCTATTTTAAAGTCAGCTTTGTCAAGCAGCTTTATTGGAGTTATTTCCGCAGCAGATCCACACAGAAAAATTTCATCGCTTTCTTTAAACTCCTCTTCTGAGATTAGTCTTTCCTCAATTTTATAATTATTATCCAATAATATTTTAATTACAGTATCGCGGGTAATACTTTCTAAAATATCACAATCTAAGGAAGGTGTTATTACGACTCCTTTTTTTACTATAAAAACACATGCGCCTGAACTTTCAGAAATAAAGCCATCTTTATTTTTAAGTATTGGTAATTCTGCACCTTTTGACTTGGCCTCCAATAATGCATACCTGCCATTGATATAATTAGCACCGCATTTAACTTTTGTATCCATAGCGAAACTACTTATTCTTCTGGTTTGAGTTAAAACTATCGTTTTATATGTATCAGCTGAATTTCTTTCCCTAATTAATGGAGCAATAAAAAATACTGGACGTTTTTTAGAAGACCATGAATCAATTTCATTTATAAGATATGTAAATCTAATAGAGAAATCTGTTTTTATATTATTTAAAATAATTAATTCTTTTAATATTTCCAAGAATTCTTTTGTTGAAATTACTTTAGTGTCAAAGCCAATTTGATGCAGAGAGTTATCTAATCTTTTTAAATGATCTTCAAGCCTAAAAATATAGTAAAAGTCTTCTTTGTAAATTCTGATACCTTCAAACACGTTTAATCCAAACTGAGTTGAAGCCGACAATACTGGCAAAGTAGCATTACTTTGTCTGACAAAATTATTGTTATAGTAAATATAATAGTCTTTCATAAATTAATCTTAGATCTGATTGATGAGTAAGTGCAGTAAGCAAGTCTAATAGATAATCCAATTAAAAGTTCAAAAATGTTACTTATTTTATTTTTGTACATTAATAGATAAGGGTAGGAATCATATCTTAAATTCCTTAAACCTCTTCTTGAATAACTATTTTTATCTACTTTCATATAGACTAATACTTCTTTTGTATTCTGTATTTTCAACCCATTAGCTATGGCATTAATCCAAAGCAAGTAATCTTGTCCAAGCCTTGCATCTGGATAACCCCCAATATCTAAGATTTTATTTCTATTAAAAAATACACTTGGGTGATTCAAAGGATTTCTATACTTCAAAAATCTTCGTATCGCCTTAGAGGAAGTGGGTACTTTTCTACCAGAAAAAAAATTGGGAAAGGATTCAAAACATTGAATATTACCTCCTAGTATATCTATATCAGAATTTAAACTTATAATATTTATTTGTTTTGTAAATCTATCTTTAGCGCATACATCATCTATATCCATCCTAAAAACCCAATCATTAGTACACAATTGCATTCCATAATTAAGAGCATATGCCAGACCCATATTTTGATTTAGCCTAGATATTTTTATTGGTAAAATTTTACACCATTTTTCAATATCGATAAAAACTAATTCTTTAATTGGTCCATCAATTATTAAAATAATTTCATTTGGAATATTTGAATTATTTTTAATACTCTCGAAGCAATGGTTTAGTTCCTCAACTGTATTTTTTATATAGATACTTAGAAGTAATGAGGTATTCAATTGGAATAAATTTTATATTTCTTTTTTAGCTGAAACATGATAGCCAGCAGTATATTCTACTTTCTGATAGATACTTTCCCATAAAAAACAAAATATAAGGTTTAGAATCAAAAGAATAGGAGAAAAAATGATTAATGAAATAAAAGCAACAAGCTTGCGAAGTAGATTTTTATCCTCAACCATTACCTCTAAAAATGATTTTGTAATAATTAATCCCAAAGCAAAATAAGTTGTATGGAGCGAACCATTTGGTTCGATATTTAGTTCAGTAAATTTATTCTCGGTAAGAAATTTTTCATACCAATATTTAGTATATCCACCATAGAAATGGTATGGCTCCTGATGCAAGCCTGATTGCATTGGTGCTGTTATCAATAAAGTCCCACCAGGTTTAAGTATGCGTGAAATTTCTTTAATTGCAGAAACAGGGTATGGAACATGCTCTATAACCTCAGAACATATAATAACATCATATGATTCATCAGGAACTGGAATATCTAGGATGTCACTAACAAAATCCATCTTGCCATAGCCCTCATGATTTTGAATTTGTGAATCTGATAATTGAACAAAATCCTGCGTGAAATAATCACAATGACTAAACTTCTCTCTGTGAGGACAACCTCCTGCTCCAACATCAAGAACTTTTGACCCGTTGGGTATTATATTTGCCTGCTTCGTATACCATGCATTTCTTCTCATTCTATTATATGCAAAAAGCTTTTCCAAAGGTTTGAAGATTTTAAAAACAAAGATTTTAAAAACAATAACTTTATTTTTTTTCATATAATTATGCTACTTAAAGTAGTTAAAACAGTTTATTTAGGTCAGAGGAAGTTTTTAATGTATCAAAATCTTGCATGACTTTATCTTTACCATTATTACCTATTTTTCTTTTAAATTCAGGTTTATTTATAAATTCAATTATAGCATTCGTAACTGCTTCAGGGTCTTTTTCATTAACTAAAATGCCTGATTTACCATCAACTAACTCCCTTGTTGCTCCACAATCTGTAGCGATTACTGGAATTTTGAACGACATTGCCTCCATTAATGAAACAGGAATCCCTTCGGGAACATCTGTGCTTATGGAAGAAATAATAACAATATCAACATTATTATTTTTATACCTACTCAAAAGTTGGTGGTGATCAATATTTCCTGGAAAATAACAATGATTTATTAAATTTAACTCCTTTACTTTTTCCTGAAGCTCATTTAATAATGGTCCACTGCCATAAAAAAACCATTCAAAATTAGTAATTCCCATATCAACTAACTTCTTAGATACTTCAATAGAGTAAATATGCCCCTTACGAGTTGTTAATTCTGCTGGAGTCACAATTGTGAATGAATTATTTACAAAACCTGTTGCTTTTCTAGAGACTTTAACATCAACTCCTAAGTGAACTTTTACTACTTTTTTAGATAAAGAAGGGCCAATGAAATTAGATAATTCATTTGCAGTTCTTTGTGAAATTGTTCTGCATATTGATGCTGAACGTGATTGAGATAGAATAGATCTTTTATAGCGAGAATTTAGTATTTCAGATGTATGGAGTGTATAACTCCATGGAACTTTCAGAATGTAGGAAAGAATAAATGCCAAAAATGCAGTAGAGGTAGTTTGAAGTGAATGAATGTGGTCAATTTTCTTACTTTTAAGGATTTCAGCTATGAAGATAGACTTAGGTAATATTATTAATCCTTTTATGAAATCAATTATTGTATTTGAGTGCTTTACATTTTCTTTTAAAAGTTTTAAAAATAAAATGGGTTTAAAGAAAATAGTTTTCAATAAAAAAATAAAAATATTCCAATCAAAGAATGATAAATCGATAAGGTTAGAATTAAACTTAACTGCATCCTGATTTATTATTTTGCCTTTTCCAGTTCTTGGAATAATAGTTATTTCGTTTCCTAGCTCTAAAAATGAGTTTAATTCATTAATAGCCCAAACCTCAGATTTTCCAAAGGGGAAAGAAGATGTAATAAACACAATTTTTTTATTCATATTTTTAATTACCTAATCGCCCTCTTCTATAAAATGCGATAGTCGAACTATTAGCTAAAAGTAATAATGCTAATCCAGAAAGTAGAATCAACCAATAGAATTGAATAAATGCAGAATTCTGGGCCTTCATTACCAAAGTTATTACTAATGCGGCAATAGAAAGCATGGCTTTATTATGCCTTCTATTATTTGATTGAGTTAGTTTGATCCAAAGAATCATTCCTAAATTCCAGAATAAAGCATTGTAAAACACCCCAAACAAACCCATTGCATTGTATCCTTCAACAAAATAATGATATGCCCAACCCACTCCACGTTCACTCTTAGTTCCAAGTCCGCGCTCCAAGATCGTTGTGGTCAAAAAAGGATATTCAAGTTTAACCAATGAATTTGCAAAATTAGATTTAACAACTTCTAATGGATCAATAATATTATATTGCATTGAGATAAATAAAGTGTGTGATGGGAGATAATAATCTTGTAATAACACGGCAGCAGGCAAAGCTTGATCTGAAAATTGTGACTCACTGCTTTCATAGTTAGAAAATGAAGAAAAGCTAATATCTTCGTCTTGAGTTCTAACTTCTCGTAAAATTGTCAGCATACCAATGACTAAAAAACCACTTAAAATAAGTATAAATATTTTTCTTTTTTGATATTTAATGGTTTTGACTATGGGAGATAGTTCATAAAAAGCGAAGCTAATAAAAAGATAGAGGATAGCACTTCTTGTTCCTGCAGCAATAGTAACTTTTAAAAAGAATATAATACACAGAAGAAACATCACAAATGAAAATATTCGTTTGTTAGTTTTATTTGTTTTATCTCTAGCTAGTGTAAATAGTATTAAAGTACAAATCGTAAAAATCCAAAAAGCAATTCCAAACCATGGACCTCCCAGTGAATTTCCTCCTCCATATCCAAAAAGTTCTCTATACTTAACAAAATATAGATTTAGTGCTAAATAAATTAGAATAACGATTAAGAAAAAAAAGTATTCACCATAATTTAGACTTGTTGATTTTACTATATAAATATCTTTTTTGTAATTTCTAGGATTTAGTGCTCTGTAAAATAAAAAAGTAAAAACAAATGAAAAAAACATAAAAGCCCAATACTTGTAAAATAGCATTGGGCCGAAATAGGCATCAGATAAAGCGGATAATTCAGGAAAATATGCATATCCAATTTGTGCAAAAATTGTATAAATATAAAGTGCAAAAAAAGCTAATGCATGTAAGTCATGGCCTCTTTTCATCATAACTCTTATGCTATAAAAAACAAATAATGAAAGTATTACTATTAAAAATAAAGGCAGCATTACAATTTAGCTGATTTTAACGCATTCATAAATATCATTCCAATTTCATCTATTTCTTTGATTTTTAAAATAAATTTAGAACTTAAAATATATATGATCAAAAATATAAAAATACAAAATATAATTGAAACTAGTTGTGAAGTAACGTCAAAAATAAATGGTGAACATATAGATACAGATAAGATACTAATTACAACAGCAATAAAATTTCTTAAAAAGAAATATAAAAAAAACATTGTTAAAAACTTTGCTTCTTCGTTTTTTGCAAGATAAACAGAAGTAAAAAATAGAATAGCAAAGGTCAATGTATTCGCTATTCCAATTCCTACAAAAGAAAATTCCTCTTTTAATAAACCTGCAAGTACAAAAAATATAATTGGGATAATTAATCCCAATATAGCAATATTCTTAAATTCTCCTTTTGAGTAAAAAAGATTTCTTAATAAGTTTAAGCCGCCTACAAAAACAGCTGCAAAAAGATACCACGGAAGAACACTAGATAAATTATTTACGGAATTAGCATCGAATGTACCTCTTTCATAAAAAAGAGAAAGAATTGGTATTCTTAATGCAATTAAAACCCCTGCGGCAAACATTCCAATTAATAATACATACCTTAAAGTTTTTTCAAACCTCAAAAATGAAGACTCTCCTTTTTCATTAGCAAATTTATCTGCTAGTTCGGGCAACGAAACAACTGCAATTCCCATACTTACAGCCACAGATAAAAAACCCGCAAAGCTTTGTGAGTAACCTAAATATGAAATGCTGCCAATTTCTAGCTTAGAAGCCCAAAAAAAAGCAATTGGAGCAATTATGGTAAACGGCAATAACGATAACGTTACTAAAAAAGATTGTTTTAGTAAAAGTTTTTTATAAGGTATCCTTTTGATGTCAAAACTCAATAAATTGAAAGAAATTTTTGAAGCTTTTAGAAGAATAATAAACTGAAATATTAATGCAAAACAAAAACCAAGGGAAATACTTCTTATACCTAGTTTTGCATTAAATAATAAAACAAAAATAATTATGAAAAAAGCTGGTAATATCGAGGTCCAAGCTACCTTAAAGAATTGTTTATTGTAATTCAATATAGCCATTAGATAGCTTGAAACAAACATAAATCCAGATCCAAGCCAGATCATCAAAGAAACTTGAAAGGCTATTTTTTTTAGATCAGTTGTTTCTTTTGAAATGAATAAATCTATAGATGTAAGTGAAACTATAAGACCGATAACTGTAAATAAAACTCCAAGGCCTAAAATAATTATCCATATAGAATCAATGAATCTATTTAGATCTAATCTGTTTGATTTGAACTTAGCAAAAGTTGGGATTAAAACTGATGAAAAAATTATTGGGGATATTCCTGTTATGATTGATGGAATAGATAATATTTTAAAATAAGTATCCATCTCGGCTGATACTCCAAAAGTGCTGGCAAAAACTATTTGAGCAATAAAACCTAAAACAGCGCTAACTATAAGGCAAATTGTAACTAGAAATGCATTTTTTAACATTTAAGTATTAAGTGCTTATAACTTAAATTATTTAAAAAGATGCGTAAATTTATGAAATGCATAAAATATTAGGGTATATGTTGCCATCGTAAGCACTCTAAACTTACTATGATGTTCAAATATATCATCATCTAAAGAATAACCTTCATTCCTTAAATATTTATATACTTCTGGCATCCATTTTCCTTTAATAATACCATGATGTTCTGTGATAAGGTTTGTTTCATAAACAGAGTAGAAGTCAAGATTTTTACTTCTGATATTGGCATCTTTCTCGAATTGCCATGTATTTTCACCTGACTTTAGCAGGCTTAAAAGTACATCTTTTTTGATTAAATTTTGATATAAAGAATTACGATATTTAGCTGTTGCATTAATTTTGTACAATTTTTTATTAAAACGCTTGCCGCTATCAAATTTTCTCCTTCTAAGAGCTACCGAATCAAAATCATTTTCAATAGCAATCTTAAAAATTGATTCAACTTCTTGTACATCAATATTGGTAATGAAAACATCATCATAAAGGAAAAAAATTCTTTTACTATCAATTTTAAGCAACCCTTTTTTCAAAGTATCGGACCAATTTTCATCCTCTCCAACTAAAAGATCTATTACCCTTTCATCTTCAGAGGGGATGAAGTTATTTAATAAATAAACTGTATATGGACAGTCAGGCCATGCATTAAAAAAATGATCAATGGACGGTTTCCATGTTGCTTTGAATTTATCAAAAGATAAAATCACAAATGAAATATCATTTATCTTCATAAAACTACTAATTTAAATAAAACTCATTAATTTTATTACAAACATAATCTACCTGGTCATCCTCGAGTTTTGAAGATGATGGAAGCCACAAGCCCATTTTTCCAATTTCATTAGAAACCTTATGCTCATCTTTTAAATTATATGCTTCTTGTTTATTTATTGGAGGGTACATGACCCTAGAGCCAATTTTATTTTGTTTTAACCAGCTCATTAATGCATCTCTATCTTTAACTTTGACATCAATAAACCATGGAGTTGTATTTTGTAGATCCTGATCAAAAAAATGAATCTCATCAATTTTTGAAAGATTTTTACTATATCTTGCATATATCTCTTTCATTCTTTTCACACGCCAATCTAATTTAGCCATTTGAGCTATTCCTATAACAGCTTGAATATCAGTAAACTTAAAATTAAAACCAATCATTTCATGAACATCATTTCCTCCGCCTGAGCGTCCAAAATCTTTTAATCTAGAAACATTATGTGCTAGCTCATCATCATCTGTTATGATTGCTCCACCTTGACCAGTAGATATTATTTTAGGTGCTGAAAAAGAAAAGCTGCCTGCAATTCCCTTTCGCCCCTGATGCATTCCATCCTTATAATAAGAACCTAAGGCCTGCGCGCTATCTTCAAGAAGAATAAGGTTTCTATCTTTGCAGAAAGACACTATTTCATTAATATCTCTGGGGTAACGACCATTAGCATTCACTAAAAAAACTGCTTTAGTTTTGGAATTAACATTTTTCTTTATCTCATCAAGAGAAATGCATAAGGTATTTGGATCCACGTCTATAAACTTAGGCTCTGCTCCAAACATTTTTAGTGAATTTGGCGTTGCAATCATAGTAAAATTTGGAACTATAACCTCGTCTCCTGCTTTAATACCAGCAGCAATAGCCATAATGGTTAGACTTATGGTTCCATTATTAACAGCAAAGCAATGTTTAGCTCCTGTATATTCTTTAATTAGGTCTTGAAATTCGAAAGTTTTCTTAAATTCTGTTACCCAACCACCTTCATCCATATATTTATTTAAGGCATCTTTTTCCTCTGAACCAAACCAAGGTTCCATTTGATTGATGAATTCGAACTTTTTCATAATATTTTTTTAAACTTTAAATTATTTGCACTTAACTAGAAGTTATAATTCAAATTGCTAGAATCTGTCTCTAAACTTCATGAGACTAGATTAAATTGAGTGTATTTGATTATAATAGCCGCCAACAACGAACTTTTTATCTCTTAACTTGGAGCTCTTTGAGTGCTCTTCATCATAATCCTCTTTAAGAACTATTCTGAAATCAAGACTAATCCTACTTTTACCAGTGACATTCCTTTTATTTCCATGGACACATTCCCCACCTGCAAATTGAAAAAATTTTCCTACTTGCATATTTGCAGATTTAAATTCATCACTGTTTGGATATGTCTCAATGTAGACTGAAGCCGTATCTTTAGAATTGGTGAGTGGTATGATGAAGTTTTTCTCAAATGGTGGATGATTATATTCTGAGTCTGTATCTTTATGCCAACCATATCTTTCTGGAGTATCATTTTTATTTCCACCAACTGCTATATTGTTGGGTAGTTGCACTCTAAATGTTGGTGATGATTGATAGATGATTGAATCTTTATTAAATATATCTACCATAACCATTTTTATAAAATTTTTATATGTTTGCTCAAGCTCATCCCAGCCACTGTTTAATTTCTTATAAAACATATCATGAAATTTTGTTGCATCATCATTTTCGTTTGTAAATAAGTTATCTGAACTTTCTCTATCTAATAGGGTATGTACTTCACTTAAGTCATCTATATTAAATAAGTCTTCAACAATGTTTATAAATGGATATTTATGAACATCATAATCAAAATATTTTACTTTATATTTTTCCATCTTTTAGCTCCATATGTTTTTTAATAAGATTGATATTTTCTCTTTCTCCCATATCTCTGCAATCCGTTCCCATGTATAAATGGAATGGGATTAACTCTACATTAGGTTTAACTAAGGTATATGCACCAAATGCAACCCCTTCCGGAACAACTACTCCTGGCAGTATACAGCAATGTGCTCCTACGGTTACATAATCACCAACCTTAATATCTCTTGCATCTCCACCAAACTGTTCGTCTTTAGGAACTGAGGGTAGCTCTAAAGTACAGTCTTTAAATCCACTTGATGCACAATGTATGGAAGTACCATTAGAGATTGTTGAGTAGTTTCCAATGGAAAATCTTCTTCCCAAACCCCCTCCTGAAATTGAAACATTAGATGCTATATGTGAGTTATGCCCGATATCCATACCAACAGATATATAAACAAAATCATCTATGATGCTGCCGTCACCAATAGTTGTTTCATATGGTTTGCGAATTCTTACTGTTTTTCCAATAATTACATCTTTACCCAAATGAGCAAGGTCTTGAATATTAAAAAATATATTTTCCATAATTAAAATTTTATTTTATCTTTTTCAACACCAGTAAAAGGTCCATTTTTGGATTCAATTATCTGAGTGTTATCTTCCAAGATTTCATAGCCATGGCCTCCATAGGCAAAAACAGCTAAGTCTCCAGTATTCAAAATAAATGATTCTAGCTCTTTAAATTCCTCGCTGTATAAAGTAACTTTCATCGATCCTTTTCTAACATACACACATTCTTGAGTCCTGCTGCCAACTCTATCAAATTCATTGTGTACGTGTTTATCCAATACTTTTCCTTTTTGGTACCACCATGAGCCCACTTGGATAAACATACTATCTGGAGTGATGAAATTAAGTCCTTCTACCCAATCTTCATCCCTGTAGATAATTACATTTACTTTTCCATCGTGTTTAATTGTTTCCATTTTTTTCCTTAATCATATCTCTTTCGCTTAAGATTGGGTTAGACATTTTCCAATCAATTCCAATCGACTCATCATTCCATGCATATGTGAACTGATTCTCAAAGTCATTGTACTCACCATCATAAGCTAATTTGTAGTGATATAAAGCTTCATCACTTAATACACAAAAAGCATTCCCAAAACCTGGAGGAATTAAGATAGCAATTTGATTATCCTTACTAAGCTCAAATTTAATCCATCTTTTAAAATTTTTTGATTCAATTCTTAAATCAACAACAACTTGTTCAATCTTACCAAATGGACATGAAACAAGCTTCCATGTTTTATTGTCTCCATGGATACCTCTTAATACTCCTTTCTTATTAGTATTAAATTTATCATGCTTAAAATAAATATTATCTGGTAATATTCTTTGATCTAACTTGTTGACAAACGAAGTCCATATTTCTCCTCTTAAATCTGAAAAAGTATCAAATTCTATAATTTTTATTTCGGGCAACTCTTCTGAAGAAGAGATTTTTTTAATCAAATCCATAGCCATCATGCTTTAAATCATATTCAACCATTATTTTTACCAATTCTTCTAAAGAAGTTTCTGGTTTCCATCCTAGTTTATTTTGTGCATAAGTTGGGTCACCATGAAGCAATTCAACTTCAGAAGGTCTGTAATAGCGAGGATTAATAGTCACCAGTTCTTTGCCAGATTTAGAACATAACCCTCTTTCATTTACTCCATCTCCATCCCAATTAATATCTATGTCCACACATTTAAAAGACAGCTCCACAAACTCTCTGACAGTTTTAGTAATACCTGTAGCTATTACATAATCATCAGGTTTATCCTGTTGAAGCATCAACCACATTGATTCTACATATTCTTTTGCATAGCCCCAGTCTCTCTTGGCATCTAAATTTCCAAGTTGAAGATTGTCTTGTTTTCCTTTTGAGATATTCGCAACTGCTTTAGTTATTTTTTTAGTAACGAATGTTTCACCTCTTCTAGGAGATTCATGGTTGAATAATATTCCATTGGATGCATGAATATCATATGCTTCTCTATAATTCTTTGTTATCCAGTATGCATATAATTTGGCTGCACCATAGGGAGACTTTGGATAAAAAGGTGTTTGTTCGTTTTGAGGTGCGGTGCCTGGAATGCCACCAAATAGTTCTGATGTTGATGCTTGATAAAATTTAATATTTTTTTTAGATTCTTTGACTAAATTTAAAAGCCTTGTAGTGCCTAATCCATCAACTTCAGCTGTATATTCAGGAACTTCAAATGAAACTGCGACATGTGATTGAGCTCCAAGATTATAAATTTCATCAGGCTCTATACTATTAACTAGTGATCCCAAGTTACTTGAATCTACTAAATCTCCATGATAGGTGTAAAAGTTTTTATCTTTAAAAATATTTTCAATTCTATTAGTTGTAAATACACTTGAGCGTCTTACAATTGCGTGGACTGCATATCCTTTTTTGAGCAATAGCTCTGCTAAATAAGAGCCGTCTTGTCCTGTTGCACCAGTTATAAAAGCTGTCTTCATAAATCTTCCTAGTTATCTAATATTTCCCATTTCCAAGCGTCGGTAATTATATCACCAAGCTCTTCATGTTTAGGGTTCCAACCGAGTTCTTTTTTTATAAGCTTTGAATCAGCCACTAGAATTTCAGGATCTCCAGCTCTTCTAGAAGATTTGATAACAGCGATCGAATTGCCTGTAACTTTCTTTGCTGTCTTAACTACATCATTTACAGAAAAACCATTTCCATTACCAAGATTATATCGTTTGCTAGAACCACCTTTTTCAAGCCAATTAAGAGAAAGTATATGAGCATCACATAGATCTGAAACGTGGATATAGTCTCGCACACAGGTTCCATCATTAGTGCTGTAATCATTTCCAAAAATTGTTATGTCCTTTTTTCTTCCAGATGCAGCCTGAAGGACTAATGGTATTAAATGAGTTTCTGGTATGTGCCTTTCACCAATGAGTCCACTAGAATCTGCGCCGGCAGCATTAAAATATCGTAATGCAACAGATTTCAAATCATATGCCACATCATAATCAGCAAGCATGTGCTCGATCAGTAATTTCGATCTACCATATGGATTGATTGGATTGCATGAGTGGTCTTCGTTAATAGGTATATATTGTGGATTACCAAATATTGCTGCCGTGGAAGAAAATACAATTTTTTTGACATTGTTTTGAATCATTACATCTAATAAATTTTGAGTATTTGTTATATTATTTCTATAGTATTTGTCTGGCTGGTTTATTGACTCGCCAACCTGGCTAGATGCAGCAAAATGAATAACAGCATCAAAATTATTATTCGCAAATATATCACTTAGTAAGGACTTATTCGCCAAATCACCCTCAATAAAGTTATCACAGCAAACTAAATCTCTGTGCCCAGTTGATAAATTATCAAAACAGACAGCTTCATGATTTTGGCCCTGAAGAGCCTTTAGCATGTGTGAACCAATATAACCTGCGCCACCGGTGACTAGTACTTTCATGATATTTTACCTGTAGTGACATACCATTTAACAAATTTTTCAATGCCGCTAGCAATAGAGGTGGAGGGTTTAAATCCAATCTCATTTACTAGATCATCTATGTCTGCAAAAGTAGTATGAACATCTCCTGGTTGCATTGGTAAAAGATTTTTCTTTGCCTTTTTATTACAAGATTTTTCAATAGCAGCTATAAAGTCAAAAAGCATAACTGGGCTATTATTTCCAATGTTATATAGCTTGTAAGGCGGCATTATGGAACTTTCGGAATTAACTTGCGGCATAGGTACTGAGTCAACAACTCGCATGACACCCTCCACAATATCATCAATGTAAGTAAAGTCCCTTTTCATTTCTCCATTATTGTAAACATCAATACTTTCGCCATTCAAGATGGCCTTTGTAAACTTATAGTAAGCCATATCTGGTCTACCATATGGACCATAAACAGTAAAAAATCTAAGACCTGTTGTTGGAATGCTGTAAAGATGACTATATGCATGTGCCATTAATTCATTTGACTTTTTAGTAGCTGCATAAAGTGAAATAGGATAATCGACATGATCTTGTATACTAAATGGTTGTTTCAAATTCATTCCATAGACTGAACTTGAGCTTGCAAAAACTAAATGTTTTACCTTTGAGGATCGACAGCCTTCTAAAATATTTATAAAACCCACTAAGTTTGAATCCACATAAGCATGAGGGTTTTCCAGAGAGTAACGGACCCCGGCCTGAGCTGCGAGGTTTACAACCACATCAAAATTATGATTAGTAAATAGCTCTTCCATAAGTTCTCTATTGGCAATATCTGCTTTAATAAATTCAAAGTTTGATGACTTTGAGTGTTTAGCAATTTCATCTAATCTTAATTGTTTTAAAGTGGGATCATAGTAATTATTTAGGTTATCAACACCGATTACCTCATCGTCTCGTTCTAACAATGCTATTGTAAGGTGAAATCCAATAAATCCTGCCGCACCAGTTACCAAAATTTTCATTTAGTCGCTCCCATATAAGTCACGTGTATATACTTTTGCGGACACATCTAGTAACTCATCAGCCATCCTATTAGTCAGTATTACATTCGAAACTTTTTTAAACTCACTCAATGATTTTAAGACCATTGAATTAAAGAAAAGATCTTCATCCATAGATGGCTCATAAATAACAACTTTAACTCCTTTAGCTTTGATACGTTTCATAACACCTTGAATAGCCGAGGATCTAAAATTATCACTCCCTTCTTTCATTACAAGACGATGGAACCCAACCACTTTCGGATTTTTCTTTAAAACCTCATCAGCAATAAAATCTTTGCGAATTCCATTTGAAGATACAATTGCCTGAATCAGCGTCTGAGGAACCTGGTCATAATTTGCCAGAAGCTGCTTGGTATCTTTTGGAAGACAATACCCACCGTAACCAAAGGAGGGATTGTTATAGCCATGGCCTATTCGCTTATCGAGACACACTCCGTTAATGACACTCTTAGTATCAAGGTCATGAGCCAACGCATAAGAGTCCAATTCATTAAAAAAGGAAACTCGCATAGCTAAGTAAGTATTAGCAAACAACTTCACCGCTTCAGCTTCAGTAGAGGGGATAAAAAGTTTCTCTATATCTTCTTTTTCAGCACCCTGCTTCAGCAGATTTGCAAATTCTGCGCCTGCCTTACATTGGCTACCGATAATGATTCGTGATGGATAGAGGTTATCTTTCAAAGCTTGGCCCTCTCTTAAAAACTCTGGAGAGAAAATAACACGCTCAGTCTTGAATTTTTCTTGAAGCAATTTTGTATGGCCTACTGGAATTGTTGATTTTATAACTACCAAGGCATCAACATTGAACTTTAGAGCATCCTTTACCACAGTATCCACTGAACTAGTATCAAAAAAGTTTTGGTCTGAATCATAGTTAGTAGGTGTCGCTACAATAATAAAGCTAGCATCTTTATAAGCGACCTGCTTGTCTAATGTTGCGGACAAAGACAGTGATTTTTTTAAAAAAAATGATTCAATTATCGTATCGGCAACTGTAGATTTCTTATTGTTAATTTGATTTACTTTTTTAGCATCAATGTCAAGCACAGTTACATCATTGAGCTGAGCCAAGAGAACTGATAAGCTCATCCCTACATATCCCGATCCAACCACTGTTATTTTTATTTTTTTTGCCAAAATTAATAAGCCCTTATAGTTTTAAAACTAATATTCATTAAATTTTCTTATGTATACTTCATAAACTTTCGAAGGTGCAAACTTTCATTTCTATTAATTTACAATAATTAAAATAAATTATAAATCTAGTCAGATCTTTGCCTAAAAAAATAATGTTTTATTAGCACAAAAATAACACTTAGCATGCCTCCTAATAGAGCGATGAAAATAACAATGAAGGCCCTATTTGGCTCTGATTTTTTTTCCATTACTGCAGGGGGATCAATGTAGTCATATACATATAACTGATTGGCTTCAATTAAGGCTAACTTTTTAGTTTCTTCTTGTAGAAGAACTGAAATAGCTTCCTTAACTTCAGATAAGTTTGTCATAGCAATTTGTTTGTTAAGAAAACTGACTGCCTTTTCTGATTGCAATCTGTCTTTTTCTCTATAATGTAAATTAACTTGGTTAACCAATAATTCAGACCATTGCTTAGCGATATATGGGGATTTGTGTTTAATTATAAGAGTTATAAAACCAGTTTTTTTATCTTCACTTAAAGCAAAATGCTGAGTTGTAAATTGCCTAAAGCTTTCTTGAGCACTTGGTATTTGTTTATATGGATAAGAATAGTCTCTGATCCAAGTTTCAGTTTTTTTATTATAAATACTCTCATCATAATTAAATGTATTTGTCGAAGGATCCCAAGATTTATCCCATTTTTTGTGAGCCATAAGATCTGGCAAAAAGATATTTGGTAAAATATTATTTTCAAAAAAACTAAGTGACTTAAGTTTTTGTATTGCCTTTGCGGAATTACTTTCATCTCCACCAGAAGGAATGGTAATTCCAGCTAGTCCAGCAAGGCCGGCATATCCTTGTAGGGATCTAGAAATGCTACCAGATGAATCCGCGGGAGTTAATATGGCTCTAGATTCATATATATTTGGTAAAAGAAGGCTAATGCACACTGCGATAATGGATACGAAAGCAGTTATAGAAATAATAACCCATTTTCCTCGCCATAAAATATTAAAAATTTCTATTAACTCTATTTCATCATCAAGATTATTTGAATGATAATTTTTATTATTTATTTCTTGCATAAAAAAATTAGTTATTTATGTATATATTAAGTTTATCGTATTAACATTAAATTTTGATAATAAATTTTTTTTGCAAATCAAAAAGCCATTTACTCAAAATAATCTTATTATGGTACCCGAGGCCGGACTTGAACCGGCACGATATTTCTATCG
>TARA_B110000003_G_scaffold49380_2_pt1 | contig 20381 bp, 9 predicted proteins | sample TARA_B110000003 | Tara Oceans TARA_B110000003 (sample SAMEA4396424) | marine metagenome | biome: Westerlies Biome; feature: [SRF] surface water layer (ENVO:00010504); material: water (ENVO:00002006), including particulate matter (ENVO:01000060) such as... | depth 5 m
AACAGAAAATGTAATTCCAAACCCATTTAATGTAGGTTTAGGATTACCATTTGGGCAAGATAAATTAACAACAGCATATAGTCCAACTAATTTTATATTTACAAATACTTATGGCAATACTCCATCTAATACAACCTTAACAGTAAGATACCTATCAGGAGGAGGAGTTGGGTCTAACATATTAGCAAACTCATTAACAAATGTTAATAATAGTACTATACAATTTTTAAAAGGAGGATTAAATGTAACCACAGCACAATATGTGTTTGATTCTATAGCCTCTAATAATCCATATGCCGCTAATGGAGGTAATAATGGTGATACAATTGAAGATATTAGACAGAATGCTATATCTCAATTCTCAACTCAAATGAGAAACGTAACACAAGATGATTATTTAGTAAGAGCACTTAGTATGCCTTCTAAATTTGGTACTATTTCAAAAGCATTTACACAAAAACCAAATGCTGATGAGGCAAATACAACATTAGATATTTATTGTTTATCTCAAAATGAACAAAGTCAATTAACTATACCATCATCAACATTAAAAAATAATTTAAAAACATACCTTAATGAATATCGGATGATTGGAGATACTATTAGTATTAAAAATGCATTTATCATTAATTTTGCTATTGATTTTGAAATTATAACTTATCCTAACTACATTAACAACAAAGTATTATCAGATTGTATTGTAGCTTTAAGAAATTATTTTAAAATAGATAAATGGCAAATAAATCAACCAATAATAACACCAGATTTATTTGTATTATTAGATGCAATAGATGGTGTACAAACAGTTAAACAAATTAATTTTACCAATAAAACAGGTACTTCACAAAACTACTCAGAATGGGCCTATGATATGAATGGTGCTAACCAAAACGGCACAATATTTCCATCATTAGATCCAAGTATATTTGAGTTAAAGTTCCCGAATTCTGATATTAAAGGTAGAGTAGTAAATCTATTTTAATTATGGCAGTATATAAACTATTCCCTTCAAAAGATGCCTCAATATACAGTGCTTACCCAGCAATGAATACAGGCTTAGATGCTATATTAGATGTTTCTAATTTGGTAACCGATAGAAACCCAACAGCTCAAGTAGCAAGATCACTAATCAAATTTGATCAAGGTGAAATTAATGATGTACTTGAAAATATAGCTAAAGTAACAGGAAGTGCAGCTTGGGGTACATGGGATGCTCATTTAAAAATGTATGTAGCAAAAGCTACTAACGTAATTATAGATTCAAAGGTTGAAATATATCCAATCTCATCTTCATGGAATAATGGGTCAGGACAATATTTAGATAAAATACAAAATGATACAGGAGTAAGTTGGAAATTTGAAGATTATTCAGGATCAGTAGATGTTTGGCCAGCAGGTGGTTGGTCACCTTCTTCAACTGGATCTTATGATAAAAATTGGGATATAAATACAGCTATATCAAACGGAACTGGTGGTTCTTGGTGGACAGGTTCATCAGGATTTGTAAGAGCAGGAGATGCTTTAGTAATAACTGCTTCACAAGAATATACTTTAAGAAGTACTAAAGATTTAGATGTAGATGTTTCTGATATAGTAACTATGTGGTACTCATCTTCAGGAGCTGTTAATATAGCAGGTTTAGTAACTAAACCAAATGATGGGTTTTTAGTTAAATGGGAAGATAGTAAAGAATTTGTTACTCAAAGTGCAATTTCTCCACAATTAAGTTATTATTCAGTTGATACCAATACAATATATCCCCCACAATTAGAAGTTAGATGGGTAGACTATACTTATGCTACTAGTAGTGGTGATTTTAAACAGGGAAGAATATTAACAGGTTCTTACCCAACAAATCTTACAAGTTCAATTTCTTGTTCATTTACTCAATCATTACCAGCCCCAACGGCTAATACAGGAACAGGAGCAAATGCTACTTTTATAGCTACATTTAATAGTTCATCTATGATGAGTGTATCTGTTAAAGAATTAGGATTAGGATATAAAGCAGGAGATCAATTAACATGGAATGCGGCAGCATTAAATGGTTTACCAGCAATAACAGGTGCAACAGGAGATGCTGTAGTAACATTATCAACATTTGATATACAACAGCTAGATGTAATTGATACACCAGATATTTATTGTGCATTAGACAATAATGCAGGAGTATTTTATAGTGAAAGTATTAATCAATTTAGATTAAATGTAAGACCTGAATTTCCAGCTAGGACATTTAAAACGGGTTCATTAGATACTAAACAACACGCTTTAACTACTGCATCTTATTATGCAATTAAAGATTTAGATACAAACGAATTCGTAGTAGAATTTGATAAAACATATACACAAATAAGTTGTGATGCTACAAGTAGCTATTTTACTGTTTATATGAATGGGTTGGAACCTGAAAGATATTATAGTATCTTGGTGCAAACCGAAGTTGATGGTAATACTGTAGTATTAGATGAAAATTATTACTTTAAAGTAATTAACGGTTAAAATAAAATTGTAGAATGGGAAACGCATCAAAGGAACGAGTAGACCTTATTAGGAAAGTATATTCAAAAACGGAATATCCAAAAATAATTGACACTAAATTTAGTCAATTAGGTGTTATATCTATCCCTAACCAAATTGATGCAACATTTACAGTTGAACAATTTTTCCAACAATATAATGATTTATTTTATGAAATTCCTGCTTTTGGTGAAACTAATTCACATGAATATTTAGTAAAAACTAGTGGTGAATATATTAATTTTGATGAAGATAATGAAATAATAGCAGCATTACAAAAAGAAATAGCTCAATTAAGACAAGATTTATTACAAGAACAAATTAAAACAGCGGAGGCAATAACAGGAGAAAAAATTAACTTGAATGTAGCCGATAGTGTTGAAGAAATAAGTGATTTCCAATCTATATCAGACGCATTTACTGATCAAGAAAAAGCAAATCCTGAAGGTACTACAACACCACCTGACGATGTTTCAACATCTGGAGTGGCAAATAATAATTCTCAATATTAAAGATGGTAGAAGAAGAAAACAAACCAGTTATAATTCAAGTAGATCCAACTACTTTTGAATTCCAACAATATACAGAAGAAGATAATATATTAATATCTTCCTCAAGATTAGATACTGCTTTTTCTTCATCAACAGATTATATTGAATATTATGCTTATGATGAAAATAAAAGTTTAATATTTCCATTAGAAACAAATATACCAGCTTGGAGTTTAAAAAATTATTCAACAATTGAAGGTGATACTTGTCTTTACCCAGCAGAAGATATTAATGAAATAGGATATGATGGAGGTCAATTTTATTCTACATATAATTTTTATAGAAAACTATTAGATTCTGATATTTTTAGAAACTACTATATTAGTGAACTTAGTGCTGATAGAACAGAATTAAGATTAAAAAGTAATGTTATATCTGATGAGGATATGATTCAATCAGGTAATGAATTTATTACTGTAAGAGAAGAATCAGGGTATTTTTATGATTTTTTACTTAATTTTGGTAATGATCAACAAGCAATAGCAAATAACTTTAAAGTAGATACTGTAGAGGAAGAACCTTCATTTCTAATAAAGTTATATGAGCCATTACCACCACAATTTCAAGTAAAAACAACATTATGGGTAGTTGAAGAAATTTCAACATCACAAGCTTATAGCATTAGTTTACCCCAACCTGATATTATTCTTAATGATTTTAAATACATATCAGGACCTAATTATAGTATACAAGCAATTGGTCAAGAAGGATCAGCAGGTCAAGATTATTCATTTGATACTTTAGTAGGGACGGATTTAACAAGTTCATTTAATCAATTAGAAAGTTTATTAGATAAAAAAGAAGTAAATATTAGTGTTGATTATACTGATTATAAAAACTTTATTCATTTTTCATCTGCTTATACTAGGTTAGAAAATTTTGCTTATAAAGTTGGTTTAATAGAAAATTATACCGAACAAATAACGTCTATAATTGGCACAGAAGGTACTAATATAGAATACAGTTCAAGTAAAGCAACACTAACAGGACAAATAACTGAGATAGTTAAAAACTTTGATGGGTATGAGTATTTCTTATACTTTAATAGTGGATCAGCTAAATCATGGCCTAAAACAAATACAGAACCACCTTATTTACTTGCAACTACAGGAAGTAACCAAGCATTAACTTGGTTAGGTAGTACAGATGAAGATAATGCTTTTTATGGAGGTCAAGCAGTAAGCGCTTCAAATTTTGATGAAGAAAATGATAATTATTTATATAACGCAATACCAGAATTTTTAAGAGCCGACCCATCAAATGAAAAATATGATTTATTTGTTGATATGGTTGCTCAACAATATGATAATACTTGGTTATATACTAAGGATTTAACAAATAGATTTAATGCTGATAATAGATTAGATTATGGTATATCTAGAGATTTAGTTGCAGATGCAATTAGAGATTTTGGTATAAAACTATATTCAAGTAACTTTAACACTGATGATTTATATACAGCGTTTTTAGGTATAACACCATCAGGAAGTACATTCCCATTCCCATATATGACGGGTTCAATTGGTGGCGCAGTTGCGACGCCTTCTGGGTATGAATACGTGAATAACGAAATATCAGCATCGAATGATATAGTACCACAGAACGAAGTAAACCAACAGTTATATAAACGTATTTACCATAACGTGCCTTCTTTACTTAAGAAAAAAGGTACAATAGCTGGTTTAAGAGCATTAATAACATCATATGGAATTCCATCTACAATATTAAGAGTAAGTGAATTCGGTGGTAGGGATAGAGACTTTACATTAGATTGGGACTTAAAACAAGATGTATTTAATTATAAATTTCATTTAGAAGGAGAAAAAAATCCAACATTTTTATCTTCATCTTTCCAAATGAATAATAGTTGGGTGGATGTTGCGGGAGAAAATTCTCCACAATCCTTACAATTTAGATTCCAAACAGCAGGAATTCCAACATCATCATTATATCAACAAGTTTGGGTGGGTGATAATAATAAAACATTTATCACACTTTCATATACTGGATCAGGATATATAAGTGGATCATATAGTGGCTCAGTACCTACTAATAATAATGCTTATGGTCAATTAAGATTTTATCCTGAAGGTGCAATTGGACATACTCAAGGAAAATTTGCTCAAATTGATTTACCATTTTTTGATAAAGGATGGTGGTCAATACAAGCATCATTTGACTACGATGCATCAGGAGATAAAATAGCTTACCTTTATGGTGCTAATAGAATAGGAGAAGAAATAGGATTTTCAGATACAGGATCAATTACAGTAACTGACCCACAATATTGGTCAGGTACACAAACAGCATATTTACCAAGTGGTAGTGCTTTAACTTTAGGACCAATTGCAAGTGATGTTTATGGTGCAGCAATATATGGTACTGAATTATACGGCTTAGCTAGTATTGATTATCAACCACTAACTGGTTCATTACAAGAAGTAAGGTATTGGGATGTAGTTTTAAGTGAAAGCTTATTTTATGATTATGTAGTTAATCCTTATTCAACACAAGGTAACAGTATAAACTCAACACCACAAGAATTAATATTTAGAGCAGATTTAGGTACAGAATTAAATACAGGAAGTAGAGTATCAATCCACCCTAAAATAACAGGATCTTGGGAAATAACACAATCATTTTCTAGCAATAATAGTAAGTTTTATTTAAAAGGAAATGATACAGGTAGTTGGTTACAAAATACCGAATCTATATACTATAATCAAACCCCAGGTGGTATAAAAAACAGAGTATCTGATAGAATAAGAATTGTGGATGAAAATATTCCTTCAGGTTCAACATTATCACCTTATAGATCTATACAACAAGAATCATTTCCAAGTGGTAGTAATCCAAGTATTAATTATTTAGAGGTAGCATTTTCACCACAAAATCAAATTAATGATGATATTATTGCTCAAATTGGAGATTTTAATTTAGGGGAATATATAGGTGATCCAAGACAAATATCAGAATCTAAATCATCTTACCCACAATTAGATGCTTTAAGAGATGCTTATTTTGAAAAATATATTTCATCTTATGATCTTAATGATTTCATTAGATTAATTAAATTCTTTGATAATTCATTATTTAAGATGATAGAAGACTTTACACCGGCTAGAACGACATTAAGTTCAGGTGTAGTAGTTAAACAAAATTTACTAGAAAGAAATGTACAACCGCCTCCATCAATGTCTTATGGTAATGAAACCTATTCAGGTTCAGTTAAGGCGTTTGCTAGAGATTATAATGTACATTTTGCTAAAGAACACCCAGGAAATTCATTTATTAATGATGATGTAATATTCGCATCAGGTCAAAATGTAGTTAATTATGGGATTGGTAATGGAACACCAATTACAGCTAGTAGTAATATGTCAGGATCAGGTGCTACATTTATACCATTAGTAAGAACTGTTGGTGGTGGAGGTATGCAAGTAAGATCTTTTCAAGTAAGAGAAACTGGTAGTGATTATCAATTGGGAGAAATTTTAACATTCACATCTGAATCAATCTCAGAATCAATTGCATTATTACAAGTAACACCTAATTCCCCAACATCTGTAGCAAATGATGTTAAATATACAGTAATAGAAAAAGATTTAGCTCCAACTTTAAGTCCAAATTCTGATTTCCCACAACAAAATTTTGCTAGTGGTTCTTCAATTTATAGATATAGTGGAGGAACAGCTGGTGTATTTGAACCATTTAATAATTTATATGCTGCCCCAATTAGTGAATCCTCAGATTTCTTTAATTATTTTTATCAGTATACACATTCAATTTCAAGTACAGCAGTAGCATCTGCTTCAGGAGCATATTTTGCGTTTAATAGTCAAGATGGAGCTACAGCAACAAAAATATTTATAAGTTCATTATCAAACGGTAATAGACCTCATTCAACTTATAGTCCAAATATATATGATCCTCTTACACAAGTAAGTGCTTCATTAGCAACATCTTATGGCCAATCAGGTATAATAGTTGATTTTGGACAATTAACACAATTTGTTAATAAAGTATATAATCCTGCTAAAAATAATTATGCTAACGATTTAAAAGCTAAATATTTAATTACAGGATTAAATTATATTTCACCACCATTAATAACAGGTACTAATTTAATAGTTAGAGAACAACCTATAACGGGTGGTACAACAACTTTAACTGGCCCACTTACAATACCAGTTTCATCAACTACGGGTAATGGTACAGGTGCAACTATAAAAGTTACAATGATAGCCTTTTTTGGAGGTGGAGGACCTACAACATATACAGCAGTATCTTGTGAATTAGTAGATATAGGATTAGATTATAATGCAGGAGAATTTATGACTATTACTCCTACAGATTTACAAGCAGCAGGGTTTCCAGCAATATTTGATCAAAATTTAGTTGTAGAAGTAAGAACATCAAACCAATTAACAACAGATAATACAGGATATTGGGATTTAGATGTAACACCAATCTCAACAGCATTTAGCTCGGGTACTTATGTTTCATCATCATTTACAGAATTAATTCCATATTTTACTGGGTTTTCTAGTCCCCCAACAGAATTATTTATTTCTCAAATAACAGCATCTTATACTGCTATGTTTGAAATTAGTGAAGGACCATATAGTGGTTTAACAGGTGCAGAGGTATCAGCTTCACAATTTGCTCATCAATACCCAGGATTTGTACAAAAATTCCAAGAACCCTTTTCAACAAATTTAGGTATTGGAATGCCTATGGGTTCTAGTATAACATCATCTACATTAAACCAATTTGGACAAGGTCCTTATTCATATGATAGATTTGATCAAAGAGAATTTTATAATGGTGAATTTATAAATGTATTAAACCCAGGATTATTTGATGATAACCCATGTAAAGCATTTTTTGGACAAGATAGTAGAATTGATTATTTCTTCTTTATTCAATGGTTTAATGATAATTTAATATCTGAAGATAATTTCTTATCAAACTCACCAGGATTTCAACCACAACCAGGTAATAACTGGTTTTGGGCAGATATAGTTTCATATCCAGGTAGTGGGATAGAAAATACTTTATCACAAGAAACTTTTTCAACAACAACAACACAAGCTACCACTAAAAGAGTTAATACTTTTACATATACAGGACCTGGAGCACAAGGATCAGGTGGTGTAATAGAAGTTCAGTCAGCAGCAAACCCTTCAGGTGGTCCTTATAATTTAAATAGAGCGTATTTTATAGAAACCTCATTAATACCAGATTCAACCAATTTAACACAAGCTATATCAACAAATATAACTAGTGGTACAAATAATACTTATACTAATATAGCAGCTTCCTCAACATCTGGAACAGGTGATGGAACAGCTAGATTTAATGTTACAGTAATTGCTCAAACTGTTTCAACTATAGAAGCAACAGCAACAGGAAGTTTATATGATGTAGGTGATACTATAACATTTAATGCTGGTACTTTTGGAGGTAGTTCAACACCACTTACATTAACACTTAGAGCAGATGATTTATTTACTGGTGTACAGAAAAAATATAATGGTGGTAGAACAGTTAATATAACCGCAGCAACTTTACAAGCAGCAGGATTTGCTAATGTAACAGGTGATATGGCAGCAGTGTTATCAACCCAACAATTAAACCCAGTACCTTCAAATAAGGTAAAATATATTAAAATGTCTAACGAAGACATTAATGGAGAAGATACACTAGCATTTATACAAGATTCAGATTTTGTTACTTACACACTTGAAGGTGCAGCTGATTATAATAACGATTTAATTGAAGCTGGATTTGAAACTTACTATATATCAAATGCTTCGATACAATACGATCCACCAAATGAAAATGTATTATTATTTATAGATCAAGAACCATCCACTACAGCAGTAACTTCATATGATGAATTATTTTATGACTTTACATTTAGTGCAAGTGGTAAATTTGTTTATTATGCTACATCCTCAGGAGAAGATCCAAATGTAGTACATGAAACTGGAATTACAAGATCAGTAGCACAAGGTTATTTCCCACCAGAAGCAGATTCACCAACATCATTATGGTCAACTGAATCGTTCTTTAGAGGTTGGGCAACAGCAAATTGGTGGGATATTACAACAGATGGCGGTTTAGCAGAAGCAGGAAATTTAGGATACTTATATGATCCATTAAATAATTTTAATACTGGTTCAAACGAAACAAATAATGATCAAGAAAACCCATATCAAGTAAGTACAATCCCTTGGTTTATGAATGCAGGAGATCAAGGTGGGAATGGTGGTTCAACACAATATATACTAAGCGCATCAGCAACATTAGGAGGTCTTGGAGCATTAGATTTACAATTTTATACAGGATCAATAACAGCATCAGCTGAAAGAATTCCAATAGCATTTACAAAATATGTAGTTCCTTCAGCAACTAGTGTTACTTTATTACAAACACCTAATGGTGGAGGTGGTGGAACAGGTGGAGGAGTAAATACTATTTCATTAGTCCCAGATTCAGGCTTATCGTTTGTACAAAATAATGGGGTTATAAATGCACAAATTCAAGTAGATTGTAGTTTATCTTCGGGTCAATGGCAATATAGTGTAACATATAATGATGGAACAGGATGGTTATCATCCCAATCACCAACACAAAATCAAATTCAAACCGGAGATGGTGTTGTACAGTTTACAGTAGATCCAGGATACACAGGTGGAGGAAATACAAGTACATTCCAAAGACAAGTAACATTTAATTTTGTAAATGTAACAAACCCATCACAAAACGTAATGGGAGTAGTAGTAACACAATTTTACGAACTAGCAGGAGGTGGTGGTGGAGTTCCTTCATCATAAAAATTATGAAAAAATCGTTTTATAGAATAGGAGATCAAGTTACATCAAGACCATGGGATAGACCAACTCATGAAGCAATATCAGTATGGTGGGAGAGTTTTAAAGAAACTAAACATTTAGATCAATTTGAAGTTTGGATATGTGGGGGTGCTTTAGAAGGAACTGAAACGTGGGATGTAGATATAATTTTAACGGGTGAATCAAAATACCCTGCGGATTTAAAGTATGTCTTAGATGAAGGAATAAGAATAGGATTTAAACACTGGTTATTAGTGGATATTGTATGGCAAGATAAAGTTGTATTCCCTTATTTAACTTTCGAACCTTTTAGAAGGATTAGAAATTTTAATGAGGTAGAAAAACAAACTAATGAAGAACATATGTTAAGAAAATATAATGGAGTAGAAATATATCCTGGGTTATATCAACAGCAAAATGATAAACCCACTAAATCTTTTAAATTCGCTCAAAAAATGATTAAAGAAGGCAGATATACCCTTGGAATACAAAAATTGTCTGATTATATTTATAACAATAAACGCACTATTTAATGGCAGTCGAACCACAAGTATATTATTACTATAAACAAGATACGAATCAAGTACTAGCTGGTGCAGCTGGTAATTCTATTACTAACGTAGCTGGTATGAATGCTTTGTTAACGTCAAGTAAAGTAGCGGTTCCACTAACAGATCCTTTAACTATAGCTAAAATCAAATCAATTGGTCAAGCTATAACATATAAAAGTGATGTAGTATATAATTCGGCAAGTGCAGGCTATACAGGTATAGAAGGTTTTGAAATTCCTATTCAGGATGATCAAGAATTATGGGTATATAGAGGTATACAACCCGTTAATACAGTGCCGTCTAATACACCATCAAATGCTGGTCCAGGAGATTCAAATCACACGCAATATAACGCTTATTTACATCGACCTTACAAATTATATATGCTAACTGAAACCGGTTCTGGTATAGGATCTAAGCCATGGTTACCATTTGGAAATTTTTATGGAGAGAGCACAGGTCAAGGTGTAGGGACAAATTTTGTTAGTCAATATAATGTAAAACAATTAGCTGTAGTTGGTAATTTAGATTATTCAAATAATAACTTTTTAATATCAGAATCTAAAGCTTCTGGCTCTGTTACAATTTTTGGTGATACTCAAGAAGTAAGACCATGGGTTGGAACATCATATAATTCAATGGGTTTACCTCCAGCAGTAGGTTCAGCTTGGAGATTATTTTGTGAAACTTCCAGTACAGCAAATTACATGCAGGAAACAAAACCAGTAGGTGATTGGCTTACAGCAACAAATTTATCTCCTGGAGCAGGACAATATGGTGCCAACAATGCATCACCCGCTGCTACCACTAAATTAGCAATATCAAAAATGGGAATTGGGTTTGGATATCAAAACCAAATTATAAATGCAGTAAGTGCATCAGGTAACTTAGGTAAACCAAAAGGTAAAATACGTTTTCAAACACAAGGAAACCCATTAACTAGAGCAACATATGATGTTGGGGATATAGATACTACAACATATTCAGCATGGACTATAATTAATGTTAGTAATGGTACTTCAACTGGACCTTGGCCTCCGTCAAATTTAACAGACGTTTCAATGTCTATGGATGGTCCTATGTTAGTAGCTGATATACTACAACAACAAGGTGCTTTTGCCAATATAATTCCAAATTTTAGTAATGAGAAATTACGAAATGGGGTATTTTCTTATACTTCTAGTACTTTTGATACAACATCAGCTGATGGAACTGCAGCATCAGGATCTAGTCAGTTTGGATTTTATACACAACAGGCTCAATATGTAGAATATAAAGCAACAGTAGAAAGTGTAAATTCAGGTGATGTAACAGTAACATATACAGGATCAACTGGAGTTCCAAATTTTAGTACTTGTAGCCCAGGGTTTAATATTACATTTGTAGCAGCAGCAGGAACTGTATCTTCATCAGGTGATGATAGTTCTTCTACTTATACTTTATCATTAACTAGCCCTTCAGCATCAGGTACACCAATAGGAGATATTTATTCAACAAGAATAAGTGATGTTTATTTATCATTATCTTCTTCATTATCACAATCAATTGATGGTTTATATATTTTTAATCAATTACCATCACAAGATATAGAAGTAACAGCTTCAATGTTTTTAAATGCTTGGACAGGTAGTGATGCTGTAGATGCACCAAAATATGGATCGTCATCCCAAAAGTCATCTAATTTAAATACAACATACTCAATATCTCCAAATCCACCACTTTATGGTGAAGGAGAAGCAGGTGATGGACCAACTTGGCCTACAGCTTCAATAAACATATATAAGGGTAATTACCCCAACAATACACCAAAAGAAGGTGATGTTCCAGTACATACAGAAACGTTTAAATCCCCAGATATTCATATATCTGGTTTGGCTATTACAACAAGTTTTTTATTAACATCTCAATCATTATCATTTCAAGATTGCCTTAAAATGTCTTTAAAAGTTGAATCAGGATCTTATGCTTCTGAATCAATAGAAAACTCACTTATTGTAAGTGAATATCAATTAGAATTTAAAAATGCAGCTGAATTAGAAGGTGGAGATGGTAGAGTTCCTACATTTATAGATAATGCATTTAAAGGCACAGGTGGTTTTTCAAACGCTCCTGATTGTCAACCTATGTTAAATAATGTAGTACAAGAAAGAAATAATGATAAAATACAATTAGTTGAATATCAAACTGATCCTTATGATCCAAGTAATTTCCAACTAATATTATCTGGGACAGCAGCAAGATCTACAGTACCAGAATCTAATTATACTCAAGAACCATGGTTAAATCCAAGATATATAGGATCACAAACAACAGCTTATGAATATAATTCAATAGTTGGTTTAGAAGGTGGATATGGTAAATCACCAGTAATTGAATATAAAAGAGCTTATTTAGCCTATTGTGATCAGGTAATAGATCCTTATCCAGTAGTAAATAGTAAAACTCAATTTAACATATTATATATGATTAATGGAGGTGGAGACGCTTTAAATCCATTAATTTCACCTTACACAGCTTATGATGTATTAGGTACATGGGATAATGGTGGACAAGGGCAAGTTGGTATAAACCAAATTTCAGGTTCATCTCAATTTGATGCCTTAAATGGATACCAAGAAACATTTAAAGTAGGACAACAAGCTATACCATTATTGTATTCTCAAACATCAGCAAATACATTCGCGATTGCTATTCCTATTGCAGGTAATGCAGAACAAGTATCAAATGTAACATCATCATTTATAGAATATGATATGTCATCTCAAGGATCAAGTAAACTAGCAGCCTATACTGATGCATATGAAGTTTTATATTATAACATAGCTCAAGGTATTGCATCTCAAACAGGTCAAATTTACCCACAAACCCCAGGTACATTCCAAGGAACTCAATTTAACATTGAATCAGGATCAGGTTTTGGGGTTCAAAGAGGAAATCCTGATGTAGATGGAGTAATTGAATTACCAATTATAACAGCATCTATAGGCTCTTACACAGCTCCAACAAATGTATATGGAGATCAGTATTTTGGTAATCCTGGTGAAATTTTCTTTACAACTGACCCATTAGGTTCAGGTTCAGGAGATTTAAGTGATGATTATATGATTAGAGGAACATTTGTTTTACCATCAACTGCTCCTAGTAGGTATAAAATAAAGAAATTTGTTAAAAAAAGAAATAAAAAGAAAACAAAATACAAGTCAGGAACAGTAGGTAAAGTACAATTTGTTTTTGAATCAACAACTCAAACTAATTTATCACTTGGTGATTCTAGTTGGAATAAAGAATCATTCCAATGGTTAGCTGATGCTTCAAGTACAGGACAACAAGAACCCACAATGACATTTTACTTTGGTGAATTAGACGGTGTTGCTGATGGTAGAGAATTAGTAGTTCCATTAGCAAATTTATCTGATAATGTAGGATTTGTAAATGATATTTATACTTTTGACGTTGAAGCTAATGACATAGAAAATTATGTAAATGCTCAAGGAACACCATTTAATAAGGTACAATATGTAACATATAATTTTGCGTTCCAATCAGATACAAGTTTACAATCAAATAAAAGATATAGATTTAGAGCAGTTGGGCAATATGATGAAGAAACAGGAGCACAACAAACTGGAGAACCACAAAGAAACAGATTTAACCCTTCATATTTACCACAATTTTCAGATGGTGCATCTGGAGGCTCACAAACTGACCCAGTATCATATTCAACTCCTTTTCCATCATCAGGACCTTATGTTTCAATGAATGTAATTGGTAACCAAGTAGCATCTAGTTTACAATCAAACGCACTTAATTTCCCATATTGGGATTTTGTAACAAGTAATCAATTAGAAGATACATTCTTATATTATAACAATATTTCAGATCCAGATTCTAATGGATGGCCTTATTTAGTTGATGCCCCTACCAATCCTGGTTCAGGAAGAATATTTTGGACTGAAGGTTCAGGTTCACTAAACCAATCAAATCAATTAATTTGGGAATCTATTGGTAATCAAGGGTCAGTAACAGTAACACAACCTAATAGTGCAACATTAATACCAGATTCAACAACTGGTAAGGGTGATCTTAATGCTGTTACATTTGATATAAGTTCAAACTCAACTCAAATTTTAGATTTTACTTTAAATAATGCATCCTTATCTCAAGGTGGATTTAAAGATGGAGATGTTTTAACATGGACTATATTAAGTTTAGAAACAGCTGGTTTTGGAACTGTTAGTGGGGATTTAACAATCACATTAACTCCTCAATATATAAATGAAAACAGAAGAGGAGCATCTTCAATTTCAATAAATAAAACAGATAGTATAGGAACACAGGGTATAGCTTTATATTTAGATAGAATTATAGCTATAGGTTCATCAAATGACCAGGGTGCAATTCAAATAGGTTCTGCTACTAATAGTAATCAATTTACAGGAAGTATAGCAAATGTAACGGATAACACTACTTTTTATACTGTGTTTTTTAATGAAAATAGTACAAATGCTGGAAATGTTTCAACATCAGGAAATGTATTTACTAATAATAATACATCAGCATTACCGATGTCTATTAATTTTACAACTGGGTCACAAACTGGAGATGTAACACTAGAAAATACTGTTATTGAATTATCATCTTCAAATGGTAATAATAATTATGGTTTAGGGTATTATCAAGGTTATTTACCTTATACGGCATCTAGTAATAACAATTTCCCAGGAGGATTTGAACCACAAGATACAGCATGGCCTTTACCAAATGTACCATATGCATTTAGAATTAATGATGAAATTAGGTTCCAAAACGATGAAAGATTTGCTTATAAAATTACAAAAGTATTATCGCCAGAACAAAACTTTATGATTAATGGTAGAAATAAATTACAATTAACAGTTGATAAACCTATTCAGGCATCTGTAGATTTAAATTTCTTCTTAATTAGAAGATATATTGCTGCTCCTAACTCAGTAATAGTAAATAGAGTTTTTCCATATGGTTCGTTGCCTACCATAAAAGAGTTCGTACCTTCGACGAATCAAATATTAAGCTTTGATGGTGGTAGTGGTGCATCGGGGTCAGAAGCATCAGGATCAACAACAATAATGGAACAATCAGGTAGTTTTATAGAGTATATAAAACCCCTACTAAAAAGTGATAACACACCTACTGGTATTCTTAAACCGGAATTCCCAGTAACAGAAATAGATGTTACACCAGATGAAATAATACGTGACCTAAGGGATAAGAAACTAATAGAGTAACATATTTATAACATATAACAATATTTATATAAAAAAACAACAATGGGATATTTAAATAATTCAGTAATAACAGTTGATGCTATCTTAACAACAAAAGGAAGAGAACTGTTAGCAGCCAATAATGGCGCATTTCGAATCACACAATTTGCATTAGCCGATGATGAAATCGATTACACACTTTACAATCCACAACATCCATCTGGATCAGCATATTATGGTGAAGCTATAGATGGAATGCCGTTATTAGAAGCATTCCCAGAAGAATCACAAATAATGAAGTACAAATTAGCTACGTTACCAAGAGGTACAGCTAAATTACCAGTACTAGATGTTGGATATACAGCAATTTCACTACAACAAGGTGCTCAGTTAGCAATAACACCTCAAACATTAAATTACTTAGGCAATGACCAAGTATTTGAAACAGCAGGATATGCAGCAACAATTGCAGATGTTAGATTGTTAAATACATTTAATGCTACGGGTATTAATACTCAAGCAGCAGCAGATGCAAACGCAACATCAACAACAACAATTGGAACTAATGTATCATCTACAGTAGTAGGTACTCAAATAAACTTAAGAGCAACTACAGTAAATACATTATTTGGATCCAATTCAACATTATTAAGTACATTAACTGTAACAGGTTTAGATAGTGGAGCTAGAATTACTATTCCAATTACTATAACTAAATCAACAACATAAATAAAAACAAATGGGATTTAAAAGATTAGAAGCAGATGATTTTGTAGTAAGTGCACAGGCACAAACTCAGACATGCTGGACAGGTAATGAACCTGCATTAACAGTAGACAGTATGTTCACACAATCAAACCAAATTAATGGTCAATCTGGGGTGTATTATGCTACTGTATTTAACACACAATCAGGGGCTCCAAATTTTGAAGCTCAATTTGAAATAGCATATGGTAACTCAACAGGAGGTGGTGCTTTAGCATTTAATCAAATAGCAGCACCAAACGTTTCTCCAGCATCAACAATATATGGTCAGTATAGAACATTAGTATTAGAAGATGAAAATGCACAATTTGTATTTGGAGAAGTTTCTCAAAGTTCAATTTATGTTTTAAGTATAGAAAGAGCAAGATATAAACAAGCATTATTCCCAGGCTCGTTTAACTTAACTTTAAGTAGTTCTATTTCTTCTAATGCAAATAAAACATTAGAATTAACAGATAACTCTAAAATGATAACAGTACCAACATATTATGGTACAACAAGAGCATATCAAGTAATTAGTGGTTCAGATGGTTTAGCATATAACTCAGGATCAGGTGGTTTAGGATATACTACAAATGAAGGATCATATGGTTTATTCTTACCAGATATCGGAACAGTAATATTAAATGCAGCAGCATTAGATTTAGATTCTGAACAAGGTCTTAATTTAGGAACAAATGATGGATTAAATACAGCAGGTAATAATCCATTAAGATTATTAGGCCCAATGCAATCAGGATCAGGATTTGCTTTAAACTCAGAAGAAACAATAACATCAGATTTTGTATTTGTTAGAGCAAGAAATAGTGAATTCAATTACTCAGAAAATCCATCATATATTTCAGGATCAACAGGTGAGGTAATTTATAATTATTTCATTAACAATCCTCAGACATATATGACAACGATTGGATTATATAATGATAGTAACGAATTGTTAGCAGTAGCAAAACTTTCAAAACCCTTAAATAAAGACTTTACAAAAGAAGCTTTAGTAAGAGTTAAATTAGATTTTTAAGAATGGATGGCGGCGTACAAAACATTAAATTCACAGGATATAATAGTATCACCTCTAGAGGTAACTAAAACATTTACTTTTAGTGGTAGTGGTTTAATTGCCACGGATGTTAATATCCAACGCTATACAGGAAATAAATTTAATACAACAGCATCTGCAACGTTTGATTTAAAAACTAAACAATTTTCAACTGGATCAAATCAATATTCACAGTCACAAGTATATTTTTCTATAGAGCAACTTTACTATAAAAACTACCTATCAGGTAGTAATGGTGAAGTTCAAAATGTTAATACACCATCATTTCAACCTGATGGGCTTGTAATAGGTAAAATAGATGGAAATGGTTATTACAGTTATAATTCAACAACTTTAAACCCACAAAAATATTGGCCTACTAGTTCATATACAACTACAGTAGGTTTAGCAGAATATGGTAATCCTAGCTCATCATATGGTGAAGCTATTTATGGAAAAGCTACTATAAATGCTTCAATGGCAGTAATGTCAGTACCTAAAGCAATGTTTGGGGATTATATCCAACCAAAGTCTTTAAAAATAACCACAGATAGTGGTAGTTATTATGATGATGGAGAAGGAGTTCTTATGAGAACATCACCTTCAGCATCAGGCCCAATTCCAGTAGGAAACGTTGTATACGAACACGGAATGATTGTTTTTACAGGTGGAGATAGACAAACTGCAACTGGGGAACAAACATTATATGGTACATCAGAATTTGGAGACCCAGAATCAATTTATGGTGGTAGAACAATAGGATTATTAGATATAGAAAATTTCGCAACAACTTTTAATATTACTTGTTCATTTTCATCATCATTTACTATTTATGAGACGCAATATAAGTGTACTGTAGGAGAAAGTGAATTTAATTACACTTTAAACCCAACAACAATATCAGGTTCTAGCAATGATGGCACAGTTTACAATTATGCTACTTCGTCATTTTTTGCACCTTATGTTACAACAGTTGGTATGTATAACAATAACAATGAATTGTTAGCAGTTGGAAAGTTAGCGCAACCTTTGCCTACTTCTAGAACTACTGACACAACTATATTAGTAAATATAGATAGACAATAATTTTATAATATTTATAATAAAATATAACTTTAACCATGGCAAAGAAATTTACAATTAATGGTATAGCAACAGGGCAGACAATAGAAGCATCCCAAGTCTCGCAATCTGTTCAAGCTCTTACCTCAGCAGAAGCATATGATATCCAAGTATCAGGTTCTCTTATTCTAACAGGATCATTTATCCAACAATCGGGATCAGCAGGTAACGTATCAAATATACAACTGAAACAGGTAGCTATGAACACAGGTTCAGCTTTACCAGGTTCATATGGTTTCGTTGCCATTGATTCAACAGGTTTATTATATTCTGCTAGTGCAGCAGCCGGATCACAAGGTGCTACAGGTGCTCAGGGAACAAATGGAACACAAGGAACAAATGGTACAATAGGTGCTCAAGGAAATACAGGACCAGCAGGAACACAAGGTGTTACTGGTACACCTGGATCAAATGGTAACCAAGGAACAGCAGGTAGTGCTGGTTCTCAAGGTGGATCAGGTGCTCAAGGTGAATCAGGACCAGCAGGACCTCAAGGTACAGAAGGTTTAAATGGATCAGCAGGTGCCCAAGGTGCAGAAGGTTCAAATGGGCCACAAGGTACAGATGGTGAAAAAGGAAATATAGGAGCAGGAACACAAGGTACAGTTGGTAACACAGGTGCTCAAGGTAATGCAGGATCAACAGGACCAAATGGACCAAATGGTTCACAAGGTACAACTGGTAATACTGGTTCTCAAGGTGCAGATGGTACAACAGGACCAGCAGGAGGAGCTGGACCACAAGGTGCAACTGGAGCAGGAACTCAAGGTACAACTGGAGATACAGGACCAGCAGGTACTCAAGGTACAGATGGTACAGGTACTCAAGGTGCAACTGGAGCAGGAACTCAAGGTGCAGCAGGTATACAAGGAACAGATGGTACAGTAGGATCACAAGGAACAGATGGTACAACAGGACCAAATGGACCTCAAGGTGCTACAGGAGCAGATTCAACAGTAGCAGGACCACAAGGTACAGATGGAGGTACAGGTTCTCAAGGTGCAACAGGTGCAGGTACAACAGGACCACAAGGTACAAATGGTACAGCAGGATCACAAGGAACAGATGGTACACAAGGAACAGAAGGATCAGGTGGTGGTTCAGATACTACAATTAATCCTCAAGTTAGATATATATCAAATGTATTAAGTAGTGGAATAGAAGCTCAAGTAATGAGTACTGGTACAGTATTTGGAAATAAAACATGGGCTAGAGTAGGAACAGAAGTTACTGTAACATCAGCAGCACACGGTTTAACATCAAATGATTATGTTGTAATTAGAGGAGGATCAGATACTTACTTATATGTACAAATTACAGTATCAAATACTAGTACATTCACATTCCAATCAGGAACTAATGCTAATGCAAATGGAACAGATTTAGTTTATATCCCAGCAGCAAAAATAACAGCATTAGATCAAGGTGGAGGAACATTACAAGTAGCAAGTGCAGGTAATATACAAGTTAATTCAATATCATTATCAACAGGTACTAAAACATCAAGTACATTCTCATTAACAGTTCCTACAACTTTAAATAATGGAGCAGGTGGTAACAGTCAATTAACAGATCAAAACCCTCCAATTATAGCAGTATATAAATTAAGTGATGGTGGACAAAATGCAACAGCTGGAGTAACAGTAAATACAGGATCTCCATTTAATAGATATGTAGTGACAGCAATTAATACATTTATTAATAATCAAATTAGGTTCCAATTTTAAAAAAAA
>TARA_B110000003_G_scaffold42607_1_pt1 | contig 20227 bp, 17 predicted proteins | sample TARA_B110000003 | Tara Oceans TARA_B110000003 (sample SAMEA4396424) | marine metagenome | biome: Westerlies Biome; feature: [SRF] surface water layer (ENVO:00010504); material: water (ENVO:00002006), including particulate matter (ENVO:01000060) such as... | depth 5 m
AGATCAAAAAGAGTTCCTCAAAAGGATGGAAGGCGTCATAGTAAACCACAGTATTCTCAGACTAAAAGGTTTTGCATCCATAGAAGGTAAGCCATTGAGGATGACTATTCAAGCCGTAGGTCCGCGAATTGAAACATATTTTGAAAACTCAAAAAGTGAAAATAATGCACACGAAACACAATTAGTGGTTATTGGGAGCAGTGGTCTTGATAAAGACGCTATTTCAAGCTCTCTAGCTGGATGAAACTCCAAACACGTATAGGCGACCCATCCTCTGAAGAAGGTGTTAGACTCTTAACAGACAGTTACACATTGATGAGCAGTTTGTTTCCGCCAGAGGACAATCACGCTCTATCCATAGAGGATTTCAAAAACCCAAATATAGTTTTCCTTATAGCAGAAAAAGATGGTAAACCATGTGGCTGTGGTGCGCTAGCTATTAAGTCTACTTACGGCGAATTAAAGTCAATATATGTTGATGAAACAAGTCGTGGGCATGGTATTGGAGGTTTAATTACAGCAAACCTAGAAGTAGAAGCTAAGAGGCTTTCACTACCAGAACTTTATCTAGAAACCGGAGGAAACCTCTTATCCGCTATTCGCCTTTATAAAAAACTTGGCTTCGAGGAATGTGGTCCTTTCGGAGAATATAAAAAAAGCCCACATAGTTTTTTTATGCTTAAGAAACTCGACTAATGCATTTACTAGCAGCAAAATCTGGCACGATTGATGATGGGCTAGAACCTTTTGATTTATCTCAAACTCCCGCAGATCTGTTATTTATTTCGTCTGCAGACTCGGAGCTAACAGCGATAAGTGAAGCCATAACGGAAACAGGTCATCAGGCTAGTGTCAGGCTTGCTAGCCTTAATCATCTCCAACATCCAATGTCTGTTGACTTACATCTGGAAGAAACTGCTTCCAAATCAAAATTAGTAATCATTCGAGTATTGGGTGGAATGGGATACTGGCAATACGGTGTAGAACAATATTCATCAGTTCTAAGGGAAAAAAATATTCCATTCGCCTTATTACCTGGAGACGACAAACCAGACCCTGAGTTACGAAGCCTTTCAACTATTAACGACGGGCATTACGATCATCTTTGGGGATATCTGGTAGAGGGTGGTTTAGAAAATACAGGGAACTTTCTAAAATATACAAACTCAATACTGAAGGCAGATACTGTCCCTCCTGGACCCAAACCAGTTCTGAAAGCTGGGGTTTACTGGCCTGGGGAGGGCATCACGTCTACTAAAGATATTTATAAGCACTGGAATTCCGAACAGCACGTAGTGCCAATTATATTCTATCGCGCACTGATCCAAGGCGTCGGATTAAACCCAATAAACAGATTGGTAAAAGCTCTGATAAGAGATGACCTAAATCCACTACCAATATTTGTGGCCTCATTAAAAGACCCTTTATGTCAGGCTACAATCGAAGCAATTTTTAAAGAACACCCTCCAACAGTTATCCTTAACAGTACTGCATTTTCTGTTAACTCTCTTAATTCAGAAAAAGAGGCCCCTGACAATCCTTTAACCTCCAGAGCTGCTAATAAGGCACCAGTGTTCCAAGTGATTTTTTCATCATCAACCGAGGAAGTATGGGAGGCTGAACTAAATGGTTTATCTGGTAGAGATATTGCAATGAATGTTGCTCTTCCAGAAGTTGATGGACGAGTTCTTTCAAGAGCCGTAAGCTTTAAGGGAGAGTCATTTTTTGATAATGTTACAGAATGCTCGATCACAACATATAGAGCCAGGGGCGATCGTATAGCATTTGTTAGCAGCTTAACTAAAAACTGGTGTGCTTTAAGACGAGTTAAGAATCAGCACCGAAAAGCTGCATTCATAATGGCAAACTATCCAAATAGAGATGGTAGGTTAGCGAATGGTGTAGGATTAGATACTCCTGAGTCTATAATAACTGTCTCAAAAGAATTAAAAGAAAATGGTCATCAATTAGATGACTTTCCAGAGTCTTCTTCCGAATTGATGCAGATACTAACATCAGGCCCGACAAATTGGCTACCAGATCGGGCTGAAAAAACTGGGGGAGAGTTTTATCTCTTAGAAAGCTACCTCAAAGAATACAAAAAACTCCCATATGATTTTAGATCAAAGGTCGAAGATCGTTGGGGTTCTCCTGAAGATGATCCATTCATAACGTCATTATCAAAAAAAGGCCAAAATAGAAAAGACAAAGGTTTTGCCTTATCCATTCATCGATTTAATAATGTCATCGTTGGGCTTCAACCTGCTCGAGGATATAATATTGATGCGAAGGAGACCTATCATAGTCCTGATTTAATGCCTCCTCATAACTATATTGCCTTTTACTTTTGGATTAGGTTCGACTTTAAAACCCATGCAATAGTTCATATGGGAAAACATGGAAACTTAGAGTGGCTTCCAGGAAAGTCATTAGCTTTAAGCAATTCTTGCACGCCAGAAGCTATTTTAGGGCCCACTCCACACATCTATCCATTTATTGTAAATGATCCTGGTGAAGGCACTCAAGCAAAGAGACGTGCTCAGGCCGTAATAATTGATCATTTGACACCTCCTATGGCTAGAGCGGAGACATACGGCGCATTAAGGGAACTTGAAGGTTTGATCGATGAATACTACGAGGCATATTCGATAGATCAAAGACGTATAAAAATTCTTCAAAAGGAAATACTTAGTCTTACTGGATCCTCTGGACTTATAGACGATGTCGGTCTTTCCGGAAAAGGAGACGAAAGTGATTTGGCTAAGTTAGACGCTTATCTCTGTGATCTGAAAGAGGCTCAAATAAGAGATGGGTTACATATCTTTGGTCTCGCTCCAACAGGAAATCTAGCACGTGATCTCGTAATATCTTTAACGAGGCTACCAAGAAATGACGGACGTAACGGCAACTCTTCGTTGACCCAAGCTATTGCTAATGACTTCCAGTTAAATCTAAATACATTGGATGCAAACATGTCCCAACATTGGAAGGGTCCGTTTCCAAACGAATTAGAAGATATTTCAGATGATAAATGGAGATCTTTCGGTGATACTATTGAACGGATTGAGATCTTTGCACAAAAACTACTTGATGGTGACAGGAAGTCCCCCGGGACCGAAACTAACTGCGTTTTAGAAAAAATAAAAACTGAAGTTTATCCCGCAGTTTCAGACTGCGGGCCATCGGAAATTTCTGGAATAATAAATGCATTAAAGGGTAACTTTATTCAACCAGGTCCCTCAGGTGCGCCGACTCGAGGAAGATTAGATGTATTGCCAACTGGTAGAAATTTTTATTCTGTTGATAGTCGTTCAATGCCCACAATTACGGCATGGAATATTGGGTGGAAATCAGCAAATTTATTACTTGAAAAGCATTTACAAGACCATGGTGATTGGCTGAGAACATTATTTCTATCAGCATGGGGTACCTCAAATATGCGTACAGGTGGTGATGATATAGCCCAATGCTTAGCCCTGATGGGAGTAAAACCAAAATGGGACGATATAAGTAAGCGAGTAACTGGCTTTGAGATCTTACCTTTGAACATTTTAGGAAGGCCACGCGTTGATGTCACTTTGCGTATCTCAGGTTTTTTCCGAGATGCTTTTCCCCAACTAATCTCTCTCGTGGATAGTGCCGCTACAGCTATAATGAATTTAGATGAACCAGCTGATCAAAACATAGCTGCCACTAGATTCAAATCTGGCGAAGATAGCAGTCGAGTTTACGGGGCAAAGCCAGGGGCGTATGGCGCTGGGCTTCAGGCATTAATTGATGAACGAATATGGAACACCAAAAGTGATTTAGCAGAGTCTTATATCGAATGGGGTAGTTATGCGTACGGAAAAGATGCAAGTGGTATTAAGAAAACTGAAGGTTTTGAAACTCGTTTAAAACAAACAGAAGCAATCGTTCAAAATCAAGATAATCGTGAACATGATATATTAGACAGTGATGATTATTATCAGTTTGAGGGTGGAGCCGCAGCCGCAGTTTCAACTTTACAAGGAATTGACCGTCCCATCTATCATAATGACCACTCTAGGCCTGAAAGACCAATAATTAGAACGCTGGAGGAAGAAATTTCCAGAGTAGTAAGATCTCGAGTAGTAAACCCTAAATGGATAAATGGTGTGAAAAGACACGGTTATAAAGGTGCTTTTGAAATTGCTGCAACATTGGATTACTTATTTGCTTTTTCCGCAACGACGGGCGCAGTCAAAAGCCATCACTTTGACTTAACTTTCGAATCATACCTTGAAGACACTGAGACCTTTAATTTCATAAAAGAAAATAACGAGCCGGCCCTGTTTGAAATGGCTCAAAAGTTTAAAGAAGCTTTAGATAGAGGTCTATGGATCCCAAAATCTAATTCTGCAAGAGTTGTCTTAGAGAAGCTTACCCAGAAAATATATTAAAATTCCTAAAGTCGTTAATCAGCTATCACTTGTTATTAGACACAGTGAAAAATAAAATCTATAACTATCGCAGACAATAAATATTTTCTCATAATATTTAATTAGAGCTCAGTTGTAAGAGATAGGATAAATGATAATGACTAAACCCGCACCTCAAGACGCCGACAGACATAATTTAAAAATGCAGAAAAAAAAGGTTGCAAGAGATAAAATAATGGCAACCAAAACGGACAGAAAAGGGTTAATTATCGTCAATACTGGAAAAGGAAAGGGAAAAAGCTCTGCCGCTTTTGGCATGATTTTCCGATGTATCGCACATGGAATGCAATGTGCTGTTGTTCAATTCATAAAAGGAGGTATGAGCACTGGAGAACGTGATTTAATTTTGAAAAATTTTTCAGATATTTGCTCTTTCAACACAATGGGAGAGGGGTTTACTTGGGAAACTCAAGATAAAGCACGTGATACAGAAATGGCTGCCGCCGCTTGGGAGAAAGCCAAGAGTTTAATCCGTGACCCCAAAAATACTATGGTCTTGCTTGACGAGATTAATATTGCCTTGAGATATGACTATATTAATATAAGTGACGTTTGCCACTTTCTATTGAATGAAAAACCGGAAATGACTCATGTGGTCTTAACCGGTAGAAATGCAAAAGATGAACTAATAGAAATTGCAGATTTAGTTACAGAAATGGAACTTGTAAAGCATCCTTTCAGAGGCGGAATTAAAGCCCAAATTGGAGTTGAGTACTAAGTTTATTTACCATTATCCCTAACCTCAGAAACTGTCTGACTAGTTGATAAAACTTCATCATCAATCTGCAACTCAATAACAGATAATAAACCCGAAGCCACAGCCCGTTCATAGGCCAACACAAAATCTTCCGTTCTCTTAACAGTTGTGCCAAAACCTCCATAAGCTTTAGCGAGCGCAGCAAAATCTGGATTATGAATTTCAGTACCAGAAACTCGGCCTGGATAATGTTTTTCTTGATGCATACGAATTGTAGCATATTTCCCGTTATTAACAACGATTACTATAATGGCCAACTTGTGTTTAGCGGCAGTAGACATTTCGTTAAGTGTCATCTGAAAGCACCCATCTCCAGCCATACAAACAACTGTCTTTTCTGGATATCTTAGTTTGGCAGCTATGGACGCTGGAAACCCGTAGCCCATACTGCCCGAAGTTGGACCTAACGCGGTTGGATAATCCTTAAACACAAAATATCGGTGAAGGAATGCCGCATAATTCCCAGCCCCATTAGTCACAATAGAGTCCTCTGGTAAATTCTTGGATAACCATCCAATAATTTTTTCAAGCTTTACTGGGCCAGGTGTCTCTTTTGGAGAAATCCAATCTAAGTAATGTTGCCTTGCCACATTGGTATGAGAACTCCAATCTGGATTTTTTATGCCCTTAAGAATACTTAACTGATCTAATATATTCTCGGATGAACTCACAATTGCTAAACTCGTCTGATAAACGTGACCGAATTCAACTGGGTCAGGGTAAACATGAATGATCTGTTGTGATGTTTTTTGAGGATCTATTAATTCATATCCACCGGTAGAAATATCACTAAGCCGAGTCCCGATAGCAATTATTAGATCTGAGTTCTTAATAGTGTTCGCCAAATGGGGATTCATTCCTGTCCCTAAATCTCCAATATAACAAGCGTGGCGATTATCCATTAGGTGTTGCCGTCTGAACGTCGTTGCAACTGGTAAGTCAAACTTTTGAGCAAATTGGCCAAGATTTTTTACAGTTTCCTTTGTCCACCCAGACCCCCCAGAAATGATCACAGGACGTTTCGCATCTATTATTATATTTTCTATTTTTTCAATTTCACTTTCACTGGTCACCAGTTTTCCAAACACAGCCTTTGGTCGATCTAGAACTTCACATGATGACGAGAGTACGTCTTCAGGTAAAGATAAGATAACTGGCCCCGGTCGACCGGACTGTGAAACTTGGAAAGCCCTAGCTATATACTCTGGCAATCTTTTCACATCCTTTACTTCAGCGACCCACTTTGACACGGATGAAAAGAAGCTTTCATAATTTATTTCTTGAAAAGCCTCTCGATCTCTATGCCCTAGTGGGACCTGCCCGACAAAAACGATCAGTGGAGTACTATCTTGCATAGCAACATGAATACCTGACGAGGCATTTGTAGCTCCCGGCCCTCGAGTTACGAACACTACTCCCGGTCTATTAGTCATTTTGGCATCTGCTTCAGCCATCATTGTTGCTCCACCCTCGTGTCTACAGACAATGTTCTCGATACCACTTTCATATAGACCATCAAGTGCAGCTAAGAAGCTTTCCCCAGGCACTGAAAAAACTCGTTCAACGCCATTTTTTTTGAGTTGATCCACTAGAATTTTTCCGCCGTGTCTTGACACCATTTTATTAACTCCACTTTGTTTATACTTTAAAAGTTTTAGGAATATTGTCTATATCATATAGAATAAAATCGGCCATAACTTCTGCAACTTTGGGAGCAAGGCTAAAACCAATCTTAAACCCTCCATTTGCGATATAGGCACCTTGATAAATGGGGTGTTTACCTAAAATAGGTAATCTTTTTCGAGCCGATGGCCTAACGCCTGCCCATCGAGTAATGATTTCAGCACCCTTGAGGACCGGAAGGTTAAAAATTGCATCTTGATATAATTCATCGAGTAAAAAATCGTTATTACTAGCATCAGAAAATGCTTTCTCATTAGTCGATCCTATAGCTACGGTTCCATCGAGATGGGGTACAGCGTGTATTCCATTGAAAGATAATTGTGGGAGCTTCCTGCCGTCATGTTTTACAATTAAAGCTTGCCCTTTGACCCCAAACCCCATCGGTTTTTTTAATACATCAGAAATATTTTCTAGGTCTTCATAACCAGCTGCATACAACACTTTCCCTTGTTCTTTAGCTTGACCAATTATTATTTCGCTACCGGACCTCACTATAGCCTCTGAAAGTGCAGAGAGCGCAGCGTTAGGAGCAATCGTTGAACTTAAGTTGTCATATATGTATGATCCGGTTTTTGATAATGGCTTCCAGGTCAGAAGATTACTTCCATCAACAACCTCCCAAACCACACTATTTCCCCATCTAACTTTGGCACTCTCAATTCGTTCTTTTGCTAGAACAAGTTGTCGCTTATCCTGTATCGCCTGAATTCGACCAGAATTAATGAATCCTGTAGATCTTCCTGTTTCATACTCAAGATCAGTCCAGTATTTTTTTGACATCATTAGACTATCTAATTGGAATTGCTTTTTTACATTCCAATTGTCAGGCGTATGCGGAGATAAAGCACCAACTGGACCACCACTAGAGCCAGCCCCAACACTTTTTTTCTCAATTACTCGAACCTTGGCACCCCTTGTAATACAAGACCAGGCGATACTTAAACCGAAAATACCCGCACCATAAATTGTAACATCAGCCATAGACAAGTCGGATTCCTTTCACCATTGTTACTTCTAAAGATAGTTTGAGGCTTATTCTAGTGGTGTATAAAACCCCAGATATTGACTGGATCAATAATTCGGTTCCCCTTTCGCGTAAATTCAATGATCCCTACTATTCCATAGATGATGGGGTCGCTGAAGCGAATTATGTATTTTTACAGGGGAATAATTTACCTAGGAGGTTCCATAATGGATTTCAGATAGGCGAGCTCGGCTTCGGAACAGGTCTCAATATGTTAGTTTCATATCATTCTTTCAAAAAATCTGGAACAAGAGGAAGGCTGCGTTATACTTCTTTTGAAAAATACCCCTTAAGCAAAGATCAGATTAGAAAAGCGCTTAATAATTTCTCTTCACTTGATACTGAGATGTTATTAGATCATTGGAATAATGAAACTTTCAGTATCAATTACAAGAATTTATTCTTGACCGTGATTATGGGTGATGCGAGAGACACTGTAAAAAATTGGACTGGCAAAGCTGACGCTTGGTTCTTAGATGGTTTTTCTCCGTCCAAGAATCCACAGCTTTGGGGTCGAAGATTACTGAAGGATTTAGCTCAGAGAACAAAGATAAATGGTAGTTTTGCAACCTATTCTGCTGCGGGACACGTACGAGAGAATATGGCAAATGTCGGATTCAATGTTCAAAAGATAAAAGGATATGGTCGTAAAAGACATATGAGCAAAGGGACCCTAAGTTGATTCAAAAAAATTCTCATTCTGGCATATTACTTATGGTTTTAGCCACCTCAATATTCGCTGTCCAAGATGCGATCTCCCGTTATTTAGCATCTGAATATAACGTCATAATGATTGTTATGGTACGTTATTGGTTCTTTGCTTTTTTTGTAATTTTATTAGTCCTCAAGACACAGGGAGGTATTCAAAAAGCTTTTCACACATCTCAGCCTTTTCTACAGTTTTTCAGAGGTACATTATTAGCGTTAGAGGTGTGTGTAATTGTTTTAGCTTTCACATATTTAGGCTTAGTTGAAAGTCATGCTATTTTCGCTTGTTATCCATTATTGGCAGCTGCGTTATCCGTACCCATTCTAGGTGAGAAGGTTGGGTGGCGGCGATGGGTAGCAATTGGTATCGGTTGTATTGGAGTATTAATAATACTTCAGCCAGGTATTAAGATTTTTTCACCTTACGCTCTTTTAGCAATCGCATCAGCTTTGATGTTCGCATTGTATGGCCTGCTAACAAGATATGCAGCAATAAAAGACGACGCCACAACTAGTTTTTTTTGGATCGGTGTATCTGGTGCGATCATTATGACTTGTCTTGGTTTTTGGTATTGGGAACCTCTGGCGATCCAGGATTATTCATGGATGATACTTTTGTGCCTTACTGCAGTACTCGGCCATTATTTATTAATTAAGTGTTATGAGGCAGCAGAGGTGAGCGTCGTGCAGCCCTTTGCATATTTCCAGCTTTTGTTTATCACTATTATAGGTGTCTTAATATTCAATGAAAATCTCGATCTCCGTATTCTTATTGGAGCGTCAATAATTATTGGGTCCGGATTATTCACACTTTATAGGGAAAATAAGTCTAGTCCTTAATCAATCTATATAAATCTTTTCGTACCGGAGCACCTTTAAGTCGAGCCTCATAAGGTAACAAGCTCTCTGCGACCCTCATAACATAATTTCTAGTTTCGCGGTATGGTATATCTTCAATCCAATCAATAACGTCAATATTTTCACTTCTTGGATCCCCAAACATTGTCAACCATCTGTCTAATCTCGTCGGACCAGCATTATATGCGGCGGCCACCAATATAATATTACCCCCAAAGCGTTCTGATAGTTCATTTAGATAGGCAATACCCAAACGCACATTATATGTTGGATCACTAATTAACCGTTTTCTAGAGTACGGGACACCTATCTTTCCAGCCATTTCCTGAGCTGTCTTAGGCATCAATTGCATTAACCCACGTGCTCCAACTGGACTTATAACTTCTGGATCAAATTCACTCTCTCGCCTAATAATTGAAAGTGGTAAAATTTTCTCAAATTTATTATTGAATTTAATGTTATGAGGTAACTCTAAAGGGTAGTAAGTACGGAAAATCTGAAATCCTTCTCTTGCAGCCTGTTTAGTTATCATTAGTGACACGTGCGTCTCTCCTAACTCTGCAGCAAAACCAGCTAACTTTATAAACTCTTTTCGTGTACTTTTTTCGGAAAGGTGCACTAGGAGCCTCTCCGTGAGATAACTACTTCCCGCACGACTAACTTGTATAGCTGCCTTCAATACAGAAGATTTAGAAAATCGACTATCTCTCCAGTCCGTAAGTACTTCGCGACCAGACATATCAATAAGATCTGGTTCTTTTAAAAAATTAACCGATAATTGCCCATAGAAACTTGAAAGCGACTTTGTCGACTCACTAAAATACTTCTGAGAGTTTTCTTCATCGTTAAGAGCTTTATAGGTCAAACCCAACCAGTAACCTGATCGACCTAAAGAGATTGGCGTATCTACAACATCAGAGAAATTTTTAAAGTGAACTAAAGAGGTTTCTGGTATTGTTAATTTTTTTAAAGCTATGAAACCTGAAAGCCACTCGAGATCTGCAAAATCTGGCCCTTTTCTTAAATAGTGTTTTGATGCAATACGATACGCCTGCTCAAATTGACCTGATCTCATCATTTCTCGAGCCAATACCCTACGCCAATCGGCCCAAGCTAGAGGTTGTCCCAATATTTTTTCTGAAGCCGATCTTTCGATTATAATTTCGATTGCACCATTCCAATGACCATTTCTTAACCTCCAAAGGAATCGTTCATAAGCTAAACCTGGGTCATTAGATATTTCCTTAGGAACTAAGTTGATAAAATAATTTACCCTGGGTCTATTTTTTCTAAGAGCAATTCGTGCACGAGCTAGAGCTTGCCAATTCTTACCAACCAAAGGCAACATACGAGAAGCGGATTCAGTGAAGCCCTGCCATAACATAGAGTCCATTCGCAAATAATGAAGGTTTTTAATCGTAAGGCTATTGCGTTCAACATATGCATTATGTTCCTCTTCATCTAAGTCAAAATCCTTCCAGGTTCGCTTTATCTCCTGTGAGGCTTCAAAACTTCGGCCACTTTTTATTAAGGCTTCTGCATATCTCAATGACCCCGTCCCCGTTTGGGGTTTTTGCATTGAAAAATACTTGATTACCTTTTCAGGTGCGCCACCTCGAGGTATATTTTGTTCACACCTTTTCCTTAGTAACTTTAAACCGGGCCAGTCAAAGTATATTTTTAAAAACTTTATACACTCATCGAAAGTACCTTGTTCTCCTCTTAATCTTAGCCAATCTGTTATTGCACGACTTTCCTCTTTTACTAGAGTGCCTCGTGCAACATCCACTCTTTGCCAACTCTCATTATCTGACCAGTCAATTATTTTTCTGAGTATCTCAAAGTCTTCCAGAGCCTTTGCATTGCTAGACGACCAAAAATTCGAAAGTAAAATTACAGTAAAAAAACTGATGAGCGTGGACTTCATAGTTTTGGGCTTCCCTCTCTAAGCGCTATCCTAACTTTTCTAATATTTTAGGCAATAGTTAACCACGGGTTTATTAATACTTGCAGCTACCTTTTACTAAGTTTACTCTCTAACCAATATTAATTTAAGGAGCGGCACTTATGTTTGAAGGATCATTACCTGCATTGGTAACTCCTATGAAAAGGGGGGAAATAGATTTTAACGTGATTCAAGACTTAGTTGAGTGGCATATTTCACAAGGATCTAATGGCTTAGTACCCGTAGGAACTACTGGAGAGAGCCCAACATTAAGTCATGATGAACATAATAAAGTAGTAGAATGTGTGGTTAAAACAGCCGCTGGAAGAATACCAATAATTGCTGGTGCTGGTTCAAATAATACTGCAGAAACAGTTCAATTAGTAGAGCACGCAAAACTAGCGGGGGCAGACGCAGCTCTCGTTGTTACACCCTACTATAACAAACCAACTCAACACGGTATGATACAGCACTTCTCTGCTGCCGAAAAGTGCGGCTTACCAATAATTATATATAATATTCCACCTAGATCTGTAGTAGATATGACACCTGAAACCATGGGTGATTTAGCAAAACTTCCTAATATAATTGGCGTAAAAGATGCAACGGGCGACGTAGCAAGAGTATCTCTGCAAAGAATTAGTTGTGGAACTGACTTTATTCAACTGTCCGGTGAAGATGCCTCTGCTATTGGATTCAATGCGCAGGGTGGCGTTGGCTGTATAACCGTAACCGGAAACGTTGCTCCCAGGCTCTGCTCCCAAATGCAGAAAGCCACGTTGGTTGGGGATTTCAAAAAAGCTCTGGAATATCAAGATCTACTAATGCCACTCCATGACGCAATCTTCGCGGAACCTGGAGTTGCCGGTGCAAAATATGGGCTGTCTGTATTGGGAAAATGTCCTCAAGAAGTTAGGTCTCCTCTTACTGAACTCACCTCTAAAACAAAAAAATTAATCGAAAACGCAATTAAGCATGCCGGCTTATAAAAAAATTAAATTTTTTTATAGTCTAAGTGCTTTTAACAATGGAACGAAACAGCGTAGATTGAATCATGTCTAAAAAGACTGAAAATACAAACTATAAAATAATTTCAGAAAATCGACGCGCGCGTTACGATTATTTAATTGAAGACGATATAGAATGCGGTATTTCTCTAGAAGGGTCAGAGGTTAAGAGTCTTCGAACTGGAAAAACTCAAATTGGAGAAAGCTACGCATCAGTTGAGAATACTGAATTATGGCTGGTAAATTGTTATATCCCTCCATACACTCAGGCGAACGCTTTTAATCATGAGGAACGTCGAAGGAGAAAACTTCTAGTCTCAAAGAAGGAACTCTCTAAATTATGGTCTGCAACACAAAGGGACGGTATGACGCTCGTACCCCTAGTTTTATACTTCAATCATAAAGGTAGGGCAAAAATTAAGCTTGGGTTAGCAAAAGGAAAAAAAATATCTGATAAGAGAGCAACTGAAGCAAAAAGAGATTGGCAAAGACAAAAATCACGTCTCTTAAAGGAGCACACTTAGATGGTGAAAATATAGTCATATGAGGTAGAAATGGATGATAATTCTAATACATTAATATCAACAGACTGGTTAGCATATAACCTTAAAAACCCAAATGTTCGTATAATTGATGCATCTTGGTACTTGCCTGATATGAATAGAAATCCGAAGGAGGAATATGATAAGCAGCACATCCCAGGGGCGCGATTTTTTGATATTGATGAGATTTGTGATCCACAATCTGAACTCCCACATATGGTACCATCACCCGAAAAGTTTGTATCTCGGATTAGAGCTATGGGAATTGGAGACAAACACAAAATAATTATTTATGATGGTGCAGGTTTATTTTCTGCAGCTAGAGTTTGGTGGCTTTTTAAATTAATGGGCAAGGTAGAAGTATCAGTGTTAGATGGTGGATTCCCAAAATGGTTGAAAGACGGGTATCCCTCAGATAACCAACAAGTTGTGATGAGAGATCAACATATGACTGCTGAATTTCATGAGGCTTTAGTTAAAAACGTTACTCAGGTGTCTGCTGCATCAAAACTAGGTAATCATGAAATTTTAGATGCGCGAGGTCCTGGCCGTTTCGCAGGGAAAGATCCAGAACCTAGGAAAGGTCTAAGAGCAGGTCGCATACCAGGATCGAAAAATATTCATTATAAGGATCTTTTAAATCATAATGGTACTATGAAGGATAAAAATAGTCTTTTTAATATATTTAAAATTGCAAAAGTTGACTTTGAAAAACCAATCATAACCACCTGTGGATCGGGGGTTACAGCTGCAATAATATCTCTCGCACTAGAAATTATTGGGCAAAAAAATCATTCACTTTATGATGGGTCGTGGACAGAGTGGGGCCAATTCGACCAATTACCAATCGAAGTTGGTTAATCTTATGTTTGAGAATTTAGTTTTGCCGCAGCCTGACGAAATACTAGAGTTAATGCATAAGTTTAGAGACGATACTAGACCGGATAAGCTTGATTTAGGTGTCGGTGTTTATAAAGACCATTTGGGTAATACACCAATCATGGAAGCAGTAAAGAAGGCAGAAAAAACGTTATGGGAAAAAGAAAGTACCAAGAGTTATGTAGGCCTTACTGGTGATCCTTTTTTTCATAAAATGATGATAAATCTTATTTTGGGTCCAACCTTTGATGAAGAGCGCACTGCGGCTGCAGCGACACCAGGAGGCACCGGCGCCCTGAGGCAAGGTCTCGAGTTAATAAAAATAGCAAATCCCAACGCGACTATATGGCTCAGCAATCCAACATGGCCAAATCATCCATCAATTGTAGAGTATTTACAGCTAAAGTCTTCGGAGTATAGTTATTTCAACTTCAAAAACAAAACTGTTTCTTTCGATGCCATGCTAAAAGACCTTTCAGAGGCCAACAGTGGTGATATCGTGTTGTTGCATGGTTGTTGTCATAACCCTACTGGAGCAAATTTAGTTCAAACTCAATGGGAAATTTTAGGGGATTTTTTAAACAAGAAAAATTTAATACCACTTATTGATATTGCTTATCAAGGGTTTGGTGACGGTATAGAGGAAGATAGTCTAGGGGTTAGATCTTTGGTAGACTTGGTGCCAGAAGCTATTATTGCTTCAAGCTGTTCTAAAAATTTTGGTATATATCGAGAACGAACAGGAATTATAATTGTAACTTCTGACGAGAAGAAGCAAAAAACTACTAATCAAGGTATATTAGCTTACTTAAATCGCAATAGCTTCTCATTTCCTCCTGATCACGGGTCCAAGATTGTTTCGATCATTTTAAGTGACGCACATTTAAGAAAAAACTGGGAGACAGAACTAAATGGTATAAGAACAAGCATGCAAATAAACAGAGAATTACTAGTCCGAGAGCTAAGTAATAGAATAGGATCAGATCGATTTGGGTTTTTGTCTGAACATAGAGGTATGTTTTCTTTATTAGGCGCCTCTCATGAACAAGTACAACAATTACAAGCCCAGCATGGGGTATATATGGTTTCTGATAGCCGTATGAACATAGCCGCTCTGAGTAAAAAAACTATACCTCTATTAGTAGACGGAATTGTCGCAGTCGGTATATAATGTTTTATATTGTAGGTTTTAGTTAAACCTTTTAAAGGCAACCTGTCTAAAAAAAGAGTCAAGTCTCCGCAACCTTGTAAAAACGGAATATTTTATGAAAAAAATCATACCAGGAATTTTAGCTATGACCCTGATTGTCGTAGCTTCTAATATTTTAGTCCAATATGTATTATTTGATGGCTGGCTAACGTGGGGTGCTTTTACCTATCCCTTAGCTTTTTTAACTACAGACATAATGAACCGTGTATATGGTCCATCAGTAGCTAGAAAAATTATTTTAGTTGGGTTCTTTACAGGAATATTATGTTCTCTGGTTGGTACGCAAATAGAAAATGATTACGGACCACTTGTAACTTTAAGAATTGCGATTGCATCGGGTCTTGGGTTTATCTCGGCTCAATTTATAGATTTAGCCATTTTTGAGAAATTTAGAAGAGCTAACTGGTGGAAGGCCCCCCTAATATCATCCATAGTCGGCTCATTCGTGGATACTACTTTGTTCTTTAGTGTCGCATTTTCAAAAAAACTTTCTTGGATTGAGCCTTCAAATGATGTATCTTGGGCGAGCGATTTAAGGGCTATCTTTGATTTTGGGCCGCAATTACCTTATTGGGTAGGGTTAGGTTTGGCCGACTACGGAGTAAAGTTAGCCATCGCGATTATAGCCCTCTTTCCTTTCAGCATAATTGTAAAAAAGTTAATGCAGGACTCAAAAAACACTTTGAGTTAAGTACATAATGTGTCAAGTTAAATTAACCGTAAACAAATGAAAGGAGGTGCCTATGTCTAGAGTTAAATGGAACCAGAAGGTTGTAAAAATCTCGGAGGTAGAATTATAAGGGCAGCCCCTTAAATTCAGTTGAGGTTTTTGGTTTTTCCAAAACACCTTCATCCATAAAATTCGAAGGGTTGCCTCCTAGAAAGGCAGCCCTTTCTTTTTTTGGCGTAGATAATTCTTATGATTAAAGTTTCTAATACTATCACAATAGAGCCATGGGAGGTCATCGAGACTTTTAGTATATCTCAAGGGCCTGGTGGACAAAATGTTAATAAAGTTTCTACGGCAGTAGAGCTAAGGTTTTTCGCATCTACTTCACCTAACTTAACTCCAGTTATAAAATCTAAACTTAAAAAGATCTCTGGAAGCAACTGGACTTCTAATGGGATTTTAATAATAAACGTTCAGCAAACTAGGTCTCAATATAGAAATAGGATAATAGCCAAAAAAAAACTTAAGGAACTTATTTTAGAGGCTAGTCAGGTCAAAAAAAAACGCGTGCCTACGACACCGTCTTATGGAGTAAAAGAAAAGAGGATGATACAAAAGAAAAGCCGTGGTTTAATTAAAACGCTTCGCAAAAGGGTTAATTATGATGAATGAAATTTTATCAAGAAGAAATAAACTTTTAGGAGAAAATTTTCCAACATTTTACGAAAACCCAGTTCACTTAATTAAAGGTGAAGGGGTTTGGCTTTATGGAGCTGACGGAAAAAAATATCTTGATTGCTATAACAATGTCCCACATGTGGGTCACTGTCATCCTAAAGTGGTTGACGCAATAGCAAATCAAGCAGGAATTTTAAATACTCATACCAGATATCTTCATGAAGGAATATTAGATTATGGCGAAAATCTTTGTTCAAAATTTTCAAAAGAACTTGACCAATTAATAATGGTTTGTACCGGTTCAGAAGCAAACGATATCGCTCTGAGAATGGCACAAGCTATGACTGGAAAGTCGGGATTTATAGCAACCGACAACACATATCATGGTAACACTAGTTTGGTTTCGCAAATTTCAGCACGTCGACCACCGATAGGAGGCTATAATGACAACATAAAACTTGTACCAGCTCCAGAAAGTATAAATCCTCTAGGCGGCACCTATAACACTCAAGTAGATCTTTTCACAAAAAATATTGAAGTCGCAATCAGTGAGTTAGAAAAAGATGGGTTTGGTTTTGCTGGTTTCATGTTTTGTCCAATTTTTGCAAATGAAGGTTTTCCAACAGTAAAACCAGGTTTTTTAGATAATACTGTAGAGATTATAAGAGATGCAGGGGGGCTTTTGCTTTGTGATGAAGTTCAACCAGGTTTTGGTAGGATTGGGACACATTGGTGGGGTCACGAATGGTTAGGTTTTCAACCTGATGTAGTAACACTAGGAAAACCAATGGCAAACGGACATCCAGTTGGAGCTGTTGTTACTCGTAAAGATATTATGAGTAGTTTTAGATCTGCGTTTGGTTACTTCAATACATTTGGAGGTAATCCAGTGAGTTGTGCAGCAGCAACGGCAACTTTACAAGTTATTGAAGAAGAAAACTTAGTAGAGAATGCTAGAATTATTGGTAAATATTCCCTTGAGAGATTAAAGAATATCTCCAATCCTTTGATTCAAGATGTAAGAGGTAATGGACTATTCTTTGGAGTGGAGTTCGTCGATTTAGCTGGCCAACCAGCAACAGAATTTACCAGTAGAGTTGTTGAGGAAATGCAACAAAACGGTGTTTTACTTAATAGTATAGGTAGGCATCGTAATACACTTAAAATGCGTCCACCAATGCCATTCTCAAAAGACAACTCCGATCTAGCAATAGATACACTAGAATTTGTTTTAGAAAAGCTCACTTAATGGAGGATACAAAATTAATTAGTTCGGTAATTAATGTTTCTACTGCCTGGGGGGGGGTAAAAGAAAAACCCAAGTTAGTAAAAAATAGAGAAAATATCGTTCTTGACATAACCTTAAATTCTGGACGAAGGGCTGCTTTCAGGTTCCATCGACCAGGCTATCAATCTTCACAAGCTATAATATCAGAACTTATGTGGATGGAGGCTCTAAGAAAACAAAAGTTTCCGTGTCCGAGCCCGATTAGAACACTAAATCAAGATTTAATTATTGAAACAAAAGGCCAAAGGACGGCCTCCATAATTGAATGGGTTGGAGCCTCTGAATTAAAGGAAAGAATTTTCACTTCTAATGAAAAAGAGATCATTTCTATATTTAAAAATCTAGGGAAAATAACAGCAGAACTCCACAACATTACAGACGAGATCAATACTAATTCCTTTATTCGACCCAGATGGGATGAAGATGAATTTTTTGGTGATAACCCCGCTTGGGGGAAATATTGGGAGAATCCGTCCTTAAGTAAGGAAGAATCAGAACTAATTTATAAAGTAAAAAATGAATCAAAACTTTTACTGCGAAAAATTCACAATGGTGACAAGGGTTTGATTCATGCAGATTTACTTGAAGAGAATATTTTAGTGGGAAATCAAAAATTATGGGTAATTGATTTTGATGATTGCGGATTTGGTTTTCGCGAATACGACTTAGCTACATTATTAATACAACATTTAAATAACAGATATTTCAATTCAGCGAAGCTTGCACTAATAGAATCTTACAACAAATTCAGAAAAAACTTTCAAACTCACATAGATGCAATTAACTTTTTTATGATGGTAAGAAGTTTGGTATCATGTGGGTGGGGGAACTCTAGATTCCCTTTAGAATCCTCTGTGCATCGCGAACAAGCAGAACGCGCCTTAGCATGTTTGGAATTATTTAATAGGTGAGAGTCTTAAACAATTAACTCACGCTCTTTTTGGATACCAGTACCAAAAACACGCTGGTACCGCTTGATCTCACTCTCAGGCCCCATGACCTTTAAAGGGTTATCACTTAACTTAACTGTAGGCTTTCCATCCGCATTAATCGCCTTACAAACTAGAGAGAAAGGGACCAGGTTATCAGCACGTGTTAGGCCACGGAAATCATTTGTTAGTAATGTTCCCCATCCAAATGATACTTTTGTTCTACCAGAGAATCTACAATGTAAATCTGATATCTGTTCAACGTCTAGACCGTCTGAAAAAATAATTAATTTATTCAGAGGATCCTCACCACATCTTGTCCACCATTTTATTGCAATCTCTGCTGAAGCGATAGGATCACCAGAGTCAATCCTAATACCAGTCCAACTAGATAACCAATCAGGGGCGTTCTCTAAAAAGTTCTTAGTTCCATAGGTATCAGGAAGGATTATGCGAAGGTTTCCATCATGCTCTTCTTGCCAGTCTTCTAACACATCATAAGGAGCTTTTTGTAATTCTCTATCGTTTTTAGCTAATGCTGAATAAATCATCGGCATTTCATGAGCATTGGTACCAATCGCTTCTACTTCCTGTTTCATAGCTATAAGGCAATTAGAAGTACCAACAAAACTTTTCCCTAAACCAGAATACATTGCCTGAACGCACCAATCCTGCCATAAAAAACTATGCCTTCTTCGAGTACCAAAGTCAGCTATTTTAAGACCATCCAATTTTTGTAGAACATTAATTTTTTCCCAGAGTTTTGCCATTGCTCTTGCATAAAGAACTTGTAATTGAAATCTGTCTAATGTCCTCAGAACAGCGCGAGATCTTAGTTCCATTATAACACTTAACACTGGCACTTCCCAAAGCATTACCTCATGCCACCTACCTTCAAATGTTAGTTTATATTCACCATCTCTTTTTTCTAAATGATACGGGGGCAGCGAAAAACTTTCAAACCATTCCATAAACTCGGGGCTAAACATTTGCCGCTTTCCATAAAATGTATTTCCTCGAAGAAACGTACTCTCCCCCCGAGAAAGCTTAATTGATTTTATGTGATCAAGTTGCTCTCTTAACTCGCCCTCATCGACCAGCTCTGCCAACTTTATCGTTTTTGACCTATTCATTAATGAAAATTTAACCTGAGTATTGGGCTTATTTCGAAAAACAGATTGGCACATCAAGAGCTTATAAAAGTCAGTATCTATCAGAGAACGAACAATTGGATCAATCTTCCATTTATGATTATATACTCTAGTTGCTATATCAACCATGTAGTTTTACTCCAGACTCTTTCATTTCAGATAAGGCGGATTTTAGTGATCCACTTAAATCAATTGACTTACAAAATTCTTTGAGAACAGTTACATTAAACCCCAATCGTGCTGCATCTAGAGCTGAATATCGAACACAAAAATCAAGAGCAAGGCCTACAATAAAAATATTATCTATATTTCTACAAGATAAATACCCTAGTAACCCAGTGGGTGTTATCTTATCATTTTCAAAAAACGCTGAGTAACTATCAATTTCCTTTCTAAAACCTTTTCTTATTATTAAGTGACTATTCTCTACCTTAACAG
>TARA_B110000003_G_scaffold31052_1_pt1 | contig 20203 bp, 16 predicted proteins | sample TARA_B110000003 | Tara Oceans TARA_B110000003 (sample SAMEA4396424) | marine metagenome | biome: Westerlies Biome; feature: [SRF] surface water layer (ENVO:00010504); material: water (ENVO:00002006), including particulate matter (ENVO:01000060) such as... | depth 5 m
TATACGCATTGTTTGCATGGAACAAGTCATTCCTGATTTCTCATAGGCTTTAATTGCAGGAATATTTGTTGGATATACCTCTAGCCTAACTTCATTAATACCCTTAGAAAAAGACCAATCGTATAAATAATTCATAATCTTTTTATTAACTCCTCTCCCTCTATAATCTTCTTTTGTAAACATGAACGCTAAGTAGGAAAATTGATCGAACTGAAAACAATCTCTAGCTTTCTTAATTCGCGCATATCCTCATCCAGCAATGATGTCATTAATTTCAGCAATAACAAATTCTACCGAAGAATCCTCTATAAGATTTGGAATATCATAATAATAGGTATTTTTTAATTTTAAGGTTTCATCCATAGGTCTTTCTGTACACAAAACTCCTTGTTCAAATTCAAAGAGAACAGGCAAGTCTTCAATAATTGCTTTTCTAATGGTGATCATTATGAAGGGAAATTAGTAGTTTAAATTAATTTTTTTTCTAATGAGGTCTAATGTAGCTATTAAATCCTTTGAAAAAGAAAAACTCATGAGTTCACTTTCTTTTTTATGATCTCTCAGTAATTGACTAAAATGTTCAATTTCAAAATTATATCCAAAAGTTTTAGCAGAAAAATCTACATGTTCTTCAATTCCATTTTGTATGAGAGTAATTGTTGTTGGTTGGTGAAACATAGTATTAATTTTAATAATTCCGTGCTCGCAAGTAAAAACAGCTTCAGTAGGTGTTTCCTTCAAAAAGGTACTTTTCAAAATTGCTTTGGAATTGTCATAATTAAAAATCATCTCACAAGATGAATCTGCTCCATTGGTGAAAAAAGTTGCAGTAGATTCAATAGATTTTGGAATCCCTAATGTGGATAGGGCTAGAAACACAGGATATATACCAATATCTAATAAACTACCACCTCCCAATTCTTTTTTTAGCACTCTACTTTCTAAACTATGAGTAGATTTAAATCCGAAGTCAGTTTCTAAATGGATTACTTCCCCAAATTTTTTATTTTTTAAGAAGTTTATTACGTATTGATAATGAGGTAAAAAAGCAGTCCAGAGGGCTTCCATCAAAAGTGTATTATTCTTTTTTGCAACACGAATCATTTCTGTTACCTCTTGTAAGTTCATAGCAAAAGGTTTTTCACATAAAACAGCTTTTTTATGTTGTAAACAAAGAATGGTATGCTCCTTATGAAAACTGTGAGGAGTAGCTATGTATACAGCATCTACTAATGGATCTTTTACAAGTGACTCGTAGCTATCATAACTAATTGAAACTTGAAATTCATTTGCAAAAAAAGAAGCCTTTTGATGACTTCTTGAGGCTACCGCATACAATTCAGTTCCATGAACAGAAGTGATATCTTGTGAAAATTTCCGAGCAATATGACCCAGACCAAGAATTCCCCAACGAATGATTTTAATTTCTTTTTTACTCATCTTTTAGGTTATACTTTTTGTTATGATGATTGTACAGTTGATTTTTTTTCAGCACTTAATATTCCAATCAATAAAAATAAAAACATTAAAACTAATACATGATATAAGGTTAATTTTAAATAAGTAACATCATAGATTGCTTTCAAAAAAACAATTGAAATCAACATTAAAATAATTTTAATTTTTGGATGATTTTTTTTAAAACCATACAGTAACGCAATGAAAATTACTACTACACATCCAATAAAATTTAACCATAAATAGCTAATTATTGGGTCTAAACCTTGCTCTTCAAGTTTGTAAATTCCAAAATAGTAAATTAATAAAATTATTGCCTGAGTAATAATTGCAGCAACAAAAACTGCATTTCCATGAACTCGTTTGAAAAAGAATGCTAGTAAAAAAATACCCAATACATTTCCGTAAAATAAAGATCCAATAATATTAACTAGCTGAATTAAATTGTCGAACAGATTTGCAATACAAGCTATTGCAATAGCTAATAAACCCCAAACTAAGGTTAGCCATTTTGAGGCTTTTACATAGTGAGCCTCGTCTTTTACAATAGCTATATTTCTTTTGTAAACATCTATTGTTGTTGTAGAGGCCAATGCATTTAGCTCTGATGCAGTTGATGACATGGCTGCAGCCAAAATAACAGCCAATAATAAGCCAATAATACCTTTGGGAAGGTTATTTACTATGAAATGAATAAAAACATAGTCTTTATCATTCTCTTCAATTTTTTTGTCAGAATTTTCGGCAACTTTCTTGATGATATTTTTAGCCTGTTGCTTTAATGATCTGTCTTTATTGTTAAGTTCTAATATTAAAACCCTTTCATTTTCTTGTATACCATCTAACAAAAGTGTTTTCTTTTGCGTTTCTATGGATATATGTTGTTTTTCTAATTCTTTAAACTCATCGTAATACTTAGAACTTATAACAGCTTCATTGGCTTTTGGATTAAAGTTTAATGGAGATGCGTTAAATTGATAAAACACAAAAACCATTACCCCTGTTAACAATATAAAAAATTGCATGGGTACTTTTAACAAACCATTGAATAGAAGACCCAGTTGACTTTCTCTTAAGGATTTTCCAGATAGATAACGCTGAACCTGACTTTGATCTGTTCCAAAATACGAAAGCATCAAAAAAGTACCTCCTAAAAATCCTGTCCAAACTGTATACTTTTTATCTAAATCAAATGAAAAATCTAATACTTTCATTTTATCACTTGCACCTGCTATATCTAATGCTTTAGAAAATGTTATCCCGTCTGGTATATAGAACATGATTAGAGTAAAAGCAGTTACCATCCCAAAAAATATAATAATCATTTGCTGTTTTTGTGTAACGTTTACTGCCTTAGTACCACCTGAAACAGTATAAAATATTACCAATAAACCAATAACTATATTAAGTATTATTAGATCCCAACCAAGTACATAGGATAAAATAATTGCCGGAGCATAAATAGTGATTCCGGCAGCCAATCCACGTTGAATTAAAAATAAAAATGCAGTGAGCGATCTAGTTTTTAAATCAAATCTGGTTTCTAAATATTCATATGCTGTGTAGACATTTAATTTATAGTAAATTGGAATAAAAAAAAGACAAATAATAACCATGGCTATAGGTAAACCAAAGTAGAATTGCACAAAACCCATTCCGTCATGGAAAGCCTGACCTGGTGTAGATAAAAAAGTAATGGCACTCGCTTGAGTAGCCATTACAGACAATCCTATAGTCCACCATTTTGTATCATTACCTCCTTTGATATAATCTTCCACTCCGGTATCCATTTTACGGGTCTTATAAACTCCATAAAAAACAATAAATAGTAACGTTGTTACTAAAACTAACCAATCTAATGGATGTAAATCTTGTACTCCCATAATTACTTAGTAAAAAATTGTGTTATAAAATAAAAAATGAGAATGTATATAACATTTACAATCAGCACGATTGAATATATTTTTTTCCAAAGTTGTTTTTCAATTTTCATGATTAGTTTTTTGATTGCTTTTGTTGCTGAATACGTTGTTTACCTATGGATAAAATATTTGCAAATAACTTATAAGCTCCCGGAACTCCTGCTGGCAATTCTCTAAAAAAACTTAATCCAGTATATATATAGTTACCTTTTCCATATTTAGCAACTAATAAACTACCTTTATTTGGATTCTCTCCTTTATCGTTCATGGATAAAATAGGAGTATATTCTGAACTCCAGGAATTAGGAAAATACAAACCTCTTTCTTGAACCCATCCATCAAAATCTTTTTCAGTAATTTTATTAGGGAAATTCATTATTGGATGATTTTTCTCTAAGATTTCTACTGTAGCATTTTCATCAGTTACTCTGTCTCTAGATAATTTTAATTTAAATGGAGCAGCTACATCAACCCTTCGACTAGTATTATATTGAACTACCATATTCCCACCATTTTTTACATATTCTAGTAAAAATTTTTGTTTATATTTTAATACGGAAATTGTGTTATAAGCTCTAATTCCTAAAACAATAGCATCAAACTTTTTTAAATTTTCTGTATTAATTTCTTCGGGATTAATCATCTGTACAGCATAACCGATTTGTTTTAAACTTTCTGGAATTACATCTCCGGCTCCTTTAATGTAACCAATAAAATTTCCTGCTTTTTTTATACTCAATCGAACTACTTTTGCTTCTGATTTTTGTAATACAGATTGCTTAGGAATGTGATCATATTTAATTTCTATTAATTCTTTATCAAATTGTTTATCACCTATGAGTAAAGTAGCTTCAATAATTCCTTGCGAATCATCAACGGGAGGAATTACTTTGAATTGAAAATTTTGGACATCCCCTTTTTGTTTGATATCTACATCAATAAAACTAGGTGAAACCTGCCATTTTTTTGGCACCTTTAAAGATAGTTTCCCCCTAACATTACTAGCCCCTGATCTTACTTCCACAGATATTAAACGCTCTTTTAAATCCGAGAATAACAAAACTTTTTCCTTAAGTTTTGTAGTTACAATCGGAAGTATTTCAAACGGTTCGTATAATTCACCTTTGTCTCTTTTTGAATATCGATGAATGATTTCTTTTTTTATCTTAATGGGTAGACTATCTACTAAAAGATTAAAATAAACAGCTGCTTTTCTAGGTGTTTCAGGTTTTCCAATTAACTGATTATCTGACACTTGATACATCCCTAGAGTTCCTTTTGACTGCAACCAATAAGGATCTGTGTAATGTAAGTTGTTTAACTTAATAGTCTTTTTAAACTCTTGTTTTTGATTACTCTGTAACAGTACATTAGTTTTTATTTTTTGGAGATTACTAGTTTTAAAACTCATTGATTCTAAATAGACAGGCACCTCAGAATTTCTATTTAAAACTTCAATATTGATAGTTATAATTTCGTTTGGAACACTACTAGAACTTTGTGCAGAAGCTTCTAGATATAATCCAGCACAAGCTTCAATAATTTGACTAATTTGTTCAGATTTAATTCTTTTCCAATGAGTATCACTGAGAGATTGGATTTTCTTGTAGGCTTTCATCAAATCCTTTAAGTGTTTTGCAGGTTCAGCAAAATTAAAATTCTTCTCTATTTCATATAATATATCACCAATTTCTCCTCCACCTTGAAGCCGATTCCAAGTGGTATTAACACCTGCAAAAATATCATTAGAATCTTTAGGTCTATCACCTTTTAAAAATTCTAAAAATTCTTTTTGACTTCCTCTGGTAGTTAGTCTTCCAAATCCTTGACATAAATGCTGACTACTAGCTAAAGCTGCTACCTCATTATTAGAGAGTCCTTTTAAAGGATAATAAACTCCAACGTCTACTGAAGTTAATTTACCTTCTGTAGCATTTTTAAACGCTTCTTCTGTTTTATAAAACCAAGAAGATGTATTAAAATATACACGTTTAGGTTGCCAAGTATCTGTGTATTTTAATTGATCTGAAAAATTTCTAGCATCACCAACTAAGTCAAAAGCTTCAAGACTTAACATGGCAGAAGTTGTATGATGCCCATGAGTAGTTCCAGGGGTTCTATGATTAAATCTATTGATAATTACATCCGGTTTAAAGGTTCTAATAGCCCAAACCACATCGCTTAAAACTTTTTCTTTATCCCAAATATCCAAGGTCTCTTCTGGGTGTTTAGAGTATCCAAAATCATTAGCTCTCGTAAAAAACTGCTCACCACCATCTATTCTTCTGGCGGCTAAAAGTTCTTGAGTTCTTATGACACCTAATAGTTCTCTTATTTCGGATCCAATCAAATTCTGACCTCCATCTCCTCTAGTTAATGATAAATAGCCCATTCTAGCTTTTAAATGATTGGATACGTAAGAAATCAATCTTGTATTTTCATCATCTGGATGAGCGGCAACATACAAAACAGTACCTAAAAAATTTAATTTCTGGATTTTCTCATAAATTTGATTGGAAGTTAATTTTTTTGGCTTTTGAGAAAAAATGGAATAAGAAATTAATAAAAATGAAAGAATAGAGAGTGTTTTTATCTTCATAAATATAATTTGATTACAAACAAATGTAATATTTTAAATCATCTTTGTAATTCCTTTAACAATTTTTGTAACGTTTCAGTAGTTATCTTAAATAAAAAAGAAAAAAATCTTTATAAGAAAGCTATCAACAATAGAATTAAAATGTTGATAACAAAATTTTTACAATCACTAAATTCCAATATATTTGTAATTCAATAAAAAAATATATGAAATTTATAGTATCAAGTTCACAGTTATTAAAACAATTGCAGGTTTTAGGAGGGGTTATTAATAATAATAACACCCTACCTATTTTAGATAATTTCTTATTTGAAATTTCTGAAAATCATTTAAAAGTTTCTGCTTCAGATCTAGAAACTACTATGAGTTCAATTGTGGCCATAGAATCTGATTCTTCAGCATCTATAGCAATTTCTGCTCGTTTATTACTAGATACTTTAAAAACGTTTCCTGATCAACCTTTAACTTTCAAAACTGAGGGAGATAATATTATTGAGATTAGTTCTGATCAAGGAAAATATGACATGGCTTATTTTGGAGGAGATGAATTTCCTAAATCAGTAAACCTACCATCACCAAGTAAAACTGTAATTCCTTCCAACATTTTAGCAACTGCAATATCAAAAACAATTTTTGCTGCAGGAAATGATGATTTACGCCCAGTAATGAGTGGTGTTTTCTTTCAATTTAGCTCGGAAAATTTAACCTTTGTTGCAACTGATGCTCATAAACTTGTTAAATATACAAGAACTGATGTTACAGCAGATAAAACTTCTGAATTTATTATGCCAAAAAAACCTCTAAATTTATTAAAAGGTATTCTAGGTGGTGAAGAAGATGTTATTATTGAATATAATGATGCTAATGCAAAATTTACATTTGAAAACTTTGTGTTAATTTGTCGTTTAATTGATGGTAAATATCCAAATTATGAAGCTGTAATTCCAAAAGAGAATCCAAATAAATTAACTGTAGAAAGAGCATCATTTCAAAACTCTGTTCGTCGTGTATCAATTTTCTCAAGTAAAACAACACATCAAATTCGTTTAAAAATGGCAGGAACTGAGTTAAATATTTCAGCAGAAGATGTAGATTTTTCTAACAAAGCTGATGAACGTTTAAGTTGTGATTATCAAGGAGATGATATGCAGATTGGTTTTAATTCTCGTTTTTTGAGCGAAATGTTAGGTAATTTAAGTTCTAGTGAGGTTTTGATAGAAATGTCTTTACCAAACAGAGCTGGAATTTTAACTCCAATAGATGGTACAGAAGTAGGTGAAAAAATCACAATGTTAGTCATGCCTGTTATGTTAAATAATTGATATAAATATCTACTAACATAAATTTTAATTTAAAAAAATAATTACATTAAATTTTCAACTAGAAACTAAAAAGTAATTTAGTTTCTAGTTTTTTTTTATTTACTTTTAACATCAAACTCTTTATTATTTTGAACTTCCTTGCTCATCTTTACCTATCAGAAAATAATTCAAAAATTATGATTGGTAATTTCATAGCTGATCATATTAAAGGTAACAACTTTGCTCATCTTGACCCAGAAATTCAAAAAGGTATTAAATTACACCGAGAAATCGATACGTTTACAGATTCCCATAAAATTACTAAATTGAGTAAACGAAGACTACATAAAAGATACGGTCTTTATTCAGGAATTATTATTGATATTTTTTATGATCATTATTTAGCAAAAAAATGGAATGAATATTCTGCAATTCCACTAGAGGTATATGTAAGTGCTTTCTACAAGCTTTTAGAAGGTCACAAGCAAATTTTACCAGAAAAAACTTTACAACTAATGCCTTTTATGATTCAATATAATTGGTTAAACAACTATCAATACAAAGAAGGTATTAAAAATGTTCTTGAAGGAATGAATAGAAGAACATTCAACAAAGGTCAGATTAATTTAGCTATTAATGACTTATACAAACTAGATTTAGATTTTGAAAAAGATTTTGAATTGTTCTTCAAGGATTTACGATTTTTTTCTCATCAAAAAATTAAAGAATTAAAACTACAAAACATATATTTATGAAAAAAATAGTTCTCATATCTGTTATAAGTTTTTTTATTACATTTTGTAGTCAAAATAGAGATATCTCCAGTCAAGCTAAAGGTTTAGTTACAGAAAAAGCAATGATAGTTTCTGCCCGAGTTGAAGCTTCTAAAATTGGAATTAAAATATTAAAAAAAGGTGGAAATGCTTTCGATGCAATGATGGCAACTGAATTAGCATTGGCTGTTAGCTATCCTGTTGCTGGTAACATTGGAGGAGGCGGATTTATGATATATAGAAAAAGTGATGGTGAAATTGGAGCTCTAGACTACAGAGAAAAAGCTCCTTTAGCAGCATCTAAAGACATGTATCTAGATAATGAAGACAATATCATTAAAGGGAAAAGTACTTCAGGTGCCACTGCAATTGGAGTTCCAGGAACAGTTGCAGGAGTTTTTAAATCTCAAGAAAGATTCGGGAAATTACCAGTGGAAACAATTTTGAAACCAATAATTGAATTGGCGGAGAAAGGAGTTATTGTTACAAAAAAACAAGAAAATAGAATTAAACAACATAAAAAAGCTTTTAAAAAAGTGAATAGAGATTCAATTCTTTTTCTTAAAGAATGGAAAGTAGGTGATACCATCAAACATATTGCTTTGGCCAATACTTTGAAACGTATTTTAAAAAATGGAAGAGATGAATTTTACAAAGGAGAAACTTCAAAAAAATTAGCAAAATTCATACAAAGTAATGGGGGAATTATTACGGAAAATGATTTAGCTAAATATGAGGCGAAATGGAGATCTCCCATCACATTCATTTACGATAATTTAAAAATAATATCTATGTCTCCTCCTTCAAGTGGAGGAATTTGTTTGGCACAAATCATGAATGGAATAGAATCTTTTGACCTTCAGTCATATGGTCATAACTCTATAAAAGCAATGCAAGTAATAACAGAAGCTGAAAGAAGAGCCTATGCCGACCGAAGTTATTTTTTAGGAGACCCTGATTTTGTGAGTATTCCAATAGACATATTAATAAGCAAAGACTATGCAAAGAATAGGATGCGTTCTTTTTCTTTTGAAAAACCCACTGCTTCGAAAGATATTTCTCATGGTTCTGTTGAAATTACAGAAAGTATGGAAACCACTCATTATTCTATTGTAGATCAATACGGAAATGCTGTATCAGTTACAACAACTTTAAATGGCGGCTTTGGATCTAAGCTTTATTCTTCAGAACTTGGATTTTTTCTCAATAATGAAATGGACGATTTTAGTAGTAAACCAGGAGAACCAAACATGTTTGGCTTGATTGGCGCTAAAGCAAATGAAATAGAGCCAGAAAAAAGAATGTTGAGTTCAATGACACCAACAATTATAGAAAAAGAAGGTAAGCTATGGATGGTTGTTGGAACTCCAGGAGGTTCTACAATTATTACTTCTGTTTTACAAACTATTTTAAATGTCCATGAATTTGGTATGGGAATGCAAGAAAGTGTAAATCAACCTAGATTTCATCATCAATGGTTTCCAGATATGATTATGATAGAATCGAATCAATTTGATGAAAATGTTATCAGTGAATTGAATAAACTAGGATACATAATTGATGAAAATTCATCACAAACTATCGGTAAAGTAGATGCTATTTTAGTACTAGATAATGGTAATTTAGAGGGTGGTGCTGATCCAAGAGGTGAAGACACTGCAGTAGGTTTTTAATATATATATAAAATAAAAATAACTTGAAAAAACATAACTATGACTCAACCATTTCACTTAGCTATACCAGTACAAAATCTAAATATCTGTCGAACTTTTTATAGAGATGTTCTTCAATGTAAGGAAGGAAGGAGTGATACGAATTGGGTAGATTTTAATTTTTTTGGACATCAATTGGTAATTCATCAGAAAGACGATTTTAATACCCAACAAATCTCAAACCCTGTAGACGGTCATTATATTCCTGTTCCTCATTTTGGTGTAGTTCTTAAAATGGCTGATTGGAAAAAATTAAGTGAAAGATTAAAAAATAATGATATAGAATTCATTATAGAACCAACCTCAAGATTTAAGGGAAAACCAGGTGAACAAGCTACCTTTTTTTTTAAAGATCCTGAAGGAAATGCACTAGAGTTTAAAGCCTTTAAAGATATTAGTCAGCTCTTTGAAACATAAATGCATCTTTTAGAAACTCATATTGCTACTCAACAAAAAATTCCAATTCGAATTCAAGAATATGCTGTAGGAATTTTTAGAACAGTTACTACAAAATCTGCTATTAAAAAAGCAATCAAAAAAAAACTTATTCTAGTGAATAATTTACCTACATCTACCGCAAGAATTATTATTGGAGGAGAAAAAATTACTTTATTAAATCAAGAAAATAAAAGATCAAAAAAAAAGCTAATTCTCAAACTAAGTGTTATTTTTGAAGATGAATACTTAGCTTTAATAGAAAAACCTGCAGGCATTTTAGTTAGTGGAAACAAGTTTAGAACTATAGACAATGCTTTAAAACAAAACCTTCAAAAAAGCATACAATTTGATGCCGTCAGACCAAGACCTGTACATCGATTGGATTATCCAACAACAGGGCTATTATTAATTGGAAAAACAAGCTCAAGTATTGTAGCTTTGAATCAGTTATTTAAAAATAAAAAGATTAAAAAAACCTACAATGCTATTACCATCGGAAAAATGAAGCCTAAGGGAATCATAGAAACTGATGTAGGAGAAAAAACTGCAACAACTAACTACAAAATAATATGGACCCTAAAATCAACTAGATTTATGTATTTAAATTTAGTTGAACTATCACCAGAAACAGGAAGAAGGCATCAATTAAGGAATCATTTATCTAGCATTAATAACCCAATATTAGGAGATAATACATATGGCATAGAACCTCTAATTTTAAAAGGTAAAGGATTGTATTTACATGCTTCTCAATTAGAATTTATACATCCTTTTACAGAAAAAAAAATATCAGTAAAATCATCATTGCCTGCCAAGTTTAAAAAAATTACAAAATTAAAATGAATCTTAAACCTATTTTATAAAATTAAATTACTTTTTAAATAAAAATTAATGTAATCTTATGTAAATTAGCAATTTACAAATTCTTATTTAATTTAAAAATATGTATTTTTACTAACTTTTTATTATTAATCTTAATCTATACGAAAATGAAAAAAATATTATTTATTGCTTTCACATTGATGTTGGTTATTTCTTGTTCAGAAAAACAAAATATGGCCCTTTTTAATACAAATAAAGCGATTGCTCAAGATTTTTTAGGAACCTATGTTTCTCCAACAAATTATGAACTATTTAAATCTATGCTAGACGAAAATATTGAACACCAATCTCCAATGTATGGAAGTGGCATTGTCGGTTATGAACAAGTTCTTGAACAAGGGAATTTTTATATGTCTAACTTTTCAGACGTAACTTTTGAAGATGCTAGATGGTTGCCAGGAGTTAATGAAGAAACTCTTCAGACAGATGGTAGTGTGAGGGTTTATGGAACATGGAAAGGTACTAGTAATGCTTCTGGGAAAAAGTTTTCAGTTGATAGCTACCACTATTTCGTAATTAAAGAAGGTAAAATTTCTCAATCAGGAGATTTTTTCGATGCGACTGGTATGGTAATGGCGGTTAGTGCAGATAAAGAAGTTTCAGAATAATTAATTTTATATAGTTTTCAAAAACCTCCATTTTTTGGAGGTTTTTTTATTTGATAAAACTCTAATTTTATACATTAATTAAACATATTTATGGGATTAAGAAAAAAAAATAGTTATTTAACCTTCTTTATTTATCATCAATAAAAAAAATAGTTTAGTTACCTATAATTTTCTTTAAATTATATTAATAATTTATAGTAGTTAATGTATTTTTAAAAATAAAATAACTAGTAACACAATCGTATATAATTTAAAAGATTAATATGAGAAGAATTCTTAAAATAATTTCAGCATTAATAGGAACTTTAATTCTATATATTAGTTTTTATTTATTCATCTCTAACGAAGAAATACCTAGAGGAATATCTGGAATAGAAGCCGATAAACTAGCACAAAAAATGATGAATGCTATAGATAAAAAAGCATTTGATACTACAGAAATATTAGAATGGAATTTTAGAAATAAACATCAATATAAATGGAAAAAACAAGAAGGACTAGTAGAAGTTTCATGGGATAAAAATAAAGTAATTTTAGATCTAATAGATTATTCAAAAAGTATTGGAGATAATCCAAAAATTATAAAAGATGCTTTTAATTTTTTTAATAACGATAGTTTTTGGCTAGTAGCTCCTTACAAAGTATTTGATAAGGGAGTAGAAAGAAGTATTGTAAAATATCAAGATAAAGACGCACTTTTAGTAAAATACAACTCTGGGGGTTCAACCCCAGGAGATTCCTACTTATGGATATTAGACTCGACTTATGTTCCAACCTCTTTTAAAATGTGGACAAAAATTATACCTATTGGTGGAGTGTCTGCTACTTGGAATGATACAAGAACTTGCGCTTCAGGAATAAAATTACCAACAAATCATATTCTATCGATGTTTGGTATAAAAATCACAATGAGTGAGGTAAGAGCTTACAATCCCAATTCAGATATTTTAGCCCATAAAATTTTAAAGGCTATTAAAAATGATGCTTTCAAAAGCACACAATACATAGAATGGAGTTTTATGGATAGGCGATTCTATAAATGGGATAAAAAAAATCATATTATTGATGTTAGTTGGAATGATGCTAAGGTTATTTTATACAAGAATGAGCTTAAAAAAAGTACTGTTTACCTAAAAGAGAAAAAAGTTCCATATAATGAAAGCTTGGTAAAAAGAGCATTAAAATTATTTAACAATGATAGCTTTTGGCTAGTAGCTCCTCATAAATTATTTGATAAAGGGGTTTTTAGAAGTATTGATTATATTAATGGTAAAGAGGCTTTAAGAGTAAAATATCCTATTGATGAGTCTATCAAAAAAAAATCTTATGTTTGGGTCTTAGATGAAAAATACATTCCAAATAGTTGTAAAATGTACATAAATAATTCAGATATAAAGGTAGATACTTCAACCTGGGAAAATTGGACAATAACATCGTCAGGAACCTATCTTCCAAAAAATCATACCTTAGCTGATGGAAGAAAATTAAGTATGGGTAATGTAAAGGCATATAATTAGATGAATTCTAAAGATATCACAAAAGGAATCATACATGCAACTTCAATTATAGTTGGTATTACTCTTTTTATCTATTTTTTACTAATTATTCAATCTGTTTTAGTTTATGTGACTATTGCTGCTATTATCTCATTGATTGCAAAACCGATAATCTCATTTTTAAAAAGAAAACTAAAATTTGCAAACACATTAGCAGTGATAAGTACCATGATTATTTTTTTAGCATTTTTGTTGGGAATTGCAGGAATGTTTATACCTCTTGTTATCGAACAAGGAGAAAGTCTTTCTTTACTAAAGACTAAAGATCTAGAGGATAACATTGGAGATCTTATCTCTCAAGCTAATGATTACTTTACATCTAAAAACATTGATGTTTTAAGTGAGTTACAAAGTGCAGAACTATTTGCTAGTTTAAAATCGATTCCAGATCTTCTAAATTCTTTTGCAGGAACTTTGGGGTCTTTTAGTGTTGGATTATTCTCTGTCTTATTTATCACTTTCTTTTTTATGAAAGATAGTAGGATGTTTAAAGGTGCTTTGCTAACGATAATTCCTAAGGGAACAGAAACTAGATTTTCACAATCATTAGATAAAATAAAAGATCTGCTTTCAAGATATTTTATTGGCTTGGTGATTCAAATTACCATTTTATTTATTATTTACACAATTATTCTATTGATATTTGGAATATCAAATGCAGTGGTTATTGCCTTCTTATGCGCTTTGTTAAATATTATTCCATATGTTGGACCCCTAATTAGTGCCTTTTTAATGGTTGTCTTAACAATGACTAGTGGATTGGGACAAAATTTAGACTTTCAATTAGAAATATTACCGAAAACTGTTTATGTAATGATAGGTTTTATCATTGCTCAGTTAGTAGATAATTTTGCTAGTCAACCAATTATTTTTTCAAAAACCACCAAATCTCATCCATTAGAGATATTCATAATCATTATTATTGGTGGATTGCTAATGGGTCCATTAGGAATGATTATTGCCGTACCCTTTTATACTGTTCTAAAAGTAATATTGAAAGAATTCATCTCTGATAATAAGATTGTTTCATCGTTGACCAAAAATATTTAAGAATATTGAACGAACGAATTTTATATCAGGACGTTCAAGATTATATTCATGATAATTTAGTAACAGACATCCATAAATTAATCTTAAAAGGAGCTAATTTCGAGGGGGTTACAATTCAAGAAATTGCCAATCAAATTACCTGTAAGAAAAAATCTGAAAAAAAGTTACCCAGCTGGTTCAAAACTAAAAAAATATATTATCCCTCAAAAGTAAATCTAGAACAGACATCCTCAGAAATTACTGCCAATTATAAGGCTAACTTAATATCTGGAAAAAATCTAATTGACCTTACAGGTGGATTTGGAATAGACTGCTATTCTTTTTCTAAGACCTTTGAAAAGGTTTTTTATTGTGAAATAAATAAATCACTTTCTGAAATCGCAACCCATAACTTCAAACAATTAGCTATAAGAAACATTGATACTATTGCAGAAAACGGAATAGAATATCTTAAAAAAAATGATCAAAATTATGATGTTATCTATGTAGATCCCTCAAGAAGAAATGATGTAAGAGGTAAGGTTTTTTTATTAAAAGATTGCGATCCAAATATTCCAAAAAACATTAGTTTATTATTTAAAAAAACAAAAATAATTCTTCTTAAAAGTTCACCAATATTAGATATATCAAGTGTAATCAAAGAGTTGAAATTTGTCAAGCAAATAGATATAGTTGCCATCAATAATGATGTAAAAGAAGTACTCTATATCCTAAAAAAAGGATACAAAAATAATATTCAAATTAACACCCTAAACTTTACAAATAAAAGAACCCAAAAATTTTATTTTACAAATAATAATAAATGTATTTCTAAGTATAAAGAACCCTTGGAGTATTTATATGAACCCAATGCCGCAATTCTTAAATCTGGAGGCTTTCATGAAGTAAGTAACCAATTAAATATTTTTAAATTACATCAACATTCTCACCTCTACACATCTGAAAAACGTATTGAATTTCCTGGTAGAGAATTTAAAATACGTCAAATTACTAACTACGATAAAAAGAAAATCTTAAAACTTCTATCAGAAAAAAAAGCAAATATTAGTACCAGAAATTTCCATAAAACAGTAGCTCAGATTAGAAAAGAATTAAAGGTTAAAGATGGAGGTAAGGATTATTTATTTTTCACAACCAACTTACACAATAAATTTATATGTATATATTGTGAAAAATTATAATCAGCTTATATATTCAAAACACTGACTAAAGTACCTATAAATAAAAGGCTATATATATTTTTACTATATTTTTACTAAGTTTGTTATAATAACTTTTTTTTTAGGTTATCAAATGCAAACAAACTTATACGAAGGTCTTCATATAGTAGATAAAAAGCAGTCAATTACTACAGACGAATTGGTTGTAGAAGCTCCTTTACAAATTAACATAAATACAAAAGCTTATACTGTAGTTATGAGAACACCAGATAATGATCAAGATTTAGTTCTTGGTTTATTATTTGCTGAAGATATTTATAAAAAAACAGTGCCTATCCCATTTGAAATTATTGAAAAAAAATATGGAATCCCCTATGTTGTAAATATAACAATTACAAAAGAATCTCTAGGAAAAGGATACTTAAATAAAAGAACCTTATTATCTGTTTCTTCTTGTGGTATTTGTGGAAAACAAAAACTTGAAGATTTAGAAGTTAATAGTGGTAAAATTGTGAAAAAAGTTTCTTTTTCCTCTGAAATTTTATTGCACATGTTTGTGACTTTACAAAAATATCAAAAAACCTTTAAAAAAACAGGAGGCAGTCATGCCGCAGGAATTTTTGATCACCATAATAAATTACTAACCATAAGAGAGGATATTGGAAGACACAACGCCGTAGATAAGTGTATTGGTGATTTACTTCAAAAGAAAAACTTAAAAAAAGCAACCTATTTATTGGTAAGTGGACGCGTTTCTTATGAAATTATTTCGAAAGCTTTTTTAGCTAAAATTCCAGTTATTGTAGCTGTTTCTGCTTGTTCTTCAATGGCGGTAGATTTTGCCAAAGAATTTGGTATTTGTTTAATTGGATTTACTAGAGAACACAAAATGACAATCTATTCTAATCCAACTCTTTTACAAACTAAAGTATAGATATGAGTTCCAAAAAAATAAATATACAATCACCCGAGAAATTAACTGGAATTGAACAGAAAAAAATCCCATTGTCAGCTGTTGGTTTTCCTGCAATAAAATCAGCTATATCGCATGTAAAAGAGGAGGTTGGGTTAGTTAAAGGAATCGGTTTGTTAGCTAAGTTAAACCAAAAAAATGGTTTTGATTGTCCGGGTTGTGCTTGGCCAGATCCAGATGAAAAAAGAGCTTTTTTAGCTGAATATTGTGAAAATGGGGCTAAAGCAGTAGCAGAGGAAGCTACAAAAAATAGAGTTTCTCCCCTATTTTTTGCTACACACTCAATATCAAAACTCTCTAAATTATCAGACTATGAAATTGGAAAAAAAGGACGCATTACTAATCCGGTAGTAGTTCATGAAGGTAAAGACCATTATGAAGAAATTTCTTGGAAAGATGCATTTAAAATGATTGGTGACAAATTAAAATTATTACCATCCCCAAATAATGCTATATTTTATACTTCAGGTAGAACCAGTAACGAAGCTGCATTTTTATATCAATTATTTGTAAGACAATTTGGAACTAATAATTTACCAGACTGCTCAAATATGTGTCATGAATCTAGTGGTTCAGCACTTAGTGAAACTTTAGGAATTGGAAAAGGTTCAGTTACTCTAGATGATTTTAACCATGCAGAATTAGTTATAGTAATGGGGCAAAATCCTGGAACAAATCATCCTAGAATGCTAACCGCTTTAGGAAAAACAAAAAAAAACGGAGGGAAAATTATTACAATCAATCCTTTACCGGAGGTTGGTTTAATGCGATACAAAGATCCTCAAAATCCTATTAAATGGATTGGTAAAGGACAGAAATTAACAGATATTTTTCTTCAAGTAAAAATAAATGGTGATGTTGCTTTGCTTAAAATTATTTTAAAACTACTTTTAAAGAAAGAACAGGAAATTCCAAATTCAGTTTTCGATCATCAATTCATTAATGAAAACACTACAGGTTATAAAAATTTTATTAATGATTTAAATAACTATTCAATAGAGGAATTAATTCCGCAAACAGGTATTGAATTTGAAACTATTAAAGAAGCTGCAATATTAATTGGCCAAAAGAAAAAAATAATCATCTGTTGGGCAATGGGCTTAACACAACACAAGAATGCCATTGATAATATTCGAGAACTAGTTAATTTATTATTGTTAAAAGGAAGTATTGGTAAAAAAGGTGCAGGAACCTGTCCAGTTCGAGGACATTCTAATGTACAAGGTGATAGAACTATGGGGATATGGGAAAAACCCAAAGAATTACTCTTAACTAACTTAGAAAAACAGTTTAACTTCAAAGCACCTAGAGAACATGGTTACGATGTGGTAAATGCAATTGAAGCTATGTATCAGAAAAAAGCAAGTGTTTTTATTGGTATGGGTGGAAACTTTCTTTCTGCAACTCCTGATACTAAATATACCGCTAAAGCACTTCAGAATTGTGATTTGACAGTACATGTATCTACAAAGTTAAATAGGAGTCATTTAATACATGGAAAAACAGCATTGATATTACCTTGTTTAGGAAGGTCTGAAAAAGATATGCAAGATAAAGGCTTACAATTTATAAGTGTAGAAAATTCTATGGGAGTTGTTCATTCCTCGTCTGGTCATTTAGAACCAGTATCTGAATTTTTATTGAGTGAACCAGTAATTGTTGCTCGTATTGCAACTGCGTGCTTGCCTAATTCCACTACAAATTGGTCTGAATTAGTAAAAGATTATGATCGAATAAGAGATAAAATAGAAGCAACAATTCCTGGTTTTAAAAATTATAACAAACGAGTGAGAAAAAATGGTGGTTTTTATTTACCCAACTCGGTAAGAACTAAAGATTTTTCTTCTACTAAAACTGGAAAAGCAAATTTTAGTATAAACCTTATTTCTGATATTAAATTACAAAAAAACCAATTGATTTTAATGACTATAAGAACTCATGATCAATATAATACATCCATTTACGGTTTGAATGATCGATATCGTGGAATTTCCAATGAACGTAGAGTTATTTTTATGAATTCTACGGATATGAAAAAGCTAGGATTGGATAAACTTGATAAAGTAAATTTGATTAGTCATTTTAACAATAATGAACGAATAGCAAAAGGTTTTATAGTAATTCCCTACAATATTCCAAAACAGTGTGCTGCAACCTATTTCCCGGAAGCAAATATCCTTGTTCCACTTAAAAGTACGGCTAGAATAAGTAATACTCCAACATCAAAGACAATCATTATTACAATTCAAAAAATTATATGAAGAAAATAGATCGAAGAAAAGCAATCAAAAGTTTAACTATTGGATTAGGTGGTGCCTCATTATTGGCAGGTCCATTTACAGGATTTACTAGTAAAGAAACTAATATAAAAACTATCCCTTCAAAAAAAATTGGAAATCTTAATATACAGCAACCAGTAAAAGTAATAACTCTTGGTGCTGGAGGAAGAGGAAATGTATATGGTAATTATGGAATTCAATTTCCAAATGAATTAGATATCATTGGTGTAGCAGAACCTATCTCAATTAGAAATGAACGCTACACAAAAAAACATAATATTTCAGAAGAAAATAGATTTGTTACTTGGGAACATGTTTTTGATAGACCTAAGTTTGCTGATGCAGTGATTATATCCACGCCAGATAATTTACACTATGACCCTTGTATGAAAGCTCTAGAAATGGGTTATGACGTACTACTAGAAAAACCTATAGCTCCTACTGAAAAGGAATGTTTGGATATTTTAAATCTAGCAAATAAAACTGGAAGAATTGTTGCTGTATGTCATGTTTTGCGTTATGCTCCCTATTTTATAAAATTACGTGAAATGATTCAATCAGGATCTATTGGAAAGCTCATAAGTATTCAACATCTGGAACCTATTGAACATATTCATATGTCACATTCATATGTAAGAGGTAATTGGCATAATTCTAAAGAAACAACGCCAATTATTCTTGCTAAATCTTGTCATGATTTAGATATTTTAAGATGGATGATAGGAAAACCCTGTAAAAGTATAGCTGCGTTTGGTAGTTTAAAATGGTTTAAAAAAGAAAATGCTCCAAAAGGAAGTACAAAGAGATGTACAGATGGTTGTGCTGTAGAAAAAAACTGTCCATATTCAGCTTTGAAAATTTACAACAAACCTAATGGATGGTCTTCTGTATTTGACTTACCAGATGACATATCTAAGCATGAGGAATATATATTAAATCAATTAAAAACTACAAATTATGGACGTTGCGTCTATAGAATGGAAAATGACCAACCAGATCATTATACAACATCCATGGAGTTTGAAGATGAAATTACTGCTAATTTTTCCATGGAAGCTTTTACCTCATATCATGGAAGAAGAACAAGAGTTATGGGTTCTCATGGGGATATTACTGGAGATATGACTGAATTTACTCACACAGATTTCTTAACAGGTAAAAAAACCAAATGGGATATTTCTGTTGACGAAAATAACAATAGTGGCTATCAGGGAAGTGGACATGGTGGTGGGGATTGGAGATTAGTTACAGATTGGATTAACGCTGTGAAAAATCAAAACTCTAGTCTATTAACCTCAACTATAGATGCTTCTGTAGAAAGTCATATTATGGGATTTATGGCTGAAAAAAGTAGAAAATCAAAACAAATAACACCTATTCAATTAACCTAAATATCTTTTCACATTAGAGTCTAAGTTTGGTATGAAAGTAGGTCATGTATTATTTAAAACTAATAACTTAAAGGCATCATTTAAAGCCTTTGAAAAATTAG
>TARA_B110000003_G_scaffold47751_1_pt1 | contig 20197 bp, 10 predicted proteins | sample TARA_B110000003 | Tara Oceans TARA_B110000003 (sample SAMEA4396424) | marine metagenome | biome: Westerlies Biome; feature: [SRF] surface water layer (ENVO:00010504); material: water (ENVO:00002006), including particulate matter (ENVO:01000060) such as... | depth 5 m
AGCGTGATATTCAGTCCAAAGCTATGCTCGGCAGTCGCCCCTTCATTACCAGCCGCCATGATTCCCGGCCCCGCACCAGTGATCGTCATGAAACCCTCCTCTACCATCCGACGAGAAAACTCAACCGCGGTCTGATATTCCTTCTCCTCCGGCTTGGTCCGGGCCGATCCAAAGAGTGCTACTTTACGATTTCCTCGGAAAGGGCCAAAGATCTCACTCGATTTCTTCATTTCCTTAAGCGCGCGGTTCGCCAGTTTAAAGTCAGCGTGATTAGACGTGCCCCGGGCCATTCCCACCGCCGTGGAAATCATCTCAGCCAGCAAGCAAAAGTCATCTACTCCCTCCACCGATTTCGCAAGATCTAGAATTCGTGTGTCTAGCTCTTTACTCCCAGTAGAATCAATGAAATTACACGCCTGGTCTGGAACCATCCCGGCGGTGAGGTCGCGATACAACGGCGGCTGCCAGCTACGCTTTTTGGACATAATGTTTAGTCTGGACCGAATCCCTCAATCTGACAAACCTCCACTCTTGAATTTTTCAAAAAACCTTAAACACTCCGCCCGTGGCCACCACTAACACAGACGACCTCCGTATTGACCGTATCGACCCGCTTATCTCGCCGGCTGTTCTTTCTTACCAACTTCCACTCAGCGAATCAGCAGCCCAGCTTGTTTCTTCCGCCCGTCAGGGAGCTGAGGAAATCCTGAAAGGTCAGGATGACCGACTGCTTGTCGTAGTGGGCCCCTGTTCGATCCACGACCCTTCAGCAGCGATTGAATACGCCATGCGTCTGAAGGAAGCTGCTACTCTCTATCAAAAAGACCTTCATATCATTATGCGTGTCTATTTCGAGAAACCCCGAACGACCGTCGGCTGGAAAGGACTCATCAATGATCCTAACTTAAACGATTCATTCGACATCAACCAGGGGTTGCGTACGGCCCGTGAACTACTTCTTCAACTCGCCGAAATGGGTGTTCCAGCCGGCACCGAGTTTCTTGATGCCATCTCACCGCAGTATGTAGCTGACCTGATTGCGTGGGGAGCTATCGGAGCCCGCACAACCGAATCTCAGGTCCACCGTGAACTTGCCTCCGGACTTTCAATGCCAGTTGGTTTCAAAAATGGCACCGGCGGCTCTATCCAAATAGCCCTCGACGCGATCGGAGCCTCCTCGAAGCCTCATCACTTCCTCTCGGTCACCAAGCAAGGCGTTTCGGCTATTGTCACTACAACCGGGAACGACGCTTGCCACCTCATCCTCCGCGGAAGCAAGAGCGGTCAAAATTACACCCGTAATGAAATCGATCCAGTTAGCACCAAACTCCTCGAGATCGATCTACCCGAGCAACTCATGGTCGATTGTTCACATGGCAACTCGAACAAGGACTACCGCAACCAACCTAGGGTGGCCGCAGATCTCTGTGAGCAAATGGCAAAAGGTGCCAAGGACATCGCTGCCGTGATGATCGAATCCAACATCGTCGAAGGAAATCAGAAAATCTCTGATGATATGGTTTATGGACAATCGGTTACCGATGCCTGCATCAACTGGCAAACCACCGAGGAAGTTCTCGAAGCTTTCGCTAAAGCGGTACAAGCTCGTCGCTCGAAGAATGACTAAGGACACTATTATCTCCAACCTGCTCCGGCAGATGGAGAAAAAGATCGCAATCACGAAATCGGCTCTCACTGAAACCAGCGAAAATGCCAGCGGAGACGAGACGAAATCCGAGGGAAAATACGACACGCGCGCCATCGAGGCTGCATACCTCGCCGACGCCCAGGCTACACAATTAGTAATCGCCGAGGAATCTCTTGCAAGCTTCAAGAGATTTGAACCCCGGCACTATGCAATGACCGAGGTGATCGGAGCCGGGGCTCTAGCGGAGGTTGATCAGGAAGGCGAAATCTGTTTCTATCTTCTCGCGCCGGCTGGAGGCGGGCTCATGACGGAATATCTCGGCTGCGATGTCACCGTAGTCACTCCAGATTCCCGGCTTTATCAGGAACTTGTCGGGAAAAAGATGGGAGACAAACTAGAAAAACCCGCACTCCTCATCACGGGTGTCGAGTAATACCCCAGATCACTTGTGTTCCTTGATGTTTTTCAACTTGGCAAGATAAGGCTGAGTTCCTATCAGCAGTGACCCTACACCGATCAGATCTTCGATCTCATGAGAATCTCTAACTTCCAATGCAGAATCTTCCTGATTCTCTTTTTAGTAATCCTTCCTGCATCAGCTGCGAAGGTCAGCTGGCAAATTAAAGAGTATCGTAACCATAAGTATGTTCCTATTTCACAGGTCAAAGATTTTTACAATCTCACCAGCATGACCAAGTCGGGAAGCTACATTATCCTGAAGAACTCCGACGTAGAGCTCAAGTTCCGAGCGGGGGGGCAGGAGGTCCTTATGAACAACGTGAAATTTATTTTCAGCCACGCTGTGATCTCTCTTGGTTCTTATCATATTTCAATCATGGACCTCAAGAAGGTGATTGACCCAGTCCTCCGGCCTTTCAAAATTAAGGCCGCGAAAGGTTTTGATACCGTCATCATCGATCCCGGACACGGTGGAAAAGATCCTGGTGCCGTCAATTCGCTGGGAACCGAGGCCGGTTACAATCTGAAGATTGCCAAGCTTTTACAAGACAACCTTAAGAAACGTGGCTTCAAAGTTGTCATGACTCGTAGCACCGACGTTTTCCTAACTCTTCAAGAACGAGTCAAACTTGCCAATCTCTACAGGGACGCAATTTTTATAAGCATTCACTTCAATTCCGTAGGCTCACGTGCTCGCTCGCAGGCGCGCGGAATTGAAACCTTCACTCTTTCTCCAGTCGGGGTTGCCCACTATGGGCGTGGAGCGCAAGCTTCGGATAATATCGAGCGAATGGGAAATGCCCAAGACTCGGCAAATATAGCTCTCGCAACCGCTGTCCACTGGAGCAGTATCCAGCTTCTCGCCCGAGCTAAACTAGAAGTCCCCGATCGCGGGATTCGTCGGGCCCGTTACAGTGTTCTAACCGGCATCAAACACCCTGCCATCCTCTTCGAAGGGGGCTTTATGAGCCACCCAAAAGAGAAATACTTAATTAACAACCCAACCTACCAACGCACTCTCGCTAAGTCGATGTGCGAAGCCATCGTCTTCTACCGGAAGGCCACAATGCAGAAGATTGGGACCACGAAGCGCTAATCGGGTTCACGCTCAAGATTGAAAAAGAAAGGGGCCGATCACCCCTTTTTTATTTATCCGATTCCGTCGGGGGCTACGATTCGGCCAACAGCCTATTTTATGAATGCTACACACACTTTTATTGCAATCATCGTTGCCACCGCTGGATCGCTCCTAAGCAAAGGATCGGTCATCATTAACGAATTCATGGCGGGAAATGATACTACAGTTGCTCCCAATTCCGTCCCAGGACGTTTCGATGACTGGATTGAGCTTCATAATACGGGCGGCGTCGCACAAGATATGGGGGGATGGCTTCTGACCAACAACCCGAATGGTTCCAACGCATGGATTTTCCCAGCCGGAACGATTGTCCCAGCTAACGGCTACCTGATTATCTTTGCATCTGGCGACGATACTCCCGACACGAAACGCAATCTTCACACCAATTTCAAACTAGCAAAGAGCGGAGAATACCTCGCCCTGATGGCGCCCGATGAGTCCACAAGCTCAGAATTTGGACCAGCGGGCAGTTCGTATCCTAATCAATCAGATGATATTTCGTATGGAGTTCATCCAGTCACTGATCAAATTGTCTTCTTCGAAAACCCAACTCCGGGCGCGAAAAATGATGCCGACGGAATTGCACGTGTTGCTCCAATTGAAATTTCTCCAACTCGCGGTCTTTATCAAAGCGCCCAGCAAATCGTCCTCTCAACTACGACTCCTGGCGCCACTATTTACTATACCACCGATGGATCATCTCCGCTTACAAATAACGGAAGTCCCAGTGCTAACGCAACCGCTTACACCAGCCCTATTCGCATAAGCAAAACCACGGTCATCCGTTCAGCTGCAACCGCAAATAACTTTACGCCCAGCCCTTGGGAAGCCCACACCTACCTCCTTCTTGATATCGATAATGCCAAGGCAAATGGCACTGATTCGAATGGCCTCAACAATCCGATTCTCCAGCAAACCCGTCCCGCCGGCTATGGCACGTTTCCATCGGGAGATTACAATATGGATACCCGAATCACTCGCTCAACCGCACCCTCGCCAGGCCACAACGGACTCACAATCGCACAAGCAATGCTGCAAGGCTTCAAAGAGACACCTTCTATCTCTATTTCGATGCCCGCTGCGGACTTCGTAAATCTCTACTCCAATTCCACATCACAAGGGCTGGAGCGAGGCTGTTCCGCTGAATTTATACCAGCTGAGAACGATTCACGACCTGCCTTCCAAGAACACTGCGGGCTCAAGGTTCAGGGCGGAGCCAGCCGTAATCCAAGCTCATCTCCTAAGCACTCACTTTCCTTCCGATTTCGCACGGAATATGGCGCTGGTCGCCTTGGACAAGTTCTTTTCCCCGAAGTAGATATCGAAAACTTCAATTCTATCGCTCTGCGCGCAGGCTATAACAATTCTTGGATTCATCGGGATTCTGGGCAACGGAGCCGCGGCTCTATGATTCGAGACCAATGGATGCGTGAAAGCCTTCGCGATATGGGCAACCAAGATGCTGGTGCCGGATTCCTAGCTCACTTATTCGTGAACGGACTTTACTGGGGGCTCCACAATGTTGCCGAACGACAAGATAACGCCCATTATGCCAACTACGATGGAGGCGACAGTGATCTCATTGACGCTCGGAACGGAGGAACCTTTGTCGAAGGAAACTCTACTGCTTGGAATGCCATGCGCTCGGTCGTCAACACTCGCAACTGGAAGAACATTCAACAAGTGCTCGACGTCGACAACTATATCGACTTCCAGATCATCCAAATTTTCGGAGGAAACCAAGATCTGAAATTTGATGGAAACTGGCGTGCTGCCGGAGGAGGCCCATATTCTACTCCAACCGAAATGCGCCCATGGAAGCTCTATTCTTGGGACGGGGAACGAGTTCTCGAGAACCCCTCTTCCACCTCAAATCCGCGTGATATTGTTCGTATTCAATCAAGCCTGCAAGCAATCCCAGAATATCGCCAACGCTTTGCTGACCGTGCACACATGCACCTTACCGGAGATGGAGCTCTTACTCCTGAAAAAACAAGAGCTCGCTGGGAAAAATATGCGACAACCATCGATAAGGCGGTCATTGCCGAAGCCGCCCGCTGGGGCGACCACCGCCGCTCCACGGCATACGATCGCGACGAATGGTTAACGGAACAAAATCGGCTCTACAATTCCTACTTCCCGGTTCGAACTAACAACGTCATTAGGCAACTCAGAAACTCTAATTTATACCCTGCATTAGAATCTCCTAATTTTGCCATCAACGGACAAACATCCGGAGGTGGATTTGCAGGAGGCAATAATCAACTAACTCTCAACGGAGAGACTGGAACCATCTACTATACCCTTGACGGAACAGATCCTCTCCGCTCAGACGGAACAATTTCTCCAAAAGCGATTCCAATCTTCTCCGGCGTGGCGACCGAATTAGTCTTTCCATTTGAGTCAGACCAATGGCGTTACCAAGCCTCCTCGGTTGCACTTTCCTCAAGCAATGTTGTGAGAACAAATCCCGCTTCGGGATACAACTCAAACGATTGGAAACACCCTCAATTTGACGACAGCTCTTGGGAAGAAGGTCAGGGTTTGATCGGAGGACGCACCGCAACCTCAATCAATGCCGCTCGTGCAAATACAATTCTGGATATTGGATCGTTCGGGAATGGTTACCCCACTGTCTACTTCCGCAAAAGTTTTGAAGTGATTGATGCTGCCGATGTGACCTCACTCACTTTGTCAACAATCATGGACGATGGACTGATTGTTTATCTTAATGGGAAAGAAATGTTTCGAGAAAACATGAAAGCCGGAGCTGTAACCTACAGCGATTTTGCAGCCCGTAGTTCTAACGAAAACGAGAGTTTTGAAACCGAATTTTCAATAGCTCCAGGTGATCTTCTCGAGGGAACAAATACGCTCTCGATTGAACTTCATAATTCTAGCGCCAACAGTAGCGACTTAGGAATCGATGTCGCCCTTTCTCTTTCACGCCCAGCCGGGGAGCCCATCATCAATCTTCCAGAATCAGCACTTATCACAGCACGTTTAAAACTTGAAGATGAATGGTCTGCCCCCATTTCCGGAACCTTCCTTTTGGAACAACCAGCAAACGCTACAAACCTCGTCATTAGCGAGATCAACTACCACCCGCGGGAAGCCTCTCTCCTTGAGAAACTCGATGCTGCGCCCCTCGATCTAGAAAACAAGGATCTCTTTGAATATGTCGAACTCACCAACACCGGAGCAACCGCAATTAATCTTGCCGATCTCTCCTTCACGGAAGGAATCTCAGTTTCGCTCTCCCCCTACCCACTTGCTCCTGGCGGACGAGCACTCGTCGTGCGGGATCGGATCGCTTTTCTGGAGCGATATGGCCAGGACCTTTCCAATCTGATCGCGGGAACCTTTGTTGGCTCGCTTGATAACAATGGTGAAGCCCTCACCCTCCTAGATAGCGCGGGAAACTTAATCAGCTCTTTTCGCTTCGATGATTCAGACACCTGGCCAGCGCGCCCCGACGGTGATGGCTCATCATTGGAGCTCCGTGACCTTACCAGCGATCTTTCCAATCCCGATAGCTGGGTTCCTAGCGTAGCCTTCCACGGTTCCCCGGGGACTAACGGCCCGATTGCCGATCGAAGAGTGGTCATCAACGAAGTCAGATCAGCTGACCCCGGCTTGGACTTCATCGAACTGCACAACACCACTGCCTCACCTCTCGAGATCGGAGGATGGTTTCTCTCAGACTCCAAGAGGGTTTATCGTTCATATGAACTTCCCCAGAAGACACTCGGAGGACTCGGCTATTTTGTCATCGAGGAAAGTCAATTTAACACTCCCCCAGCAAATCTAATTACCAACTATACGGGAGTCGCGGGCTCAAGTCCAACCACGGTAAAAAGCAGTGCCCACGGATTATTAACCGGAGATCTTATCACGATTGATGGTTACAATGGCTTTTCCAAATTTAATGATAGCTTCGAAGTGGTAGTTATTGATCAAAACAGCTTCATGATCGACGCCACATTCCTCGACAACACTGCCATCAAAGGAAATTGGCAAACCGGCCGCCCTTTTGGTCTCAATAGCGGGGGAAATGGCGACGACCTCTGGCTCGTCGAAACCGACAGCTCGGGTCACCCAATCAGCTTTGTCGACCAAGTTAAATTCGCAGCGGCAGCTCCTGGAACCACCCTCGGACGTTGGCCAGATGGTATGGGGACTGGCACGCTCTTCACGATGACAGCTCGCACACCCGAGAATCCAAATAGTGGGCCAGCCCTCGGGCCAGTCCTCATCTCCGAAATTCACTACGCTCCAAACAGTTCCGATTCGCACGAATTTGTCGAACTCACTAACATCGGAGATACCACAGTCTCACTTGAATTCTGGAAGCTCAGGGGAGGACTCGATTTCGACTTTAATTCTTCTCACCGCATCGCTCCAGGCGCATCAATCGTCATCGTCACTTTTGATCCTCAAATTGATATCGCCCAAACTATTAATTTTCGAGAGACCTTTGGGATTACGCCCTCAGTCACCTTAATTGGACCTGCAAACGACGGCCCGCTCAATAATTCGAACGGGACAGTGCGACTGCAAAAAGGCCTCGACGACGATGGCTCGGATCAGGTTACGACCGATGTCGTTCGCTATCAATCAACTCTTCCTTGGCCTGTTGCGACTGGGGGCTCCTCACTAACGCGTAATGGAGCAATTGACTTTGGAAATTTCTCGAGCTCGTGGAATGCTGCAAAGCCTACACCTGGACGAACTCTTGAAACCGAAAGCTACCAAAACTGGGCCTCAAACAATGGTGTTGGTATCGAAGATCTGGATCCAGACGGCGATTCGCTTTCCAACCTTCTCGAATTTGCGCTTGGAACTGATCCAAATTCTCCCGATGAGTTCGCTTCTCTCGTCCGGATCGGCCCTGACGGAACAGTCAGCTTCACCAGACATATCGATCACAACGGAGTAACTCTTGAATTCCAAACGTCTACCGACCTCAAAACGTGGTCAACGAGAGAAACTGTTGTTAGCGCACTATCAGGATCGATCCAAACAAGGCAATTCAACTTCAACCTATCGGACACTAGCAGGACGTTCTGGCGTCTTCGGGCTCTCTCATTCTAGCCGATTTCAAGCCGACCCACCAAGAAGCCTTATGGGCCTCCCTCGGGAGGAGGATAAGTAAAGACACTCTTGCCAGATATGGATCCATGGTTTCAACTTCTCAGCATAACACTATGAAATTTGGAATCATTGGAGCTGGAATGATCGGACATTTCCATGCCAAAGCAATTACCGCCATGACCGGTGGCACTCTCCACTCGGTTTTTGATCTTCGCCAGGAGGCGGCAGATAAACTCGCTTGCGAATATGGAGCTAAGGCCTTTTCCAACATCGCGGAATTCTTAGCCGAACCTGAGCTGGAAATCGTGACCGTCGGCACCCCCAGCGGCGCTCATCTCGATCCGACCTTAGCAGCACTCAAGGCGGGGAAACACGCCATCGTCGAAAAACCCCTTGAGATTACCATTGCCCGGATTGACGAGTTGATGTCGGCCGCTGAAGAAAATGGTAAAACTCTTGCCGCAGTTCTAAATCGACGATTCCACCCCGGAATGGACGCCTTCAAAAAAGCAACCGACGAAGGTCGCTTCGGGACCCTCGCCTCAGCTTCAGCTTATATTAAGTGGTATCGTGACCAAGACTACTATGATTCCGCTGGATGGCGCGGAACCTGGGCCCTCGATGGAGGTGGAGCCCTCATGAACCAATCTATTCACACTGTCGACGCTCTCATCTACCTCGCAGGCCCCGTTAAAAGCGTTCAAGCTACAACAGTTTGCCTTGCTCATGAGCGGATCGAAGTCGAGGACCACTGCGTCGCCATTATTGAATTCGAGAATGGCGCGCGGGGAGTCATCGAAGCCTCAACCTGTACCTGGTCAAAGGACGGACACCCTGCCCGAGTCCAACTCGCTGGAACCGACGGATCGGCCTTCCTTGCCGACGAAGCGTTTGAAATTTGGGACTTCCGCGAGGAGAGGCCTGAGGATGCCAAAATTAAAAGCACCCTTATGAAGGGGCAGGAAGCCGGCCTTGGGGCAAATGATCCCACCGCCATCAACTTCTACCAACACCAACGAAACTTCGATGAAGTAGTCGCGGCCATCAACGAAGGCCGGCAGCCATCAACTTCAGCAACCGAAGCCCGAAAATCAGTTGAAGTAATTACCGCTATTTATGAGAGCGCTCAAAATGATGGAAAGAAAATCTTCCTTTAGCTGATCGTTCATAGCTGTTGCCAAATCTAAATTTTGACGCTTCAACATCAAACGGAGCTCCAAAAAAAAGCCCCCTCGAAAAAAGAAGGACCTCTCCTCCCAAAATTCATCACGAACTTAGATCAAGATCAGTTTTTTATTGCCATGAGAGTGCTCATTCTAATTTTTTGTTCCTTAAGTATTTTACAAGCGAAGACTCAACCCTCTCCCTCCGATCCTCAGGCGACTGAAGAAGTCAAAATTTTGCTGAAGCGCTTGCACGATCAGGCAGGCAAGGGAATCATGATCGGGCACCAAGATGCTACGGCTTATGGGGTGGGCTGGAAATCTGAAACTGGTAGAAGCGATATCAAGGAAGTTTGTGGAGATTATCCGGCAGTTTATGGCTGGGACCTTGGGGATATTCATCTTAATCACAATCTCGATGGTGTCTCCTTCACTGAAATGAAACGCCTAATTCGTGAAGCTGATGCCCGTGGCGGCATCAATACGATTTCGATGCACCTCGATCATCCGGTAAGCGGGCGCAATGCTTGGGATAACACAAAGGTGGTCGGTAAAGTTCTCCCAGGGGGAGCCGCCTCTAAGAAATTTTTAGCGACCTTAGATTTGATCGCTGCTTTTTTGGGCGATTTAAAGCGTGAAGATGGCAGTTGTATTCCTGTAATCCTACGACCCTTTCATGAACACAGTGAACGATGGCCTTGGTGGGGCCGGAGCCACTGTGAAGATGGCGAATTTATAGCTCTATGGCGTATGACTGTGAATCACCTGCGACTTACAAAACACCTTCACCATATTCTTTATGCCATCTCTCCTCAAGATGTTGTCGATGAAGAAGACTACATGGAAGGCTATCCCGGTGATGACTACGTCGATATCTTTGGGCTCGATTATTACAAAATCTGGAAGCAGCGCGACGTCCAGCAAATGGGTGAGGTTCTTTCGATGGTTGCAAAACTCGCGGAATCCCATGGTAAAATTTCGGCTTTAACAGAAACTGGAATTGATAAAGTCCCTATTTCTAATTGGTGGACTGAGCGCCTCCTACCAGCGCTCAACCACGACGAATGGTCCCGAAAAACAGCTTGGGCATTGTTATGGCGCAACAAGTCGCGTGGACATCATTTTGGCCCGCACAGCGGACACCCAAGTGTCCCTGATTTTACTCGATTTTATGATAGTGAACTTACGATCTTTGAAGCGCAGACCGCAATGCAAGAAGTTAAGGTGGCACAAGAAAGTCTGATCAAAGATCAACACTGCCTGTCGAACGTTGCCAAGGTCGTGCAACAAGGAAAGGTCCTTTACCATAGGGCCATAAATTCCACTTTCCCCGGGGATCGACCCATCACAGACGATACCTTATTTCCGATTTGGTCGATGACAAAACCAATCACCAGCGTGGCCGCGATGATTTTGCATGAGCGCGGATCTTTTCAACTAGATGATCCGGTTTCTAAAATAATCCCACAACTTTCTCAGCTGAAAGTTTACGATAAGAAAGGCGCCACCGAACCCATTAAGAGAGAGGTTACCTTCCGGGATCTTTTGCGACACACTTCGGGGATTTATGGTTACGACGGATCATTTCATGAGAAGGGTACATGGAAAGAGATCATAGAACTGAAAGATCTTGCTGAAATGATTGATCTTCTAGTCCAACAACCCCTTAAACATCATCCCGGAGAGCGTTATACCTACGGCATGAGCACTGCTATCCTTGGTAGGGCAATAGAAATAATATCCGGGCAGGATTTCGCATCTTTCCTCGAGAAGGAGATATTTCAGCCTTTGGATATGGAAGACACCAGCTTTCATCTTAATGATGAAGATCGAGAAGAACGTTTTCAGCCGCTATTCGTTAAAGAAAAATCGAATTTTCGTCGAGGAACTAAAGCGGAGGATGAATTATATTATCAGCCCGGAAGCGCTTTGGTTTTAGGGGGCGAAGGTCTGATCTCCAATCTTCGCGATTATGGCCGATTTTGCCAGATGTTGGTCGACCGAGGGCGGACTCGTGATGGCAAAAAAATCATCTCTGAAGAGACACTATCGCTTATGCTACGCGACCAGATGGGAGAAATTCCAGGTTATGGTGGAAAGCATTCTGCCAATCATTTGGGTTTAGGATTTTATATCCTAAAAAACCCTGAACTAGGTGGCGATGGAGCGCCCAAAGGTATTTATGGGTGGAGTGGATATCACACCACCCACTTTTGGATTGATCCAGTCAACGAACTCTACGCCATTATTTTGACCCGTTTATATCCCACACCGGGCGAAAGTTTACAGATTTTCAGGAAAGCGGTTTATCAAGGTCTCGGGCAGTAACTCCCACTTTTGATCTCAAAGGGGCTAACCGCAATGGACCGTTGGCATTTCGACACAAAAAGCACGAGGCTCCTCGGGAAACGCTACGCGGAGGAGATGCGCAAGTCGCAAACCGACTGGTGGTTAAGCCCCCCTTGTTGAGACCAAAACGCACAATCAAAAGTCAACTTAAGCCAAGATTGGGGCACATAATGGCCCGTCTTGCAGTTCCCTAGTTTTTGTTCAAAGCAATTCAAATTTCACTTATCAAGGATCTCAGCAGTTGCTTGATCTTCCTTTTCTGTATCGTTGTGGTGACTCCAACCCAACTCTAGCTTTAAAGTGATACAGGAGGCGTTGACAAAACATGAAGCAATAATCGGCAGCAAAAGAAGAAATTTCATGGGTAGTAGCCAACTCCTAGAAGGCTCCTCCCACAAGCTTAAATTACTTCATTCCAGACCCAAAAAACGTGTCGAGGTAACCCTAGACACGTTTGAAAGCGATGTGAACCTCGCCGCTGGCTAGGCCGGAATTACTTGTGCGAGTGATCCGAATGATCTTTGCAACACTCCCCGCCCTCGCCACAGCAAGAGGCCTCTTGAGTGCAGGTACAACTCGAGAAAAGGGCCAAGCTAGCACACGCCATAATGATAGATATAATTTTCATAGCGCTCAAGAAGAACAAACCATCGCAGGTCCTGACAAGCGCAAACTTCTGAATCAACGGCTTTGCAGCGACTTGGAATACAGCCAACTCAGACTCGTCAACAAGTAAAACGATCGAGACTTATTTGATTTTAACGATGCCCAAGATTGTCAGCTAGCTGACCAACTTATTATTTAATTATTGCTGACCCTTTACCTGAATCCGGTAAAATCTCTCAGCAGAGGTAGCGTTAACTGAATTAGTAGATCTGAATTTCATGGTGGCTGTTCCATCGCCGTTATGATCAGTCGCGACGTGAATCATTTGCTCTTCCTTCGTCCAACTCTCCAAATCATTACTTCCTTGCAATGAATACTGAAGCCCAACAGCCGCAAGATTGATCCTGAACGACACTGTAAAGAAGTCGTCTAATCCATCACTCGCTTCTTTCTCCAAAATTAAAGAAGGTAGCGAACCACCAGATTTGTCGTCGGAACCGAGCGCATACTCAAGTAATGCATTAAAACCGTCTCCGTCTTCATCCGCAGAAGCAACTCCAGTGAAGGGAACTGAGTCATCCCCACCTGGACTACCGTTGAGACCAACACTCGCACGCCAGCTGGTTGGCTGACTGTGATCTGGATTTGAAATTGGGGCATTTAGAACGAGTGAAAATCCCGAACCATCGGCGGCCGCCTCAGGCCAAGGAAAATCAACACCATACGTAAAGTCGCGAATTGGGAAGCCCCCTGCGTCCAGTAAAACGATTTGTTCCCCGCCATTTTTGAGAGATCCATCAAATTCTCCTGCAATATTTGTAGATCCATGGCGCAATTCGAAACCAGCTTGGTTATTCACAAGGAGAGTACGCTCTCCAGGTCCGAGAATACGAGCTCCCAACGGAAGAGCGCTATCAAAACCGGCAAAGTCAATTCCGTCAGTGAATCTAATTCCCTCCAAATTGATGGCCTGATTAGGATCTATATTGAGGAGCTCAATAAATTCGAAATCTCCTCGACTATCGAACCCGGCACTAGCTTCGGCGGCGGAGGGGGAAGCTGGGCGATAGTGAATTTCTGAAATGACTAGATTCTCAACAGACGCGGGGACGGCACTGACGACGAATCCGGCTTGACTGAGAGGGCTCCACTTAAACCCATCAAAGCTTCGGGCACGGACGTCAACAGATTTGTCCAATTCAATTGTAGAAGAGTAAACGAGCGCGTTAGCACTAACCTCATCACCTCCTCCTCGGCTCGCGGATAGCAGGCAAGACCAAAGGGCGTCGTTGCTACCTCTTCCCCGATTAAGTCCCTGGATAGCAAGGATATTTTGACCTACCTTTAAAAAATTTGTTCCTCTCGCTATCGTGTAGGGAGCATACTCGATTGCATCTTCATCATCGTGAGAACCCTCAGCAATTGAGTCCCAAGCAAGATTAGGAGGAGCATTAGAATCCCTAGCAACTTCATTACCATTTATGAATGCGACGAAGCTATCATCGTAGCGCATTTTTAAAGTAAGGCCCTCTAACGAATCAAGTTCAGCTTGTGATGATATCGTAAAGGGGATTCGAATGTAACAGCTTCCATTTTTCGAAGCCATCTGGCTTTCGATGTCCAAATTAAAGTAATCATCATAAAAATTACTTGAACTTTTCTCGTAGCCGACCCCTTGATTCCCAGAATCCCAGCTGGCAATATTAGGAGGAGAAGCAACGGAAGTCCACTCGGAAAGGGTTAAGTCACTCCCTCCATTAATAGTAGAAGGGACAAGCACCTCGCAAGGGGCATTCTCTTCAATAAGCGCGATTGATGGACTTTTCCCGAGACGAGGATCAGAGCCATCTAAGGTATAGTAAATCTTTGCACCCGGCCAACCGTTTGGGTCTCCTATCGCAAGATCAAACCCTGATTGGACCTCTCCTCCATAATTGTTGAAGACAGGTGGTCGAGCGTTTCCGTTAGTACCACGAGATTGAGTTTCCATCCAATCAAGCCTCGTCGTAAGCCAGTTCTTCATCCAATCAACTTCAGCCTGGTGAGTCCGCCGAGAAGCAAAACCGTCAGCATTTGGCCAGAGATATCTTCCGAGCGTATTCCACTCCTCAAAATTCCGAGTGACGGCATTGGGAGTCCCCCTACTTCCATCAAGTTCGTAATCGTGACGGTCAATCATACTCATCATGTTACTTGTTGAAAGTAAGCTTCGTCGTAAAAACCAAAACCGATCCCAGTAAGCCAGAGTAAATTCTTTGTCGGTAAAGAGGGTATCATACCAGTAATAATCACTCCCTCCTACTTGTGGATAATACCATCCTCGGGGGTTTTGCCCGTTAAGATAGTTAGCATTTCCAAGTCCTAAATTAAAATCCCAGACAGGAAGGGCACGTATTTTCCCATTCCGTGATTTTGAAAAATAGGTGCTGATTCGGTAGCCATCGATATCCTTGAACGCTTCAGTGTAGAGATGTGAGTCAATGAAACTTAAGCGGTCGATGTAGGCTTGATATCCCTCGTCAGGATCATCAAAAGAATCACCATGAAGAGCCGTCTCCATTTCATTCACGTAATTACGAAGATACAAAAACTGAGCACTGTTTGGGCGCTCGGGTTCATGCATATCAAGTGGAACCCTCTCGATTGAAGTGCTCCACGCCCTACTATAAGGACCCTTGTCTTTCTTGAAAATATATCCACCAGTAATGAGTTTCGGATCAACGGTTCGATCACCAAGCCTTTCAATATCGACCCTCTCCTTTCCACGTTTAATTTTTTCCATCAAAACGTAAACACCACGATAGTCGTTAAGGGTCACGGTTCCGCGGTTACGATTCATAAAGACCTCGACGTATTGAGTTCTAACCCCACCAAAACTACCACCAGTAGCTCGAGCGGTTTCATAGACGATGGCATTTCGCATGAGAGTTTTATCCGAATAAGGAGCGTAGAGAATCCAATCCGACTCCGCTGGCATTCCTAAAACTGAAACTTTTTTGTCCTCGTTCTCATTATTCCATGTCTCCCAAGCATATTGTTTTTTAGGAAATCCTGCAGAAGATTGCCCCCGGATATGCATTCCACCCCTTCCCGTGAAATTCGGTTCAGAGTCGTTGATTCGGGCGATTCCGGTGAGCTCGTCCCGGTCGATTACCACTGTGTAAACAGGTTGAAAGCTCCGGCCTGAACTATCGATATTAACCCCGTTGGTATCAACCACCACGATGGGGAGGTTGGAAGTAAAATTACGGACATTCGACGCCAACTCAAGGAAGGTACGGCTTTTGACCTCGCCTGGCAGTCGACCCGTTTCATAGACTCGTGCCCGAACCGTCGTGGTGTCTGAGATATTGAAACGGGACGAATAAACGCGCGATGTCGCATTTGGAATTGAGCCATCAGTAGTGTATCGCACCAGCGCGGTTGGGGAAGAAGGGGGAAGAATCTCTAAGATTACAGAGCCTGAGAAAGTTCCACCAGCACGGTCAAACTTGACCCCTTCGGCAGGTGGACCAGCGGCTTGCAAGCCAACATTGATTCCCTCAGGGGTTGGATTCTCCAAATAACCTACAGAGCGATTGTTACCAAGTGCTCCGTAGGAAATATCCTGAGCCTGCTCCAAATAGTTAAACTCTGAAACTACCGTTATCCCGTCAGGCGCAATGAGGGCCAAGTATCCGCCTTCTTTAGAGAGAGAAAAATTCGTATGCAGCGAATCATCCGTGGAAGTCCGATCTTTTCCCGAGGCAAATATTACAAAATGATCAAACGGCGAAAGAATCACCCTTGGCATTCGCCAAAGAGTCTTTTGCTGGGGATCGTTAGTGAGATAGTATCCGCTGAGATTTTGATTTTGATCCTGGCCATTGTAGAGCTCAATCCAATCGGGATTATCGAGATTTTCATCCTCAAAACTGTCCTCGTTGCTAGCCACAAATTCATTGATGACTAAGCCAATTGGAGCTGGGGGCTCAGAAATCTCGACGTCCAAAGATACATTATCAATATCAAGATCCATAGATGCCCCACCTGTGCGGCCACCAATCTGGATGCGGAAGTTATCAGGCACTCCATCAAGAACGTAGTCAGTGAAAACACTTTGTCCATCGAGTGTAGCATTGAGGATTGCTCCACCTCCGCTGCGAACCATTGAGATCTCAACAGGAACCCACTCATCAGCAGGCAAGTTGTAAGCAACATCAGCGCTTTCCTGGCCATCGTAGCTCACAGTAGCGTTGGTGCCATTAAAGGTTCGGAAACCAACTCCAACGGAATTGGAGAGAAGATAACGCTCTTCAACATCCCCAAAACCACCTGTGCCAGGGCGGACGAGATCATTCCCGTGAGTTACGACATCAACAAAACCGACACCGAAGCCGTCAGCTTCAATATTGCCCGCGCGAATGTCCATAGACAAGGTAGCAGTTTGCCATCCAGCAGTTCCAGTAGCAGGGAATGCAATGTTATTGCCTGCATCTCCTACGTTATTAAGCAGCTTGTAATAGCTTCCGGAAGGACCGCCTCTAACGACGGAACCAATTGGAGCCCCTCTGAACGCTGCCTCAGTGTAGTCGAGACCATTTCCGTCGAAGTCTGTCAAAACGGCAGCCTTTGATAAAAGAGTTAAGGAAAGCCAGAAAAGGTAAGAAAAAATCGAGCGGTTGAACAACATGACGAATTAGGGTTTTAAAAAAGGTGTATAATAAGCGTGATACAGTTGAAAAATGTGTCAAATGAAATTAGGGACTGATTCCAACCAATAAGGGATTGATGGCCTTTGCTCGAGGAAGAGCCGAATCCAGTCGAACATTGTGACAATTTTTCACCTCCTTCCTCGCAGGTGATTAGAACACCAATCCCCGGCATCCTGCCTTGCCTTAAAGGTACTGGGCTTCACCGATCTCAATGCTCCAAGCCCCGACCATCTAAGTCAGTCCTCGAGGTGTGAGCAAAATCATGAACTTGGACGCAAGGCATCTCGCCATTATCGGAAAGAGCCGAAAGACATCAACCCAGGCCTTTGAAGGACCCAATAACCCCAAGGGTCCGGACCTCTCTAAATCACAGCAAATATTTCTCTCACTCGTATTAAAAACGAGGCGAAAGGCGTTAACCCCTGGTAGACATGAGTCTAGAAAAACCACCTAAACCCTATTTTTAAAGATAGGACAAAAAACATTAACGCCCCGGTCTGCGCCCACCACCACGAGCGGCACTTTCAATCACCTCGGCTTGAGCCTCTTCCGAGAGCCCACTATTGGGAAGCCAGACTTTCGCTGCCTCTGCATCGGTTTGCACCCATGACCGGCCAACTGATTGTAGTGTTTCATTACGAGTCCCCTCATCAGAAATCGAAGCAGCCCACTCCGCCGCCACAACAGGATCTTCTCGATCAAGGGTCCGGGCAAACGAGCTTACGGCAGCGTCACGGCTCGCTGACTCTTCCATCGTCGTTAAATACTGTCCGGCAGCCTCTGCATCTTGCCGTGTCCATTGCTCAATCGACTGTCGCATTGCACTTGCTTGCGTGGCCTCAGGAAGCTCTTCCGCCCAACTGACAGCTGCTGCTGGATCTTTACGAGAGAGCTCTTCTGAAACTTCACGAACAGCACGTTCAGCATATTCTTGATCGGCATGAGACTTTACCCATTCAGCGGCAGCTGCGGGGTCACTCTGAGCAAAATTTTCTGCGACTCGATCGAAAGCCGAAGATTTAATACTGCCGTCCGGAAGAGATTCAGCCCAAGCTGTCGCCTGTGGCATTCCTTGCTGCATCTGAGCACGCGCAATTGCTTCCATCTGACGATCAGTTGCATAGCCTCTCCAGCGGTCCTCTCCCCCGTCACCACCCTCTGCCCGTCGAGCCTCATCCATTTCCAAAACAAACTCTGTTGCCAACTGAGGGTCGACCGAAGCCATCCCGCTTACAACTCCTTGAACCAACATTCCTTTTTCAAACCCAGCTTCAAGACCTTCTAAATGAGCCCGTGCCGCAGTTGGATCAGAGCTTGCCCATCCCTTCATCGCAGAAATTGAAGCAAACCCCCGTCGGCGACCATCGCCACCAAGCTCTTCAACTGCCGCAAGGGCCGCTTCCCCATCAAGCTTTCCCCAAGCCTCCAGAAAAAACGCCATTTGCTCGCCATTCTCACCACCATTTTTTCGCTTTTCTAGCAATGCCTCAAAAACCTCTCGTGCGTTCTCTGCCTTCAATGTGAGAAGAAGATCTGCAAACAACTTATTGGCTACCAAAGCATCCGTCTCCCGTTGATATTGTGCCAATGTCACTCCCTGTGATAATCCATTAGTTTTAGCATTTTGGGAGCCCCCTTCTTTTCCACCTTCAGACGAAGAAGTTCTTACCTGACTAGAACGATTTTGACTCGAACGATTCTTGCCACCTCTATCAGATATCTCCGCTCCAGAACCGTTCGGTTTATCATTCTTTCCGAGATAAAAGGCGCCTACTGCGACGAAAACCCATACAACATTGAGGATAATAAATTTATTCATAATAGCTTCTTTGAATATTGGTTAAACCGATGATACTCACACAAGTTGCATATAAATGTAATTTAGTTTCAGAGGGTGAAATGGAATGACAATGGTTTTATTGTTCAAAAACAAAATTTTCAGCTTTTTTGATATCCCCACCGCAGAATCATTCTCACCTCTTAGGCAGAAAATATTTTAACAGCTGATAACCTAGTCATTCAAAATTCGCTAATTGACGGCACTCATTTGTTAGAGGTAGGCTCGCGTTTCCTATTATAAGAAACCCTTGATGTACCAAAAACAAACGACCTTTTTATTAGCGATCTCCCTAGCGATTTCGGCTCCTCTCTCCGCACAGGAAATCGACACTGACGGAGACGGGATTCTAGACGGAGCAGAAACAAACACCGGAACTTATGTTGATGCTAATGATACCGGCACAGATCCTCTTGATCCAGATACGGATGGGGACGGATTCAATGACGGGCTTGAAGCTCTTTTAAGCACATCAGACCCGACAACCCCCATGTCGCGACCGCTCAGGACAGGGCTCCTAGACATTTTAGCCTATTGGGATTTTAACGAGGCATCAGAACCTACCAAAACAAATGACCTTATTAAAGGATTCGAAGGAGCTTTAATGGGGACCACTGCTTACACTGATGATGGGGGAGGCAGAAGTGGAGCAGCTGGAGACAGAGCCATTGATATGGGAAATATTGGACAAAACGGGACTGGTATCACAGTGGAGTCAGGAGGGATTTTCAATATCGCTGCACGACAAGACCAAATCGCAATTTCCTTCTGGCAGAATCTTAGTGCTGTAACCGCCAGCTCATCTTTCCGAGCCCTCTCGCCAAGCACTGGTGGAAATCAAAGAGGTATCGGAGTCCATGCAACCTGGAGTAATAGTAATGTTTACTTCGATACGGCAGGATGCTGTGATACAGCATCACAAAGAATCAATGGAGATGGCTCAAGCATCACCACTCTTGGCCAGTGGAGGCATATCGTCTTCCAGAAAAATGGGTCTTTAAAAGAAGTTTGGGTTGATGGTATTCTTATACTATCAGGTAATAACTCCAGCGTTCTTCCTTCAGATTTCAGTCAACTTCTCATTGGAACTGATAACGAAGGTAGCAATATCAGCGGTCAAATCGATGATTTCGCAGTCTTCGCAGATAGTTTAAGCTCAGATGAAATTGCTAAATTAGCGGCAGGAGATGACCCTCGGTCGCTGATCCC